>Ga0209717_1004491_pt1 | contig 11462 bp, 6 predicted proteins | sample AD_UKC048_MetaG_FD_184418 | JGI IMG/M metagenome (GOLD analysis project Ga0209717, IMG submission 184418) | Active sludge microbial communities of municipal wastewater-treating anaerobic digesters from USA - AD_UKC048_MetaG (SPAdes) (version 2) | ecosystem: Engineered > Bioreactor > Anaerobic >... | reverse complement strand
GCGCAGCAGGCGCTGCGCCGTGCGCGCACTGCGCTGCGCCTGCTGCGCGATCTCGAGCTCGGCGTCGTGGGTACCGCGCTGGTGCTCGACCTGCTCGACGAGATCGACGAGCTGAACGCCCGACTGCGCCGCGCCGGCCTGGGCTGACACCCGCCGCCCTGCATGAGCATCCGCCATCTCGATCGCCTGCTGGAACCCCGCTCGGTCGCCGTGATCGGTGCATCCGATCGCGTCGGCAGCGTCGGAGCCACGGTGTGGCGCAACCTGCGTGCCGGCACCTTCCAGGGGCCGATCCACGGCGTGAATCCGAAGCGCGCGACGCTCGACGGCACGGTGGTTTACGCGAGCCCGTCCGACCTGCCGGAAGTGCCCGACCTGGCGGTCCTGTGCACGCCGCCCGACACCGTTCCCGGCCTGATCGACGCGCTCGGCCAACTCGGCACGCGCGCGGCGATCGTGATGACCGCGGGGCTCAGCGCCGCACAGAAGCAGGCGATGCGCGATGCGGCGCGCCCGCATCTGCTTCGTCTGCTGGGGCCGAACTGCATCGGGCTGCTGAGTCCTCACATCGGCTTGAATGCCAGCTTTGCGCACACCGATGCTGCAGCGGGAGACATGGCCTTCGTGTCGCAGTCGGGGGCGCTGGTCACGGCCGTGCTCGACTGGGCGAAATCGCGGCGCATCGGGTTCTCGCATCTGGTCTCGCTGGGCGAGCGGGCCGATGTCGATTTCGGCGATCTGCTCGATCACCTGGCCAGCGATGCACGCACACGATCGATCCTGCTGTACATCGAATCGATCGAATCGCCGCGCAAGTTCATGTCGGCCGCCAGGGCGGCTGCGCGCAACAAGCCGGTCATCGTCGTGAAGGCCGGCCGCGCGGGGCATGGCATGCAGGCGGCCGCATCCCACACCGGCGCGATGGCTGGCTCGGACATCGTGTTCGACGCCGCGATCCGGCGTGCCGGCATGCTGCGTGTCGACACGCTGCAGGATCTGTTCATGGCCGCCGAAACCCTCGCTCACTTCGGTCACCGGCAGGCGCTGACGACCTCGATGCCGAGGCCGGGCGACGAAAGCCTGACGCTGATGACCAATGGAGGGGGCGCCGGCGTCATGGCGGCCGACGCTGCCGCGCTGGCCGGCGTCACGCTGCGTGATCTGCCCGACGAGCTGGTCGCTCGGCTCGATGCGGTGCTGCCGGTGACCTGGTCGCGAGGCAACCCGGTGGACATCATCGGCGATGCCCCGGTGCAGCGGTACACGCAGACGCTGCAGGCGCTGCTGGCCGACGGGGGCGCAGGCACGGTGCTGTTCATGCACGCGCCCACGGCCATCGTGCGCAGCGACGACATCGCGCGCGCCTGCGCGCCGCTCGCGCGGCAGGCCGCTGGGCGCGTGATGGCTTGCTGGCTGGGCGACTGGGCGGTGGCGGATGCGCGGCGCATCTTCGTCGAGGCGGGCGTGCCCGACTACGCCACGCCCGAAGAGGCGGTGAGCGCGTTCGCGCTGCTGGGGACCTACCGCCGCAACCAGACGCTGCTGCTCGAAGCACCGACCGCGAGCGAGTGCGATCCGCCCGACATCGCTGCCGCGCGGTTGCCGATCGAGTCCGCGCTGGCCGCGGGCCGCGAGATGCTCGACGAGCTCGAAGCCAAGGCGGTGCTCGAGGCCTACGGCATCCCGACCGTCCGCACCGTGTCCGTCAAGCCGACGGCCGCGGCTGCGCTGGAGGCCGCGCAGACCCTCGGTTACCCGGTCGTGCTGAAGATCCTGTCGCCGGACATCAGCCACAAGTCCGATGTGGGCGGCGTGGCGCTGAACCTGCGCGACGAGGTCGAGCTGGGACAGGCCGCCGAGGGCATGCTGATGCGGGTGGGTGCGGCGATGCCACAGGCGCGCCTCGCGGGCTTCACGGTGCAGACGATGGCGTCGCGACCTCTCGCGCAGGAGTTGATCGTCGGCGCGAGCATCGACCCGCTGTTCGGCCCGGTGCTGCTGTTCGGTCAGGGCGGCACGGCGGTCGAGGTGCTCGCCGATCGGGCGATCGCACTGCCGCCGTTGAACCGCGTGCTGGCCCGCGACCTGGTGTCGCGAACGCGGGTTGCGAAGCTGCTCGCCGGATACCGGGATCACCCGCCCGCGCGGATCGACGCCATCTGCGATGTGCTGATCGCGCTGTCGCAGATGCTGACCGACCTGCCCGAACTGGCCGAACTCGACATCAACCCGCTGTGGGCAGATCACGAAGGCGTCATCGCGCTCGATGCGCGCATACGCCTGAGCCGCGAGCGGCCGGCTGGAGCGGCGCACTTCGCCATCGCACCCTACCCTGCCGAACTGGCTGAAAGCATGGCCTGGCAGGACGAATCGATCGTGCTGAGGCCGATCCGACCGGAGGACGAAGCCCAGCACCGCGCCTTCCTGGACTGCCTCGACGCGAACGACCTGCGCTTGCGCTTCTTCAGTTCCCGGCGCGAACTACCTCGCAGCGAGCTGGCTCGCCTGACTCAGATCGACTACGCGCGCGAGATGGCCTTCATCGCGGTGCGCACGGCCGCCGATGGAACGCAGCAGACGCTGGGGGTGGTGCGAGCGGTCTGCGACCCCGACAACATCGATGCCGAGTTCGCCGTCGTGGTGCGTTCGGATCTGAAGGCACGCGGGCTCGGCCAGCTGCTGCTGCGCAAGATGATCGCCTACCTGTCGGCGCACGGGACGCAACGCATGGTGGGCCGCGTGATGCGGGAGAACCAGCCCATGCTCGAGCTCGTCAGGAACAACGGGTTCGTGTCCGACCCGGCTACCACCGACGTGGATTCTCTGGGGATCGCCCTCAACCTGCCGGTCTGAACCGGCGGGATCATGTCGGGCACGGGACGGTGATGCGTACCCACCACCGCCGATCGATCGCCGGCTAGGGCATCGACTCTCCGAACGACTGCAGCGGGCCGAGCGGGTTGCGGCGCACGTCGGTCTTCTCGATGTTCGGCTCGCCGGAATGGTTGCGGAACAGCACGAGGTTGTCGTCACGCACCAGCACCACGCCCTGGAAGCGCCAGCCCGAGGTGTGCGTGACGCGGTAGAAGTTGAAGAAGTCGAGCCAGAAACCGCCGGTCCGGTTGCGCGACTGGTGACCAAACTGGAACACGTACGCGCGGCACCGCGCGCCTGCGCTGATGCAATCACGGATGCCGGCATCGAGCTGGTCCGTGTGCAGATACGGGCTTTCGGCGACGAGCGACATGAATTGCGGGTACGCGATCTCCCGCACGTTCGTGCTCGCCTGCGCGTCGAAACCCAGCGCCTTCAGGTCTTGCAGGGTGGTGCGATACGGAGTGACCTTGACGAAGGAACTGCGTGCATCCTCGTATTTCGAGAAGGGAGACAGGTCTTCGGTCTGGCCCTTCGGCAGCAACGCACTGCACCCGCAAAGCGCTGCCAGCCAGCACAGGGCAGCCCATCGGGCAAGACGCGTTCGACAAGACATGGAGATACCTGGTTGTTGGACAGCAAGCCGGCCGGCGCGACTTCGTGAAAGCGCAAGCCTCGGAGTGTTCGATCCCGCGTGGCAATCGACGTTCCCGGGGCACCGGTTCACGGCTCGGCATCGACCCGGCACGTGCGGTGTCGATGAGTGCGGGCCACCACGCGCTGCCGCTTGCCACTGCGTCCGGTCTGCCCGCGATCTCCGCAGTTGCCCCCGACCGACACGTTGGGCAGCCCCTGCGCGCTCAGGAAGCGGCGCAGCACCGCCTGCGCCCGCTGCAGCGCGGCGGCAGCGTCGGCACCCTCTGCAGCGATGCACAGCCACAGCGCGTGGCGGCTGCGCTGCTGCAACTGGAAGTCGAACACGCCGGCATCGTCTTCCAGCACCGTGGTCAAGGCCAGCGGCAGCAGGCTCACCGGACGCCCGAGCGCGTCGTCGAGTTCCAGCAGGTCGTCGACCCGGCCCTGGACCTCGATCACCGGCAACGCCGAACCGCATGCGCACGCCTGTGGAGCAAACCTGACGCGGTCGCCGAGGTCGTATCGGATCAACGGCTGCACCCGGTTCGCCAGGTTGGTCAGCAAGGTCGTGAAGCCGGTCTCACCGACGGGAACCGGACGGTGCTGCGCGTCGACCGGCTGCAGGACCGCCCAGTCGGTGTTCAGGTGCAATCGACCGTGCTGGCATTCCGATGCCAGCGACAGAAACTCGGACGCTCCGTAGCTCTGGCTCACCGGACAGCCCAGCCCCCTCGTGATGCACTCCCGGGTCGAAGCGCTCAGCGATTCACCACCGACCCAGACCTCGTTCACGGGAATGCGCAGCCGACCGGCTGATGCTTCCTGGGCCAGCAGCAGCGCGGCGCTCGGGTAGGTGGTCAGGATCGTCGGCGCCTGATCGTTGAGCGCCGACACCAGTTCCGGCAGCGGCAGCATGAACGAGTGGCTGCGCATGTTGCGATACATCCAGGGGTTGAGCCGACGCAGGCGCTGGATCGATGCGGTGCTGGCGAAATGGCCGGTGGTCGCGCCGACGAAGGCCAACCGCTCTCCCAGATACCAGGGGTCGACGCAGCGGCGCAGCGGCTGCAGCGCAGGTCGGCGCAGAGCCTCCAGTGCGTCGTAGACCGCCAGGGCGTGAGCGTCCTGCACGAATACGCCGGGCTCGCCGGTGCTGCCGGAGCTCTCCCAGACCTGATAGCGCCCCAGGTGATCCTCACCGATGCGCTCCCGGTCGGCGATGAATCGGCGCAACTCGTCGATTTGCAGCTGCGGGTCGGTCACCCACTGGTCGAATTTCCCCATCAGCTCCGGCTTGGTCACCACCGGAAAGTCGTCCAGGGTCAGTCGATCTGGATCGACGCGTCCGGCCAAGGCGCGATACATCGGCGAACGCCGCGCCGCCCAGCGCAGCATCTCGCTCAGCCTCGTCGCCTGACGCTGCATCAACGCCGACGCGGACAGTGATCCGGACGACCAGACATCCAGCGCGGTCGCGCCGCATTGCCACGCGTTGAAATGGGTCAAGGTCACGCTCCGGTTTTCCGCGTCTGCGAATCTTCGTACCGCCCTATCAGGCGCCTGCCGCGGTATCCCGACATTGACCGTGGTCAATCGCGGGGCGGCGTTCAGCGTCGACCGGGTCGGATGCGCCTGGGGTTCGGTCCGCGCGGCCAATCCGACGGTTGCCTGCGCGTGCCCGAGGTCTGGCACGCCTCGCGATAAGCGTGCAGCGTCCGCTGCGCACAGCCCAGAACGGTGTCGGCCGGGTAACTTCCTGCGCTGAGGGTGCCGAAGTTCCGGCCCGTCAGCAGCTCCATCCCGTCGCCTGCCATGTCCGCGGTGTAGACGTGGAATCGACCCTGCGACACCGCGTCGACCACCCGCGGACTGAGCATCAGGTGACGCCGGTTTCGATGCGGGATCAGCACGCCCTGCTGGCCATCGAGGCCGAGCAGTTCGCAACTGCGGAAGTAGCCTTCGATCTTTTCGTTGATACCGCCCACCGGCAGCATCTCGCCGTGCTGGTTGACCGCGCCGGTGACCGCGATGCCCTGCCGCAGCGGCAGACCCGACAGGGCGGACAGCAGGGCATAGAACTCCGCGCACGAGGCCGAATCGCCCTCGACCCCGCTGTATTCCTGCTCGAACACGACGGAGGCATTCAGCGCAAGCGGCGCGACGTGGGCAAACAGCGCATAGAGATAGCTGTGCAGGATCAGCACCCCCTTGTCGTGGATGGGACCCGACAACTCGACCTCACGCTCGATGTTGAGCAGCCCCTCCTCTCCGGCGTGGGTGCTCGCGGTCACCCGCACCGGAAAACCGAACTGGTAATCCGCCAGGTCCACAACCGTCAGACCGTTCACCTGACCGACCCGCTCGCCGGTCACCTGAAGCAGTCGCTCCCCATCGACGATGGATTCCTGAAGGCGCTGCTCGGGATACCCGTGACGGCGCACGCGCGCGTCGATGGCGGCCTGCACGTCCTGCGCGTCGACCAGCAGCGCGCCGCGCGTGCGCGCCATGGCTGCGCTTTCCATGACCAGGGCCTCGGTGCGGGCGAATATGGCGCTCTGCCGCGCCTGGTCTTCGGCCTCGCGGTGCGTCGACTCGATCAGCACGCACACCGCCGCGGGCAGGAAGTGCGGCAATCCGAGCTTGCGGCAGGTGTGGGCCACGAAGATCGCGGTCGCGATGCGCGATTCGGGTGTCGCCATGAAGCTCTCGGCGAAATCGACCTTGCAGCGAAAGCGCCGGGCGATCTCGGGGTCGCCTTCCTGCGCCGCGTAGTAGTCCTCGGCCGAGGCGATCAGGATGATCTTCACGTCGACATCCAGCGGCTCCGGCTGCAGCGACACCGCGGCGATCGGCGCGAAGACCATCCCCGGCTCCTCGATCTGGAGCCGGCCGCTGCGCAGGAAGCGGCGCAGCTTCTCCCACACCTGCGGATCGGAAAGCAGGTCGCGCAGATGCAGCATCAGGAAGCCACCGTGAGCCTTCAGCAAGCTGCCAGCGCGGATGCGCGAGAAGTCCGTCACCAGCACATCGTTCTCGGATGCGTACGCGATGCTGCCGAACAGCGAACGAAACAGCGGGTTGTCGTCGACGATGACCGGAGCGCCCTGCAAGCCGTGGTTGTCCACGGCGACGTTCACGCGCAGACGGGACAGCACCTCGATCAGCGCGGCGACTCGCATTTCCTCGGCGTCTTCGCCGGGCTGGAACAGTTCGAGGTTCTCCAGAACATGGTCGTGCGCCTGGTCGAGGTACTGGCCCAGCTTGACCGAGTCCTTGATCTGCTTGCGCAGCTGGTTGCGTATCTCCTGCAGCGCGTGGTCGAGCATCGGCTCGATCATCTGGCGCCGCAGGGCCGCCAGGCTGTCGTTCATGGCGAGCTCGCGGGCCCTCGTCTTCTCGAGAAACCGGCTGATCTCGGTGCGCAGCGCGCTCTCGGCCTCATCGAACGCAGCCCGCTGCTCGCGACTCAGATCCAGCGCCTTGCCCGCCGTGAGCGGCTCCCCCTGCTCATCGCACTGGGTGAACACCAGTCGCCCCTCCTCGCGCAACAAGCCGAAATGGCGCGACTTCGCATAGGCGCTCAGTTCGTCGAAGGCACGGTCCTCCTCGGCCTTGCAGGTGTTCTCGATGCGCTCGCTTTCGGCGAGGACCCCGCCAGCCAACAGCCGCTTGGGAATCTCGGACTGCAGCGTCTTGACCAGGTCGGCCATCAGCTGGCGCAGCAGGCGACCCTCGCCGGGGGGCAACCGCAGTGCACGCGGGTGTTCGGGTTCTTCGAAGTTGTGCAGGTAGCAGAGGTCGGGTGGAACCGCTCGTCCGGCCGCCTCCCTGGACATCATCTGGGTCATCAGCGTGGTGCGGCCGCTGCCCACGTCTCCCAGCACGAACAGGTTGTAGTCGGGCTGATCCATCTGCAGGCCGAAGCGCGCGGCCTGTTCGGCACGCTCCTGGCCAATCCACGGCAACGGCAGGGACAGCAACTCGGAGGTGTCCGCGAAGCCCAGGGCCGAAGGCTCGAGATTCAGTCGCAGCTGGGCTGGGGACACACTGACGATGGTCATGGGCGCACTCGTTGCTTCTCTGGACCATTGTGCGACTGCCGGATGCACTCGGCATCCACGGGTTGCCCAACCACAGGACGAGGCGTCGACTTTCGGCCGCTGTGTCACCGATCGGTCCGACGGCCGCAGGCTGACCGCTTCGCAACTCGGGCGGCGCCAAGGCCATGGATGCGGTTCAGGCTGGTGTGGCCTTGACCCGCTCCCGAAAACCTACGGCCGATGAACGCTGCTCAACCAGCCACGAGCTTCGCCGATCGAAGGAAAGACGCGCAGGTCGTGCGGGGTCAGACCGGACTCCACGTAGACATCGGCGGCCGCGCGGACTTGCGGCCGGTCCGTCACGATCGCGATCGCCAGCCTGGGCGCCCTCAGCGACAGGGCGGCTGCCGAGGCGACTGCAGCGATCTCCTCGATCTTCGGCACCGAGTACGTGAAGCTCTCGCAGGGAAGGAAGTCGTGGATGGCATAGACCAGTTGATCGAACCGGGCGTCTGCCTGCGCGATGCGCGTGGCCGCTGCGATTTCGAAATCGCTCGTGTGGCCGCGGTAGTTGTACAGGACACCGCGTTCTTGCCAATTGATCTGATACGCCATGGGACGGAAGTGTGGCTCAGATCTCCTAGCTCAATCATTATTTGAACAAAACAAACATAAATATCAATATAAACTGATAACAATGACACGGACGCAGACCTCCGGCCAGCTCTCGCGAAGGCTAGACCCGCTCGCTAAATCGAGGCGCGGCGTTCCTGAGAGAGCCAGCTGAGCACGGTCTCGAACAGATCCCGCGCCTCGATCGGCTTCGTGATGAAGTCGTCCATGCCGGCGGCCAGGCAGCGTTCGCGGTCCTGCTCGAACGCGTTGGCCGTCAGCGCGACGATCGGCACCGTGGCCGCGTGCGGGATCTGCCGGATGCGCCTCGTGGCGTCCGGCCCGTCGAGCCGCGGCATCTGCATGTCCATCAGGATCACGTCGACCGGCTGTCTGGCCACCAGTTCGACCGCCTCGATGCCGTCGTTGGCCAGCGCCACGTGCAGTCCGGCCTCGCGCAGCAGGCTGTCCACGACCAGGCGGTTGACCGGGTCGTCGTCGACCAGCAGCACCGAGCGGCCCGCGTGGTCGCGCCGCAGCAGCGCTTCGGCTTGCCGCTCGTCGGTCTCGGGCGGCGCGACGGCGCCGGCCTGGCGGGCGAGCCGGGCGGTGAACCAGAACCGGCTGCCCTGGCCGGGCTGGCTTTCGACCCCGACTTCGCCTCCCATCATCTCGGCCAGGCGCCGGGTGATGGCCAGCCCCAGCCCGGTGCCGCCGTAGGCGCGCGTGGTCGAGCTGTCGGCTTGCTCGAAGGCTCGGAACAGCCGGGCCTGGGTGGCCGGGTCGATGCCGATGCCGGTGTCCTCGACTTCGAAGCGCAGCAGTGCGCTGTCTTCGGTGACGTCGTGTGCCTGCACGCGCAGCGTGACGCTGCCGGTTTCGGTGAACTTGACGGCGTTGGTGGCGTAGTTGAGCAGGGCCTGCTGCAGCCGGGTGGCGTCGCCGATGAGTCCGTCGGGCAGGCTGGGCCGCTCGACGCGCACCTGGACGCCCTTGGCGCGTGCGCGCTCGCCGATCATCTCGCTGACGTGCTGCAGCAGCGGCACGAGTGCGAGCGGGGCGGCTTCGAGGCTGAGCTTGTCGGCTTCGATCTTCGACAGGTCGAGGATGTCGCTGAGCAGGTGCAGCAGGTGGGTCGCGCAGGTGTCGATGTGGTCGAGCTGGGTGGCTTGCTTGGAGTTGACGCCGCTGCGGCGCAGCAGCCCGGCCATGCCGAGGATGCCGTTCATCGGGGTGCGGATCTCGTGGCTCATGTTGGCCAGGAAGGAGCTCTTGGCCCGGTTGGCCGCCTGCGCCGCGTCGCATGCCTGCAGCAGCCCCGCGTTGACGATCTCGAGCTCCGCGGTGCGCTGTCTCACGCGCCGCTCGAGATCGGCGTTGAGTTCACGGATCGCGGATTCGGACTGCTTGCGCTCGGTGATGTCCTGATACAGGCCGAGGATCCCGATGATTCCTCCTTCATCGTCCCTCAGCGGCACCTTGGACGTGCTCAGCCAGATGGTCCGCCCGTCGGGTGTCGTCTGCGGTTCCTCGTAGAACAGTTTCGCGACGCCTGACTCCATAACGGCCCGGTCGTCGGCCTGGTAGAGCGCAGCCTGATTGGCCCAGGACATCTGATGATCGTCCCGCCCCAGCAGGTCCTGCGGAGTGTCCTTGCCGGCATCCCGCGCGAAGGCTGGATTGCAGCCCAGATAACGCAGGTCACGGTCTTTCCAGAAAATCCGCAACGGCGCCACGTCGACGATGGTCTGCAGCAACTGGCGGGAAGCCCTGAGAGATTGCTCGGCCGCCTTGAGTTCGCCGATGTCGCGCCAGACACCGACCAGGCAGGTGCGTCCGCGCAGACGAACCGGCCGGACTCTGATGAACACGTCGATCAGACGGCCATCCTTGCGGCGATGCTGGATCTCGAAGCTGGCTTCGCCTTCACGCACCACCTTGGCCACGGCCTGTCGAACGGCGACTTCGTCCATCGAGCCCTCGATCTCGACCAAGGGCTTCCCGACGAGTTCATCGCGGGTGTAACCCAGCATGCGGCATGCGGCCTCGTTGACTTCGACGAATTTCAGTGTTTCAGCGTCGACCAGGTCGATGCCGTCGCCCGCCTGGTTGACGATGGCCCGGTACTGCTCCTCGCGCTCGGCCAGCGCCTCGCGGGTCTGCGACTGGGCAGATACATCGCGGAAACACCAGATGCGTCCCTGTTCGGGCCCGGTGGGCAGGGCCCGGGAGTAGCGCTCGAACACCCTTCCATCCTTGAAATGCAGGATGTCGTTGGCTTGCAGGTCGCTGCCGTACAACCGCTGCACCCCAGCCATGAACCCTTCCGGATCCACCAACTGGTCGAGTACATGCTGAAGCATCGGGCCATCCTCGCCGACGGATGCCATTTCCGGCGGCACGCGCCAGAGTTCGAAGAAGCGCTTGTTGGCGGATAGCACCTTGCCATCCGACGCCACCATCAGGATGCCCTCATCCGACGAGTCGAGTGCGACACGCAGGCGGCTCTCGGCGCTCTCGACGGAATAAGACAGCGCCTGCTGTTGCTGCGCGGCGACTTCCCGCAACAGCGTGGAGAGCAGGAACAGGGTCGCCGGGGCAACGATCCCGGCCGCCACCAGACCGGTGATCAGGTAGTCGACAGTGATCCGGCCCATCAGGACGAGATCCATCATCGACACGATGAGCAGTACAGCGACCACCGCTGCGATGGAAAACAGGATCCACAGCCGCCATCCGTTCAGATGCTGCAGATGCGCGACAAGTCTGGATTTCATTCAGCCCACTTTCGGTTCCGAACCAGCAGCCAGTCGCGGCTCCAGTTGGAATCGGCAAGGGCGGCATCACACTCGGCGCGATTTTCCTCTGGTTCACCCCCCGAGCGCCACCTTGAATTGCGGCCTGCTGCCTTAAGGTTCGTAACAGGGCCGAGAAACCCATGAATCGAGCGAGGGCCGCGGGCGCGGCATGACGTTCATCGTCAGGTCAGGCAGGTGCGATGGGCCACCCGCGACAGACGTCGCCGGTGGCGTCCAGGACAGGCGTGTTTCTGTCGGCCGCACGAATCTCCGACCGCAAAAGAAAACAGCCACCGAAGTGGCTGTTTCTATGCGTGTGATTTGGGGTGGCTGATGGGATACAAAACGGCGACCTAAGCTGTTGATTTCATTGGGAAAAGCGCCGAGGAAAACTGACTTGTTCCCCCGTCTGTTCCCCTTGTCCGCATGGGACGTCTTGAGACCGTCAGCAACGACATTCTCGCCGTCTTGCTCGTCACTCGCAATGACGCTCTCACGGCCT
>Ga0209717_1004488_pt1 | contig 11468 bp, 6 predicted proteins | sample AD_UKC048_MetaG_FD_184418 | JGI IMG/M metagenome (GOLD analysis project Ga0209717, IMG submission 184418) | Active sludge microbial communities of municipal wastewater-treating anaerobic digesters from USA - AD_UKC048_MetaG (SPAdes) (version 2) | ecosystem: Engineered > Bioreactor > Anaerobic >... | reverse complement strand
ACACTTTTTCTGAAAGCCCTTTGAGCAATCAGAAAATAATTATGGATCTGCAATCTTTGCCTTCAGGTATTTATTCTGCAGAATTCGTTGCGGGAGAATATTCAAATACCAGCAAAATTGTGAAGAACTATTAGCACAGGCTCATGTTGTAATAAAAAGCCCTGTAAAATTTTACAGGGCTTTTTAAAATCTATCGGAAAAGTGATGGACATCGTGATATAAAGGGAAAGAGAGTTTTTCCGATGCAATTTATCAAGACATTATACCTGAGGACAATACTACCAAATTATTAAGGTGAAGTTATTAGTTATAGACGAACAGGACGAAATAAAAAACTTTTGTGACAAGCTGATTGTACATTACAGGGGGATGTTGCATCGTGCCTTTTCTGTTTTTATTTTTAATGAAAAAAATGAATTGTTGATGCAGCAGAGAGCATTACACAAATACCATTCGGGGGGCTTATGGTCAAATACCTGTTGCAGCCATTTCACTTCCGGGAAAAACCTTTATGAACAGGCAGAGAAAAGACTTTTTGAAGAAATGGGAATTAATTGTCAATTAAATTGGATTTTTAATTACCGATATAAGGTTTCTTTTGAAAACGGGCTTACCGAAAACGAACTGGTATATACATATTTTGGTTTTAGCAATGCGTTGCCTCTGCCAGCTAAGGAAGAAGTAAGTGATTGGAGGTGGGTTGATATTATACTTTTACAAAAAGAAATAAAAAGCAGCCCGGATAAATACACATATTGGTTTAAATTTGTCTTAGATGATTTTGTTAAAGCCATAACTAATAGAGGCCTTGAAAAACAAACATAAAATTGCAATACTTATATCGGGCCTATGTTTTTTGATAATTTCGATATCAGCAGGTGTATTATTCAATAAATACTATTTATCAAACATTATACTTTCAGGCCCTTTCAGTGTCTCAATAAAAAAAAATTCAGGCAATTATTCGCAAATTAAGATTTATGGTTACTCACCAATTGGATTATTACAAGTACTATCACAAAAGAATAATTCAAATATGTGGTGTTATAATGGGGACGGAAATTTTTGCAACCTGTATTTTTTTATAGAAGATAGTGTTGTTAACTTTAGCGATATCAACATTATTACTTCTGAAAAAACTTTACGTTTACATAATGTTCAATTACCCCCTCGATTAAGTTATGATATTTCTAAAAAGTTAAAGTGTGCAACTTCAAAGAAGAACATTGTCATGAATATGTTGCAGTGGAAGGAAACAAAGCTATCAGGAATAGCTGTTTTGGGTTTGTCAGGGATTTTTCTGACAATGTGGATGGGGTTCAGAAAGTCCAAAAAAACAAGCAGGTTATATAAAGTCATTTGCTTTATTTTTGTTCCGTTCACACTTTTGCATGTTTTTTTCACTATTTATTCAGGATACTTTTTAGTAACCTCAGGATTATTAGTGTTAGTTGCTGTTCTGCTATTAACAAATGCTGTAATTCTGTTGTTGATAACTGCTGGTCTAAAGAAAAAAACTATGCAAAACTTTCAGTTAATTATCTCAAGCATTTTAGGATTAATGTTTCTGCTGGAATTGATTTTTTTAGTTACCGGATATAAAAGCACTTCTATGGAAAAAAGATTTAAGATATTTTACATCTCTCCTTATAGTACAAAAAATAAAAGCATTTACCATACATGGAAAAGTAACCACAAACTAAAAGATACTGAATTTTGCTATTATCGTCCGATAAATACAGAAAATCTTTCAGATGAAGAACATCCGCTTAGAAAATCCAAAAACGAATATCGTATCATTGGATTGGGAGATTCCTTTACCGAAGGTGATGGGGCGGATGCTGATTCAACATGGTTAAAGTTTTTAGAAAGAAACCATAGCAAATATGCTGTTTCAAAACAGCTGACTTATTTCAATGGCGGGGTCTGTGGAAGTGATCCCATATATTCATATATGCTTTTTAAAGATAAACTTTTAAAATACAAACCAGACTTGGTTATACTAACAATTAACACATCTGATTTAACAGACATTTTTATCCGCGGAGGTATGGATCGCTTTCAAACGGACTGTTCTGTGAGATTTCGGAAGCCACCCTGGTGGGAACCAATATATGCTATGAGCCGTATTTCGCGACTGTTTTTTTCTGCGCTGGGATATAATGAACTTCTTTACAAAGAAAGCGAAACAGATTTCAAAAAAGAAAAGAACATAATCATCGAAAACATCAGGGCTTATATTAAATTAGGAGCTCAAAACAATTTTAAATTTCTTTTAGTGTTTCACCCATTTAAAGGAGAAATTGAATCCGGTCAAATGGGGTTATCAGATATTTATTATCAGTTAGAACAGACTAATAAAGTTGAATTGTTAAATTTACTTGATTATTTTGTAGAGGGAGAAAAGATCAATTCATCAAATTGCGGACAATATTTCTGGAAAAATGATGGCCATCATAATGCAAAAGGTTATGAACTATTTGCCAGAGGCATAGAGTGGAAATTGAAAGAAATGGGAATTATTGACTCTTTGTTAAAAAACACTACCACTGATTTTTAATCTATATAGATGCATTGATGAATATAGTAAATAAATATATTAAAATTATATTATGTTTTAGCTTGGTGCTCTACCTTCCTATAGTGATTTACTTTATCGTTACCGGAATTTTTCTATACTCGAAATACACAGGATTATTAATAGTTAATATAGTTTTCAGTATTATAACATTGTCGTGTATTATGATTTTTAAATGGAGAGAAATAAATCAGAACATACAAAAAAATGTTTTACTCTTACTTTTTTCATTATTTATATGTACTTACATTCTAGAAATAGTGCTGAGATTTTTCTTAAATGTCTGTAATTATGATGAAATCCGTGGGCAAAATTATTTGTCGACAAGAATAAAATCCAGTATGATTATTTATGAAAACCGATATATTTTGTGGTCGGATGATCACGACCTTGTTTCTTTGGGAGAGTTTAAATACCATAGAATAATAAATTCAGATAACTTATCAGAAAAGGAAATATCTCCGGATAAAAAAATAAATGAAATAAGATTGATAGCCTTAGGAGATTCATATACGGAAGGATTTGGTGCCACCTACGATTCAACATGGGTAATGCAACTTGAGAACAGTTTAAACAAAAAATATAACACTCATAGAATAGTAGCAATTAATGCTGGAGCAACCTCTAGTGATCCTGTTTTTGAATTTTATTTATTGAAAGATAAGTTACTGAAATACAAACCGGATGTTGTAATTTATTCAATTAATAATACCGATGTGCTTGATATTGCGCTTAGAGGAGGATTTGAACGGTACGATAATGCAGGAAAGTACATATACCCGGGAACAGTATGGTGGGAATGGATGTTTGCTTCTTCCTATATTTTCAGAGTTTTTATGATGAAATTTTTTCATTATGAATATTATTCTTTGATAAAATATAATGATCAAATTGTGAATAAAAGCTATGAAACAATAAAGCAGGTCATTGTCAATACTCATTATCTTTCTTTGTTGAATGGATTTAAAACGATTGTTATTTTTCATCCGGTACCGTATGAGGTCCTGGAGAAGAAATACAGATTTGATTTTCAACATATTATTGATTATTTGAGAATTAATTTCCCTCAAATTATTACTATTGACATGTTAAGGATTTTTCTTTATGATTACAATATTAATAATGATAATATTTACCACTATTTTTGGGAAAAAGACGGACATCATAATGCAAAAGGCTATGAATTATTTGCCAGAGGCGTGGATTGGAAATTGAAAGAAACAGGAATGATGGATTCAATAATGAATAAATGAAAAATTTATTACTGCATAAGTTTAAAAAACGTAGAGGAATAGAATTAACGTAAATACCACTTTCAACGTCAGAGGACAGCCTATTGTTTGTTTTCCCAAAGATGCTTATCTTTGTTTTATTAACACCTATATGGATAATTTCGAAATGGTTAATTACATTTATTATAAAACAGAACAAAAAGCCGGATTCCGGAAGTGGAATTCCAGAAAGGTAAAGCTCGTCTTAATATGGCAATAATAAAAGATATCAAACTTTGTTATTTGAAAATTTCTTTATTCATCAGAAGGTACATGCCCCCTTTTTTTTCAAATGATGCATATTGAAAACAAAATAGTTCATGGACTCTGGATAGGTAAAAGCCTTTCTCCGATTGAGCTTTTATGCATCAAATCATTTCAGGCCAACGGGCATGAATTCCATTTGTGGGTTTATGATACTATTGAAACAACACTACCTGAAAACACCATACTTGAGGATGCCACGAAAATTATACCCCGGGAAAGGGTTTTTTATTACAAATATTCCAATCAGTTTGGACATGGCAAAGGAAGCTATGCCGGGTTTTCGGATATTTTTCGTTATAAATTGCTATTCGAACATGGAGGTTGGTGGGCTGATATGGATGTGGTTTGCCTCAAGCCGCTGAATTTTTGTGAACCGTTTGTTTTCAGAACACATCACGATTTTTTGGTGGTAGGGAATGTGATGAAATGTCCACAGAAAAGCGAATTAATGAGAACCTGTTACGAAATGGCTTCGTTGCAGATTGATGAAAACAATAAAGATTGGAATCTTCCGATAAAAATACTAAATGATACTATTGAAAAGATGGGCTTAATTAATTATATAAAGGATTTTTCGAATCCTGACAGTTGGTACATGGTACGCAAATTACTTTATAAGAACATGGATGTTCCCCAACATTGGTATATACTGCATTTGGTTAATGAAGAATGGAGACGGAATGATATTGATAAAAACGCAATACCAAAGCATTCATTCTTAGGACATTTACTTAAAAAATATACGTTATTTCAAGATGCCCCATGGATATGCCGGTGCAGAACCATGGTAAGGGCGGTTTTTATAAAAATGCCAGACAGTCAAATTGTTATTAAACTCATATGTCGTGTGTTAAAAAAGTGGACAGCCCAGAACAAATAATAAAAAGTCAGCGGACACAAAGTTTTAAAATCTTTTCGTATTCAGTAACCAAAGTGTTCCAATCATAAATAGACCTGACATTGTTAATATTTAAAGGATCTATTTTAAAGTCCTGAATAAATTTTTCATTATAGAAGCCCTTTAGTTTCAAAAAAAGTGTTTCAGGCTGACCTGATGGAAAAGCTTCGCCGGTTTTATTTTCCAAAATGATTTCGCTATTGGCTCCAGCCTTTGTGCAAATGACATATGTGGCACATGCCAATGCCTCAAGTGGGGATACGGACATGGCTTCATATCTTGAAGACTGGACAAAAACACTGGCCGTTTGATATTCATTGCGTAAGCCTTCTTTTGAAAGCCAGCCTGTAAATGTGATATGTTTTTCCAATGCATTACACTTCACAAAGGTTTCCATTTTTTTTCTCAAAGGGCCATCGCCAACTATTTTTGATGTAAAAGGAATATTTTCTTTTGATAATAAACTCAAGGCTTTCAAAAATACAAAAGGGTCTTTTTGCTTTACGAACCTTCCAGTAAAAAGAATTTTAAAATAAGAAGCTTTTTTTGTGCTATCCGGCTTGAAGAACTCATAATCGCAACCGTTAGGAATAACAACGTTTTTGTTAGCATAAGCAGAGCCGAGAAATTTATCCGCATTTTTTTTCATTGCAGATGTAAGAAGAACGTTATATTCCGAATGGCGGCATATTTGTTTTATTCTGAAAAAAGTGAGCAGATGATATATGAACATTTCTCTTGGAAACATCCATGGAATATCATGCCCGTGTGAAAGAACAACAAATGGAACAGAGAACTTTTTTAAAATACTCAAACCCACTTCACCGCCTGGCAAGGAAAAGTTTGCCAGACAAACATCAAATGAGTTTTTTTTACAATACCCTTTCAAAAAATTCTTGCTGTGTTTTATCCATGATGCCATTTCAAAAACGCTGCAGCGGTATATATATTTCCGCCTGGATTTCAACCGAATGATTGTAAGATATCCCTGCACATCTACTTCAGTAGTACCTTCAAACCATGTAGTGACCACAGTAATGTGGTGACCTAATCGTGCCAGTCTTTCTGAAATCTGTTGAGTGATTACTCCGGCGCCTCCTCCCAGTGGTGGGTATTCATAATTCAAAACCAATATGTTCATGCCGGCATATCTATATTTCCTGTTTCGGAGATCAGATAAATCGGTCGGTTTTTTGTCTCATCGAAAATCTTCCCGACATATTCGCCAATAATCCATATGAGAATAAACAGAAAACCCATCAGGGTATAATTAATAACGGCCATCCATTCCAAAAGCTTATAAAATTGATCATTAATAAGGAAATTTAATAAAAGATAAATAAAAAAAACAGTACCAGTAAAAATGACTATTAAGCCCACTATCAATGCTAAACGCAGGGGAGCCAATGAAAAGCCAAGAATACCATTCATTCCCAGCCTGACCATTTTTAACAGGCTAAACCCTGTTTTACCATGAAGGCGCTCGGGGCGGTCATAATCAATTACTGCATATTCATATCCAAGCCAGGGAACCATGCCCCTCAGGTATCTGGTCTTTTCACGCATACTGTTCAGTACTTGATGAACCGATTTGTCCAGCAGCCTGAAATCGCCAATTTCCCCATGAATTTTAGTAGAAGAAAACTTATATAAAAGACGGTAATATATTTTTGCAGAGATTTTCTTAAAAAACTTATCCTCCCTCAACTTTCTGCGTGTATAAATAATTTTATACCCTTCCTGCCATTTTTTTATCATTTCGGGTATAAGTTCAGGTGGGTCCTGAAGATCACAATCCATTGTTATCACGGCATCCCCTGTGGCATAATCCAGACCTGCCGTTAATGCCACCTGATGGCCAAAATTACGCGTCAGCGTTATATATTTTACACGCTTATCCTGCAAAGCAAGATCTTTTAGTACGAGCAAGGATTGATCATTACTGCCGTCATTAACAAAAATTATTTCCAGTTCATACTCACCATTTTGTTGCTGTGCAAGTATTTTTTCATAAACAGTTTTAATATTATACTGTTCATTATAGACAGGGAGAATTATGGAAATCTTCATTATTTTTTTAATATGAATATAATAATCCAAACTTACATAAAATTCTTTAATTTATGCAATAGTTCGTTAAAAACTTAAGCGGCAATTTTTTCATAATTTAATGGTTGTTTGATGTTTTTTCTGATTTTTTAATGAGTATGGATAAAAGTGAATAAGAAAATAAATCGTTCGTACATTAAATCGTTATTTTACATTGTTTTTTGTCTGGCATCGAGAAAGATTTCGGGCACTGGTTTTTTGTGGATAACCAATCATATTGGCCAAATTAACAGCAACAAGAGTAGTATAAAAATGAAAATTGTGTCTGTTTTTCACATCAGTTTTGACGTAAAACTTTTTGGGACTCCCTTTTCCTGGTTCTGGCACCTATGTGCTTATTTTCCATTGTGTTGTCACCTTTTAAACGACTGATGAAATGGAGTCCCCATGTGCATTTTGCACCGGCTAAAGGTTTTTTGGAGAAATACGCATCATTTGCAATGTAGCTGGAAAGGTTTTTTTGTTTTACTCCTGAAATTATAATATAAAAATAAGGCTACCCCTTGTTTTTATAGAGTAGCCTTATTATTAGAACATCATAATTTTTAATGTTAATGTATCAATTTCAGTATTTTGCATCTGGTATAGCTCAGACCTGAATATTCAAGCCTGAATGTATACATACCATTTGGCAGATCTTTAGGTGAGTATACAAATGTATACCGGCCTTTTTCCTGTGTTTCATTGATCAGTTCAGCGAACAGTTCACCAATAGCATTATAAACCTTTAATTGCACAGTTCCGTTTTCAGGTAGATCATAAGCCAGAGTAACTTTATCACTGAAAGGATTGGGATACCCTGTAAATTCAAATTGTGCATCATTACTGCTGCCCTGAACCAATATCCGGGGCATTACCAGGTAGGCGTCTTCATTTTCCACGCCATTCTTGTCCCCAATCACACCGTTGCCGTTAAGACTAAATTCCAGTTCTCCCGGATTCACTGTATGGCGCGGGCGGAAGCCCAGCCTGATCACCTCATCATCGGCCGACACATCAAAATGATGGGTTGTTGCATATACCACCCTTATTATACCGTCTTCATCCGTCACCAGCAGGTCGTTATCGTTCGCTATGATCTCTTCCAGCGTTGGATTGATCTTCACCGGTATGTCTTTGCTGATGCCCTTTGTCATGGATACATTCACCAAGCGGTAATCAGTAAACGGATAACTCAATTCCAGTCCTAATGCTGAGAAATCTTTCATCTTAGTGCTTATGCTCAATGGTATCTCAAAATATGACGCATCGCTTATACTGATATAGTCATCTGAAACAACAATAATATGTTCCGGCAACGATTTGGCCATACTCCAGGTAACTGTCGAATCACGGTATTTACTGCTGGATGCATTGTAATCACCATAACAGATCGTTTTCAGATCGAGGTTCAGGTCGGATCCTGCAACCGTGATGCTTGTATCTAACGCAACCCAGTTCCCCTTCGGGAAATTCTTGCTGACATTGTAAGGCGAGCCGATCTTAGCTTTAATACGCGAAATGTCAATAGCATTGATAGCTAAGTTATTATCAACATTGGCCGCTTTCTTATATTTGGCTGAAAAACATCTTGACGGGTCAACCAGCGTATCTATTCCGATATAATATTTCAGCAAAGTCACGTCTATTGCATTGGCATCATTGCCCCACTGCATGGTATCCGCGGTGTATTTATCATAGGAAAGTATGTAATTACCATCGGCAACATTCATGAATTCGTAAAAACCAGAAGCATCACTGGTGTCCCGCGCCAGTTCAGCTCCTGCAGGATTACTTTTCAGAATCACAATTACATTATCAATATTATATTTCACAGCATTATAGGTAGGCAGATTGGGGGCTGGATTACCGTTGTTAGCCCTACCTGCATAACGCGTTCTGCCACTGAGGGTATGGCTGGATCCGCAATTATTAATTATCACGGTCCGGGTAATGGTAGGTGATGGTAATCCGCATCCATAAGCAAATACCTGAATCTCGACCATTCCATAAAATCCCTCTGCCCAGGTCATCACACCTGTGACGGAGTCAATACTTCCTGCGGCAGGGTTGCTTATTGACCAGTGAAAACCTAAATTATTTACAGCCGTTGTATTGTATAAGGTTGTTGTGGTATCATTGGCCGGTTGACAAACAGGTTCTGAACCGGATGATATGGTAATGGCTGTTGGCGTACTGACTTCCTGTATTACAACTACATTAAAGCTCACTGTAGTCGCAATACCGCATGGAGTGCTGCTAACCTTACAATAAAAGCCATTGCTGGTCATCATCAATCCAGGATTATAGGTGCTACTAGTAGCACCATTGACAATGCCCGATGAGGTCTTGTACCACTGATAAGTGTAGGTGCCTGTACCGCCACTTCCTGTTGCGGTAAAAGTTCCGGGACTCATCTTTTCACAGATCGGAGAAGTGCCGCCACTTATGGTTGCGGTTAATTCAGGATAAACTATTATATAAGTTGTATCAGTACTCGTTGAACCACAGGAACTGGTAACAACACAATAGTAACCACTGTTTGAAGTTATGTTTCCCGGATTGTACGTATTATTGGTGGCATTATTAATAACTGTTGACGGGGAAACATGCCATTGATATGTATATGTTCCGTTACCACCTGTTGCAATTGCTGTAAATATTCCCGGGTCAGAATTATTGCAAACAGGGGATATGCCTCCGCTGATGCTCGCACTGATAGTTCCTGAAACTGTAACAATTTTTGTAGCTGTATTGACACAGCCGCCGGAGGTCGTCACGGAATAGCTTATAACCGAAACGCCAGCGCTTATTCCCGTCACTAAACCTGTTGACGCATCTACTGTTGCTATGGCCGGTGTTCCGCTGGTCCATGTGCCGCCTGTTGTTGTACTTGTCCAGGTCGCTGTCGAACCTTCGCATATTGGAGAAGTTCCTGTGATCGTCTGCGGCACCGGAGCGGTGATGGTCACGGTCTGTGAGGCTGTATTGAAACAGCCGCCGGAGGTTGTCACAGAATAGCTTATAACTGAAGTGCCAGCGCTTATTCCCGTCACTAAACCTGTTGACGCATCAATAGTTGCAATCGAAGGATCAGAACTGTACCATGTGCCACCGCTTGTTGTACTTGTCCAGATTGCGGTCAAACCTTCACATATGGGTGAAGTTCCGGTGATCGTCTGCGGCACCGGAGCGGTGATGGTCACGGTCTGTGAGGCTGTATTGACACAGCCGCCGGAGGTCGTCACGGAATAGCTTATTATCGAAGCGCCAGCGCTTATTCCCGTCACTAAACCTGTTGACGCATCTACAGTTGCTATGGCCGGTGTTCCGCTGGTCCAGGTTCCGCCTGTTGTTGTGCTTGTCCAGGTTGCCGTCATCCCCTCACATATCGGTGAAGTTCCTGTGATCGTCTGCGGCACTGGAGCCGTGATGGTCACGGTCTGTGAAGCTGTATTGACACAACCGCCGGAGGTCGTCACGGAATAGCTTATAACCGAAGTGCCAGCGCTTATTCCCGTCACGAAACCTGTTGACGCATCTACTGTTGCTATGACCGGTGTTCCGCTGGTCCATGTTCCGCTTGTTGTTGTGCTTGTCCATGTTGCCGTCATCCCCTCACATATCGGTGAAGTTCCTGTGATCGTCTGCGGCACCGGAGCGGTGATGGTCACGGTCTGTGAAGCTGTATTGACACAGCCGCCGGAGGTCGTCACGGAATAGCTTATAACCGAAGCGCCAGCGCTTATTCCCGTCACTAAACCTGTTGACGCATCTACTGTTGCTATGACCGGTGTTCCGCTGGTCCAGGTTCCGCCTGTTGTTGTGCTTGTCCAGGTTGCCGTCATCCCTTCACATATCGGTGAAGTTCCTGTGATCGTCTGCGGCACCGGAGCGGTGATGGTCACGGTCTGTGAGGCTGTATTGACACAGCCGCCTGAGGTCGTCACGGAATAGCTTATAACCGAAGTGCCAGCGCTTATTCCCGTCACTAAACCTGTTGACGCATCTACTGTTGCTATGACCGGTGTTCCGCTGGTCCAGGTTCCGCCTGTTGTTGTGCTTGTCCAGGTTGCCGTCATCCCTTCACATATCGGTGAAGTTCCTGTAATCGTCTGCAGCACCGGAGCGGTGATGGTCACGGTCTGTGAGGCTGTATTGACACAGCCGCCTGAGGTCGTCACGGAATAGCTTATAACCGAAACGCCAGCGCTTATTCCCGTCACTAAACCTGTTGACGCATCTACTGTTGCTATGGCCGGTGTTCCGCTGGTCCAGGTTCCGCCTGTTGTTGTGCTTGTCCAGGTCGCTGTCGAACCTTCGCATATTGGTGAAGTTCCTGTGATCGTCTGCGGCACCGGAGCGG
>Ga0209717_1004487_pt1 | contig 11471 bp, 10 predicted proteins | sample AD_UKC048_MetaG_FD_184418 | JGI IMG/M metagenome (GOLD analysis project Ga0209717, IMG submission 184418) | Active sludge microbial communities of municipal wastewater-treating anaerobic digesters from USA - AD_UKC048_MetaG (SPAdes) (version 2) | ecosystem: Engineered > Bioreactor > Anaerobic >... | reverse complement strand
TCTCCGGCCCGTGTCCATTGTCGCCGAAGCGGGGATCACGCCAAGTGGCCGTTGTGCTGACCGGGTCGAGCGGTGAGTTCGCCCAAGTGTCCTTGTAGCACACGAGAGTGCGGTTGGCCGTATTGGTACCGTCTTCGCTCGGCTCCCAGCGAGTCTTCCAATAGACCTCGTTCCCCGAGAAGAAGGCCAAACTGACCCCGGCGTTGCGCGCGGCCTCGACGTTGCTCCGCTGACCCGCGGACCAGTACTCGTCGTGACCGACCGACAGGAACGCCTTATGGTTCGTCAGCAGCCCACCTCGGATATCCGTATCCAGGCCGGAAATGTAGGACACGTCGTATCCATTGCTCTCCAGGAAACGGATCATCGGGTACTCGTTGGAGAACAGATAGTCCCGGCCTTCATTGTCCCCACGTGTGGCGAAGGGCCGGTTGTAGCTCACCTTGTACGCCCGACCATTGGCCAGACCCTGGTAGAAGTCCGACTGACCGTAAGTGTTGTAGGCCTGCCACGTCGGATCGGAAGTCTGGTATACGACGTCCGAGTCGCTCGAGTCGTCGCGCACGATGAACGGGATATGGCTGGCTTCGCCGGTGTCCGGGCGAACCAGCAGGGCGATGTAGACACCCGAGACAGCGCTCGTCGGGACGGACCAGGATGCCGAGACGCCCCATGTGCCGCAGTCGTAGATCTCAGTGGCGGGATCGGTGGCGCATGCCGGCTGCGACTGCGGAAGCACAGCGGACGGGCTGACGTCTGCGATCTTGCGTGCACCCTTGCCCTGGTAGTAGCCGAGCCGGAATACCTGGATCGAGTACGCGGTGGCATCAGTCTTGATCTTGAACTGAACGGTGTCGCCGCTGTTGATACTGATCTGTGTCGTGAAGCCCTGGATGGAGTCGTCGCCGGCACCCTTGATGTCCCAGACCTCGGGGTCACTGCCTGGCAACTGGTTCTCGCACACGATCTCGTTGCCGGTGCACGTCGCCGCGGCCGCAGGCGCAGCCGCCGCGACAGGGAGCGCGACAGTCAGCCCGAGCACCAGCAGGACTGCGGTGACGGCGGCGGTCAGCGACCGAACCCGGTCCTGCCGCCCCCGCTTTCGAGCGATCCTGCTAGCAGTCCCCGCGTTGGACGCCTTCATCCGTACTCCCAGTTCCGGTCGACCGGCGAACGGCTCCCCGTTCCCACCCGATGGCAAACTTCCTGCCGCACGCTCGGTCACGACCGAGTTCCTTGTCCCACTCGCGCGGCACGCCGCGCATCCCCACCCGCAGAGATGCTACTCCCTGTGGTCACCGTCCCTCACTATAGGCCATTTGGCTGATCCATCGGGTGTCACGGACGGGTCAATCTCGTCGAAAATGCCTCTGAGTAGTCCTGGTCGCTACTGCAAGTGCTCGAGGTGGCACGGAGTGAGTACAGGAGGCCGCCGCCCCTCGTGTGACCGGCGCTGTGATAGGGGCTGGTCCTCATTGAGGGCCGGGAGTCCGTCATCCGATGGTGGCTATAGTGGCGATGTTGACGATTGGTACATGTTTCCAACATGGGAGGTTGCCCTTGTCCGTCACCCAGATCGACCTGGACGACGAGGCGCTGGCCGAAGTGCTCCGACGGTCCGGCCTGACCACCAAGAAGGAGGCGGTGAACGAGGCGCTCCGCGACTACGCGGCCAAGTTGCGTCGCGCCGCCGAGTTCGACGGCTACATCCAGCGGGCCCAGGAATGGGACTACGAGGGCTGGAAGGAACTGCGCGCCCGCGACAAGACCGGAACCCGCTGAGGTGTATCTCGTCGACTCGTCCGCACTCTGGCGTATTCAGCGCGATGCCACGACGCGGGAGCGCTGGCGACCGGCGATCGAAGCCGGGGAAGTCCGATCCTGTGCTCCGCAGCGGATCGAGTTGCTGCGATCCGCCCGTCGGGTGACCGAATTCGAGGAGATGAACCGGGACCTCACCATGCATTATCCCGACGTGCCGGTGCCCAAGAACGTCTGGCGGTGGGTGGATGCCGCACAGCACGTCCTGGTCCGGGCCGGCGTGATCCGCGCCTTCTCGCTCGTCGATCTGCTGATCTGCGGCGTCGCCGCCACCAACGGGTTGGTGGTGCTGCACGACGACGGTGACTTCGAGACCGCGGCGCACCACCTGACCGACGTCCGCGAACGTCGCGTCTGACGCTGACCCCACTTGCTCGCGGGAGCGGGATCGCCGATCCCCCCGACGGCCAGTCGGGAGCGCCGACCGGCCGCCGGTGCTCGCAGATGAGGCATCTCGCAGATGAGGCAGATTGTCTACGCCGAGTAGCTCACGTCCTGGAGCCACCCGCCGGCACCGGCGTGATGTCCTCCACCACCCGACCGAGGTAGCCGAGCAGTTCCCGGTCCCGTAGTGCCGGCGACCCATCCGCCTTCAGCCGGTCGCCACAACATGTTCAAGGTCGGCGGCCACTCACTGCCGGCGTGCCCGTGGGCATCAGAGGACGGAACGGCGATTCGGCTCAAACCACCGACAAATTCCCGACTAGCGGCGTGCCACACTGGGCCGATGACGAACACGGCCTCCCGCCTCAACCGGATCGTCGTGGATCCGGCGATCGTCCACGGAAAGCCCGTGATCCGCGGCACCAGAGTGACTGTGCAAGTCATCCTCGAACTGCTCGCCGCCGGCGAGACCATCGACGAGCTTCTGTCCGAGTACGACGAGCTGACACGCGACGACATTCTCGCCGCACTCGAATACGCCGCGTCAGTGGCCGGCGGCGCACATGTCGTCCCTTTCGTTGCGTGACCCGTCCGTGCCGCACCGATGAAGTTCATCGTCGACGCCCAATTGCCGCGCACCCTCGTGTCGCGCCTGGTCGCGCTCGGCCACGATGCACTCCACGTCAACGACCTTCCAAGCGCCGGCGAGACCAGTGATGCCGAGATCACCGACTTCGCCGACATGCACGATTGCATCGTCGTGACCAAGGATGCCGATTTCCGACATGCGCACGAAGCCGCAGGACGCCCCAAGAGGTTGCTCCACATCAGGCTCGGAAATATTCCGAACCGAGAGCTCCTGCTCCATATTTCGACCCATCACGACGCGATCGCCTCGGCCTTCGACGAGGCCGACTTCATCGAACTCGGCAACGATGCTCTGACCCTCCACCCGCGTCGGAAATAGCAGCCCAGTCAGGATGGAAGTAGAAGTCCCTCCCGCCCATCCGGACGATGACTCAGCGCCTGGTGACACCCGCCGGCACCGGCGCGATGTCCTCCAGCACCCGGCCGAGGTAGCCGAGCAGTTCCCGGTCCCGCAGCGCCGGCGCGCCCATCCGCCCGCCGACCGTCGGCGGCTTCAGCACCAGCACGGACGTCGCGGCCCGGTACTTGGAGCCGGAGTACAGCCGGGCGATCCGCATCTGACCGGATTCCGGCAGCACGACGGGGGCGATCCGCAGGCCCTGCGGGCCGAGGGCCACTTCGGTGACCCCGGCGGTCCGGCACAACTGCCGGAACTCGGCCACCGCCAGCAGGTTGTCCACCGATTCCGGGATCGGCCCGTACCGGTCGGTCAATTCGTCGCGAACGGCCGCCACATCGGACGCGGACGTGACCCCGGCGATCCGGCGGTAGGCGTCCAGCCGTAGCCGTTCGGCCGGGATGTAGTCGTGCGGCACGTTCGCGTCGATGGGCAGGTCGACCCGCACCTCGGCCGGTTCTTCCTCGGCCTCCTGGCCGTCGGCCGAGGCCGCGGCCTTCTTGAAGGCGGTCACCGCCTCGCCGACCAGCCGCACGTACAGGTCGAACCCGACCCCGGCGATGTGCCCGCTCTGCTCGGCACCCAGGATCGACCCCGCGCCGCGGATCTCCAGGTCCTTCATCGCCACCGCCATGCCGGCGCCCAGATCGGAGTTCTGCGCGATGGTGGCCAACCGATCGTGCGCGGTCTCGGTCAGCGGCTTCTCCGCCGGATACAGGAAGTAGGCGTATCCCCGTTCCCGGCCCCGGCCGACCCGGCCCCGCAGCTGATGCATCTGGGACAACCCCAGCACCTCGGCGTGATCGACGATCAGCGTGTTGGCGTTGGAGATGTCCAGGCCGGTCTCCACGATGGTCGTGCACAGCAGCACGTCCCATTCGCGGGCCCAGAACCCATCGATGATCTTCTCCAACCGGTCCTCGTTCATCTGCCCGTGCGCCACCGCGATCCGCGCCTCCGGCACCGCCTCCCGCAGCCGGCGGGCCACCGACTCGATGTCGGCGACCCGGTTGTGTACGTAGAACACCTGACCCTCGCGCAGCAACTCCCGGCGGATCGCGGCCGCGACCAGCTTCTCGTCGTAGGCCCCGACGTAGGTCAGGATCGGGTGCCGCTCCTCGGGGGGCGTCGCGATGGTCGACATCTCCCGGATCCCGGCCAGACTCATCTCCAGCGTCCGCGGGATCGGGGTGGCCGACATGGTCAGCATGTCCACGTGCGCGCGCAGCGCGGTGATGTGTTCCTTGTGCTCGACGCCGAACCGCTGCTCCTCGTCCACCACGACCAGACCGAGGTCCTTGTACCGGATCGACGGCTGCAGCAACCGATGAGTCCCGATGACGATGTCCACGCTACCGTCGGCCAGCCCCTTGATGGTCTCCTTCGCCTGGGTCTCGTCGGTGAACCGGGATAGCCCACGCACGGTCACCGGGAACGCCGACATCCGCTCCGAGAACGTGGACAGGTGCTGCTGCGCCAGCAGCGTGGTCGGCACCAGGATGACCACCTGCTTGCCGTCCTGCACCGCCTTGAACGCGGCCCGCACCGCGATCTCCGTCTTGCCGTAGCCGACGTCGCCGGAGATCACCCGGTCCATCGGCACCGGCCGTTCCATGTCCGCCTTGACCTCGTCGATCGCCGCCAGCTGATCGTGCGTCTCGGTATAGGGAAAGGCGTCCTCCAGCTCCCGCTGCCACGGGGTGTCCGGCGCGAAGGCGTGCCCCGGCGCCGAGGCCCGGGCGGCATACAGCTGCACGAGCTTGGCCGCGATCTGCCGGACCGCCTTGCGCGCCCGCCCCTTGGTCTTGGCCCAGTCGGCACCACCTAGCTTGTTCAGCGTGGGCACCTCGCCACCGACGTAGCGGGACAACTGGTCCAGCGCGTCGGTCGGCACGAACAGCCGGTCACCGGGCTGGTTGCGCTTGCTCGGCGCGTACTCGACGACCAGGTACTCGCGGGTCGCCCCGCCGGACGTGCGCTGCACCATGTCCACGTACTTGCCGATGCCGTGCTGCGAGTGCACGACGTAGTCGCCCGGCTTGAGCGCGAGCGGGTCGACCGCGTTGCGGCGGCGGGCCGGCAGCCGGGCCGCCGCCGCCTCCGGGTTGACGCCGGCCGAGCCGGTCAGGTCGGCCTCGGTCAGCACGGCCAGACCCGAGCCGCGCAGCACGAAGCCGTGCTCCAGCCGGCCGCAGGTCACCGTGACGACGTCGGTTCGCGGTTCCTCGGTCAGGTGGTCGGCGACCACCACACCCAGCTCGGCCTCCGCCAGCCGCTCCCCGGCCCGGGCGGCGGTGCCCGCGCCGGCCACCACGACCACGGTCGACCCGCCGGCGGCCTGCCGCTCCCGGGCGTCGGCGATCGCGGCGGCCAACTCGCCGCGGTAGGCGGGCGCGGCAACCACGACCGGCGCACCGTCGGGTTCGGCGGCCTCGTCGGGGCCGGACTCGAACGAGGCGATCCGCCAGATCGGCAGTTCGGCGTCCCGGACCACGTCCAGCACGTCACCCAACGACCGGTACGCCGACGAGCCCAGGTCGATCGGCGCCCGGCCCCCGGTCGCCGCCGCCATCCAGGACGCGGCCAGGAACTCCTCGCCGGTGCGGACCAGGTCGGCCGCCCGGGTGCGGATGCGCTCCGGGTCGGCCAGCACCACGTGCGTGCCCTTGCGGACCAGATTCGGCAAGAGTTCGAGGTTGTCGCCCACCAGCACCGGGATGAGTGACTCCATGCCCTCGACGGTGATGCCGTTGGCCAGGTTGTCCAGCATCTGCGCCAGGGTGGGGTCGCCGGTCTGCTGCGCGGAGAGCTGCTTGGCCCGTTCCCGGACGTCCTCGGTCAGCAGGATCTCCCGGCAGGGCGGGGCGACCAGTTCCGCCACGGCCTCGAGCGAGCGTTGGTCGGTCACTCCGAAGGTGCGCAGGTCGGTGACCTCGTCGCCCCAGAACTCGACCCGCACCGGGTGGTCCGCGGTGGGCGGGAAGATGTCCAGGATGCCGCCCCGCACCGCGATCTCACCGCGCTTTTCCACCATGTCGACGCGGCTGTAGGCCAGCGCGATCAGCCGCTCGACCAGGTCGGTGAGGTCCTCCTCCTGGCCGGCCCGCAGCGTGATCGGCGCCATCTCCCCCAGGTGCGGGGCCATCGGCTGGATCATCGACCGGATCGTCGCCACGACCACCGCCGGGTAGCCCGCCGGATGCTCCTCGGGGTGCGCGAGCCGCCGCAGGGTGGCCAACCGGCGGCCGACGGTGTCGGCCCGGGGCGAGAGCCGTTCGTGCGGCAACGTCTCCCAGGACGGGAACAGGGCAACGTTCGCGTCGCCGATCAGGTCGCCGATCGACGCGACGGCGGCCTCGGCCTCCCGGCCGGTCGCCGTCACGAGCAGCACGGGCACACCGGCGCCCGGGAAACCAGCGGCCAGCGCGCCCACCACGAAGGGGCGGATCGACGGTGGCCCGGTGACCCGGTGGGTGATGGCACCGGAGGCATCTCGCAAGGCGGCGAAGAACGGATCCGCCGCCACCGCCGACAGCAATCCCCGCAACGATCCCGAGCTCACCGCATGCACTCCTCACCGGCGCGACCCGCCTCAATCACCGGCCACGCCAAAAGCCCCTCGTCGAGGCGACGAGGGGTTCACGGCCGAGGGTACTGCAGCGCCGGTCGGCCTGGTCGAGACGGGAAATAGAACCCGAATGCTCCGGGTTCCTTTGAGCGATGGCGGTAATGTTGGTCCTTGATGTACATCACCAACATTGGAGGCGGCGTGGCCGTGACCCAGATCGACCTCGACGACGACGCCCTCAACGAGGTGCTGCGGCGGTCGGGCCTGAAGACGAAGAAGGAGGCGGTGAACGAGGCCCTCCGCGACTACGCGGCCAAGCTCAGGCGGGCCGCCGAGTTCGACGGGTACATCCAACGCGCCCAGGAGTGGGACTACGAGGGCTGGAAAGAATTGCGAGCCCTCGACAAGTCGGGCAAACCCTGAGGTGTACCTCATCGACTCGTCGGCCCTGTGGCGCATTCAAAGAGACGACGTGATCCGCGAACACTGGCGGCCCGCGATCGAGGCCGGCGAGGTGGGCTCGTGCGCCCCGCAACGGATCGAGCTGCTCCGCTCGGCCCGTCACGTCACCGAGTTCGAGCAAATGAGTCGCGACCTTGCGACGCACTACCCCGACATTCCGGTCCCGAAGAGCATCTGGCGCTGGACGGATGCTGCCCAGCACGCGCTGGTTCGGGCAGGCGCGATTCGCGCCTTCTCGCTGGTCGATCTGTTGATCTGCGGGATCGCCGCGCAGAACGGGCTGGTGGTGCTGCACGACGACCGCGACTTCCAGACCGCGGCGGAACACCTCACCGACGTCCGACAACGCCGCGTCTGACGCTTGCCTGGGGGTGGCGAACCCGGTCGACCGGGCGGCTGTCCGAGCCGATCGGTGGTCGAGCCCGTGAGAGGATGGCCACTGCGATCCGCCGTGGTGTAACGGCAGCACCTTGGATTTTGGTTCCAATGGTCCAGGTTCGAATCCTGGCGGCGGAGCGTCAGCGTGTTCAGGCCGTGCACCGTCGCGCGGCACCGGTCAAGCGGTCGTCGAGCCCGGACTACCATCGGGGTCGTACCCTCGCCGCGGCGGCGGTACGCCGTCGGAGCCGTCGACCGGCCGCCGCAGTCCGCGATGCAGTTCCGCAGGAGGGATGAGCCGTGCCCCCGAGGCCAGCCGACCTGACGTCCCAGGCTGCCGTACCGGCCTCGACCGGGGTTGCGGCAGTGATCGTGCTGGCCGCCGGCCAGGGCACCCGGATGAAGTCGAAGCGGCCGAAAGTGCTGCACGAGCTCGCCGGCAAGCCGCTGATCTGGCACGCCCTGGCCAGCGCCGCCGCCCTGCGCCCGGCCACCCTGGTCGCCGTCCTCGGCCACGGCCGGGACGAGGTTGGCAGCTTCCTCGCCGAGGCGACCGACCTGCCGAAGGTGACCACGGCCATCCAGGACGAGCAGAAAGGGACCGGCCACGCCTGCGCCTGCGCGCTGGAGGTCACCGGCGCGCTGTCCGGGACGGTCATCGTCACCTACGGCGACGTGCCGTTGCTGCTGCCCGGCACCCTGCAGCGGCTGGCCGACGTCCACACGACCAGCGGTAACGCGGTCACCGTGCTCACGGCGACGGTGCCGAACCCGACCGGCTACGGCCGGATCATCCGGGATGACGCCGGTGCCCTGGTGAAGATCGTCGAGCAGAAGGATGCCGACGACACCCAGCGGGCCATTACCGAGATCAACTCGGGTGTCTACGCGTTCGACGGCGACGTGCTGTCCGACGCGCTCGGCCGGCTGTCGGACAAGAACGCCGCCGGCGAGCGCTACCTGACCGACGTGGTCGGCATCGCCAAGCACGACGGCCGTCCGGTGGGCAGCGTGCACGCCGACGACGCCGTGGAGACCGAGGGCGTCAACGACCGGGTGCAACTGGCCGAGCTGGCCCGGGTGCTCAACGCCCGCCTGGTCCGCCGGGCCCAGCTCGCCGGGGTGACCGTGCACGACCCGGCCACCACCTGGGTCCACGCCGACGTGACCATCGGCGCGGACACCCAGATCCTGCCCGGCACCCAGCTGACGGCCGGCACCGTCATCGGCGAGGGCTGTTCCATCGGCCCGGACACCACGCTCAGCGCGTGCACGGTCGCCGACGGCGCCACCGTGGTCCGCTCGCACGCCGACCAGGCCGTCATCGGCGCGGGCGCGCAGGTCGGTCCGTTCAGCTACCTCCGGCCCGGCGCCGTGCTGGAGGCCAAGGCCAAGGCCGGCGCGTTCGTCGAGATCAAGAAGTCCGTCGTCGGGCCCGGGTCCAAGGTGCCGCACCTGTCCTACATCGGTGACACCACGATCGGCGCCGGCGTCAACATCGGCGCGGGCACCATCACCGCCAACTACGACGGCGACCACAAGTACCCCACGGTGATCGGCGATCAGGTCTTTGTGGGCAGCGACTCGACCCTGGTGGCCCCGGTCACCTTGGGCGACGGCGCGTACGTCGCCGCCGGGTCGACCGTCACCGACGACCTGGGACCCGGCGACCTGGGGATCGCTCGCGGTCGCCAGCACGTCGCCCCGGCCTGGGTGCTCCGCAAGCGGGTCGGCACCAAGGCCGCCGCCGCCGCCCAGTCCGCCCTCGCCGACGAACCCGTGCACCTTCCCACCCGCGACAAGCCATGAACACACGCATCAGCCCACCGGCCCAAGGAGATCGTCCGGCGTGAACTCTCTGTCGATCACCACCCGCAAGAGCCTGATGCTCTTCTCCGGTCGTGCGTACCCGGAGCTGGCCGAAGAGGTGGGCAAGTACCTCGACGTCAGCGTCACCCCGCAGTCGGCGTACGACTTCGCCAACGGCGAGATCTTCGTGCGGTTCGAGGAGTCGGTCCGCGGTTCGGACGCCTTCCTCATCCAGTCCTGCGGCGTCCCCATCAACACCTGGGTGATGGAGACGCTGATCATGATCGACGCACTCAAGCGAGCGTCGGCCAAGCGGATCACGGTCGTGCTGCCCTTCTATCCCTATGCCCGGCAGGACAAGAAGCACCGCGGTCGCGAGCCGATCTCCGCCCGGCTGATCGCCGACCTGCTGCGCACCGCCGGCGCGCAGCGGCTGATGACCGTCGATCTGCACACCGATCAGATCCAGGGCTTCTTCGACGGCCCGGTCGACCACCTGTTCGCGCAGCCGCTGCTGACCGGCTACGTGGGCGCGCGCTATATCGGCGACAACCTGACCGTCGTCTCCCCCGACTCCGGCCGCGTCCGCACCGCCGAGCGCTGGGCCGACCGGCTCGGTGGGGCGCCGATCGCCTTCATCCACAAGACCCGCGACCCCAGCCGGCCCAACCAGGTCGTCGCCAACCGGGTGGTCGGTGACGTCGCCGACCGCACCTGCATCGTCGTCGACGACATGATCGACACCGGCGGCACGATCTCCAAGGCCGTCAAGCAGGTGCTGGAGGCCGGCGCCAAGAAGGTCATCGTCGCCGCCACCCACGGCGTCCTGTCCGACCCGGCGGCCGAACGGCTGGCCAACTCGGGCGCGGTCGAGGTGGTCCTGACCAATACCCTGGACATCCCGCCCGCGCACCAGTTCGAGCAGCTCACGGTGCTCTCGATCGCCCCGCTCATCGCCAAGGCCATTCATGAGGTCTTCGAGGACGGCTCGGTCACCTCGCTGTTCGACAGCTGATCATTGAACGTTCCGGACTCGTGGCGGTGGTGGGTCGACCCGCTGCTGCACGAGGAGCCTGGGGCGTCGATCCTCGCCCTCGTTGCGCTGGCGCTGATGGTGGTCGGCGCGATCGGCACGATCCGCACCGGCCGCTGGTCCAGCCGAGGCATCCTGCTGGTCGGCGCGGTGCTCTGGCCGCTGCCCGATCAGTCCTGGCAGGGCCCGGTGGTCGCTGCCCTGGGAGGTGGGCACGGCATTCATCTGACCGATCTGCTCAGCGTGGTGGCCGGCGTCATCGCCATCCTTCCCTGGCCCAGGCGGCGCCGCCGGGATGACGGGACCGGTCAGCCGACCCCGGCGGGGATCGGCTGATCGGCGATCAGCGCATCGAAGTAGGCGTTGATCCCGGCGCCGGCCCGCAGCCCGTCGGTCCCGGAATCGGGCACCGTCGGGACGGTGTAGTCGTTCACCTGGGCGTCCCCCGTGCCGCGCAGCGCGACGGCCAGCTCGGCCAGGTCGGACACGGTCACATTGTCGGTGACCGCGTTGTCGATGATCGTGTGCAGCGTGCTGTTGAGCCGAGCGGGGTCGCCGACCAGGTCGCTGCTGCTGGCCTTCGCCAGCATGGCGCTGAGCAGTTGCTGCTGACGGCCGATCCGGCCCAGGTCACCGGTGGGATCGCCGGCCACCCGACGGGCCCGGACCAGGGCCAGCGCCTGGTCGCCATTGACCAGGCGGGTACCGCCGGCGTCGATGATGGTCTTCCCGTTGTCGACGACGGGCCCGGGGAAGGTCATGGTGACGCCACCCATGGCGTCCACGATCTTCTTGAAGCCTTCGAAGTTGAACACGATCAGTCGATCGATCCGCACGCCGGTCAGCGCCTGCACGGCCTTGATCGTGCAAGTCGGGCCGCCGACCGCGTAGGCATTGGTGATCTTCCATTCCGAGTACGGGTTGTCGAAGTCCCGATCGGACAGGCTGCCGCTCGAGTAGTCCAGGCCTTG
>Ga0209717_1004486_pt1 | contig 11472 bp, 10 predicted proteins | sample AD_UKC048_MetaG_FD_184418 | JGI IMG/M metagenome (GOLD analysis project Ga0209717, IMG submission 184418) | Active sludge microbial communities of municipal wastewater-treating anaerobic digesters from USA - AD_UKC048_MetaG (SPAdes) (version 2) | ecosystem: Engineered > Bioreactor > Anaerobic >... | reverse complement strand
GGTGTCACCCATTTAAGTGTCTGTCAACTTTAAATACACGTATTACGTCAGCGGTTTCCAAACCATCTTTTAATCTTTTATTCAGCCGTCCGTTTTTTATCTTAAGAAACCCGGAATAATCCGGTTTCAGCCACCCATCGGCAGCGCAGGACATAAGCCTGCCTGCATGATAATTTTGGACAGCAGATGTCCGCTAATCAGAGCCTCGAAGTCACGCTTAAAGCGTACTTCAGACACCATGGAGCGCAACACCTGCCGTAGACCGAATTTTTTCACTATAGTATTTTCGTTTTTCTTTTAAAACTACATATATCATCCTTAACAATTCTCTGGCCAGTGCAACTTTTGCTATATTATAGTTTTTTCTTTTGGACAATTCGTCAAATTTACTTTTCTTTTCCGGCGAGGCTTTTACAAAATGCGGGGTAACCTCTAACAGTATCCATTGCAATAACTTACGCCTGTTTTTGCTTAAAGGCCCGTGTATATCTTTTTTTGCGCTTTGGCTGACTCTCGGAGCAAGCCCGGCATAAGAGCAAAGCCGATTAAACGAAGCAAAATTGTTAATATCTACTATTTCGCTTTTTACTATCGCGGCGCTTAAATAACTAAGTCCGGGTATTGAAATTAAATTTATTATTTCCTGATCTTCCTGAAAAGTTTCTTCAAGATACATTTTCATGTGTCTAATTTTTTCAGTTAAAAACCTAATTCTGTCTTTATGTCCTTGAATTACAGTTCCGTATATTGCAGGCAAACCTTCGGTTTCTATTTTATCCAGCTGTTTATAAGTTGTAAGGTCTCCGTTGCATTCCATTCCCAGTTTTCCTAATGTATTTTTTAGCCTGTTGATATTAAATGTGCGTTCATAAACAAGAGATATTCTGTATCTTATCAGTTCTCTTATTTCTCTTATCGGTTTTGGCGGTATATGAACTGCCGGCAGATAACCCATCCGTAAAACATCGCAAATTAGCTTTGCGTCTATTTTGTCTGTCTTTTTATTGCGTTTCGCAAAAGCTTTAAGTTCAAAAGAATTTGCCAGTTTTACTTCCTCTGCGTACTGTTCGGCAAGATCAATAAAAAAGTACCAATTTCTTGTAGCCTCTACACCCAGTTTAAAAGGCTTTGGGATGCTGTCAAATATCCGTTTCAGTTCCTCGTTAGAATTTGTTATACTTTTACTGATAAGCCTTTTGCCTTCGTGATCTGAAACGTAAAACCAAGACTGTTCTTTGTGCAAATCAACACCGACATAATGCATGTGGGATTCCTCCTTTGTTTTAGTTACTCGACATAACTATTTTAACAAATGTTTGGAACCCACGTGCATTTTATTGAACACTTAACATATTATCAGAGCCTGATTTGTGACTTGATTATGGCAATAACAAACGGCAGGCATGGGGGGATACTTTCTGATTTCAAGGCCCGGTAACATTTCTGTTTTTTTGTATTGCAGGTTTTTCCTTTTTCCAAATTGTTGTATAACTGTCAAACATATGTTATACTATTATTACAACAGATAAATAACGAACCGAAGGAGGGTGAAGATGAAGTTCATAACAGTACGGGATCTGGCCGTGAAAAATAAAAAAACAAGGCAGATAATTAGCAGGGAAGACAGCGTTTTAACCCTGAACGGAAAACCCATAGCCTATATGCTGCCTATTAATGAGGATAATTTTGAGTTTGTGGTAAATGAGGCTATGAAAATTAAAGCTGCGGCAGCGTTTGGAAGAATGCAGAAAAAGGTTGAGCACGGGGGTATCGGGGAAAAAGAAGGGCTTAAAGAAATTCAGGAATACAGGGCGGATAAAAGAAGCGCCCGTAAAAAAATTAAATGATAAAGGCGGTAATTGATACTAATGTACTTGTATCCGCTCTGTTAAGCCCCGGAGGAAAACCTTCGCAGGTTATGCAGATGGTTTTTGACGGCAGGATATCTCCGGTTGTAAGCAAAGCGGTGCTTGAAGAGTATAAGGGCGTACTGAGCAGGAAGAAGTTCGGGTTTTCGGCCGCAGATCTGAATGCATTTCTTTTTTTTATGGGAAAAGATGTTTTTGAATGCGTTGATTCGTCCGGGTTTCATGACAACGTGCCGGAAGATGACATTATTTTCATAGCGGCGGCTGTTTCGGGCGGCGCGGATTTTATAATAACAGGAAACATAAAACATTTCCCGGGAAAAAAATATGGGAATACCAGAGTGGTAACACCGGCAGAATTTCTGGAAATAAGTTAAAGAAGAATAACCCGACACCGTGCCTTGACTCATGACTTTAATAGAATAATCGCAAATGAAATATAGCCAAATGCATAATTGTTGGGAAATAATACGGTTTGTACATTTGTTTCATAATACGGCAGGGGAAACAACTTAATTACGTAAAAATGCGTTATTTACATGTTCTCAAATAAACTGCCTTTTAAATATGATAGTTTTTTGTATAATGTCTTAAGTTAAGGCGCGGTATTGGATTACTTCGATTCTAAGAGAAATTATTAATAAAACGGCGGAGGTTTAAATGATGAGAAAATTTGTCTTTGTATTTATATTAATTATGATTGCGGTAATATCCCTGCCGGCGGCGGATGAATACCTGTTTGATGTCACGGTAGGTGAAAAAACATCTGACAGTATATGGATAATTGATAAACGCGGCGGGTATACATATTTATATAATAATATTGACGGCGTTACAACAACCGCTGTAAACACTCCTGACGGCGAAACTTTGCGGTTTACAACAGATGACGATAAAAACAATATTCACATGAAAACGGAAAGGGCGGGAAATGATATTTTTTCCCTGGGGGTTTTTAAAGGAAACAGCATAAGCAAAACGGTTAAGTCTGAAGAGGGCAAACCTCTTTATCAGTATGTATTTGTCCAGGGCGGCGGTTTTGCACTGTCAAAAGAGAAATCACAGGAATTCGCAATGGTAAGGCCTTTTGATTACGAAGTTTTTAACATGAAACTGGAGAAAAAAGGAAATGAAATAATTGATGTTCTTGGAAAACCGACGGAAACAGTAAAAGTGGAAATGAGAATGACAGGTTTTTTATCTGCGTTTTGGAGCGCGGATTTCTGGTTTAGAATTTCAGACGGCGCCGGGGTGAAATACAGAGGGCCGCAGGGCCCGCCGGGAAGCCCGGAAGTGAACATAAAACTTATCAAAGAAACCCATAAAGAATAATTGGCGCCGTACCTTGAAAGTGGAAGTAATTATTGCCTTTCTCTTATGTATAACAATTTATATTTTTTGTTATACATAATCACATTTCTTTGATATACTTATATATAGATAAAAAAGGAGGATGGTATGAAAACGCAGCTGAAGGCATTAAGGCTTGAAAAATCTGTTATGGATTCCCTTGTTCCTATTATAAAACGGAAAAAAACCAATTTTTCCACAATAGTTACAGAGGCGATAGAAAAATATATTGAAGCACAGCATTTTTCAGAAGATATTGAGTCGGGTTATGGCGCCTGGAGTGATAAAAAACATCCCGAACTTAAAAACGGAACTGATAATTATATAAGAAAGATGCGAAAAGGCAGAAAAATTTAATGCCGTTATTTGATACGGATGTTTTAATTGATATCCTGAGGGGGAAGCCCGGGGCAAAAGAAGCCGTATTAAAATATTCCGGTATGGAAAACATGATAAGCGTTATTACCTATGGTGAAATACTGTTTGGAATGAGAGAACATGAAGATGAAAAAACACTGATGTTTTTAAATGCTTTTAAAACGGTTGGTGTTGAAAAAGAAACAGCTGAAATTGGCCTTGATATAAAACGCAGGTCAAAAGGGCATACTTTAGAATTGTATGACTGCCTGATAGCCGCAACCGCATTAAAGAGAAATATACCCCTTATAACACGTAATAAAAAACATTATCCGGATAAAAGGGTAAGGGTCATAACTCCGGAATACTGATTATTTTGAAATTTTCCCACGCCGGAACTTGAAAGCAGAAAACAAAGACAGTTATCGGCAACGGAGAATGATTCAGGACTTGATACTTATTAAGGGTTAATGTTATTGGGGGAAAAATAAAATTTGTTCGGGGATGTGCGGGTTAAGCTGTCTTTACATCCGCATAATAAATAAAAATGAGAGGGTTGGGATGAAGAAAATTGCAGCCGTAATTTTATGTTTTATTTTATTTGCGGGATGCGCCGGCAGCCCGGGGAGGTCTGATAGCGGGGAAACGCAGACTGAAGTGCATGGCGGTCAGCAAGTAATTGTAAATTTAACAGATACAATACTTGGCGGTTTTCTGGGAGTGTTTGCGGGCGGCCTTACAAGGGTATTTATTGGCATCGGCAATTCGCAAAGTCTGCAGACAGCCAATTCGTATGGCAGTACAGGCGCGGTAATAGGCGGAATTTTAGGCGCGGGTTTAGGGTACCTGCTTTCGCCAAAAGCGGAACAGAAGAAAGAATAGGTTTTTATTCCGTGCAGACTGGTATCAGTGCCGAAACCTGATGATTTGTAAGGATTATCAGGGGTGAAAATGAAAGGGGGGTAAAAGCGGACATTTTCATTTTTGCTAAAAAGCAGACAACACCCAAATATTTCCTTGACACTTAGATTTATTGTATTAAAATCAATGAAAGTTAATTAAATTCCTTTTTTAACACTTTGGTTAAACGGTTTAATAGCTGCGCCAAAGATGGGGGGTTTTATGATAAGAAAAACTGTTTTGAATACGAAATTTAATGCAATGATATTTATGGCAGGTATGTTTCTGCTGTTATCTTCCTTAATATATGCCACTCCGTTATCACAAAACGGGCAGCTGAGTGTTTCGGGGAACCAGCTTGTTAATCAATGCGGCACCGCGGTACAGCTGCGCGGTGTTTCCAGCCATGGGCTTCAATGGTATGGTTTTGCAAGCTGTATGGATTACTGCTGCGCGACAGAATCAGCCATTACTTATCTTGCAAATACCGCCGGAATTGATATTTTCAGAATTGCGGTTTATCCGGATGCTGATCCCATATTGGGTTACATATCAAACCCAAGCGGATTTACGGCACAGGTCAACAATCTTGTTCAGTTGTGCGAGGAAAACGGGATATACGCCCTGATAGACTGGCACGTAATGGAGGAATCCAATCCGAATGTAAATCTGGCATATGCCCGGCAGTTCTGGACAGATATGGCAACTGCCCACAAGGACAGGAAGAATGTAATCTATGAAATATGCAATGAACCAAACTACAAAAACGGCGACGGTTCATGGACAAACATCAGGGCTTATGCGAATGTAATAATTCCTCTTATAAGAAACATTGACCCTGATGCTGTTATAATAGTTGGAACGCCAAACTGGTCACAGCTGGGGAATGATGTCGTTAATAATAAACTTTCATATTCAAATATCATGTACACTTTTCACTTTTACGCCGCAACACACTCCACAAACATGCTTTCAGACTATGTGGGACGCCTGCCCATATTTGTTACCGAGTGGGGCGCGACAGAGGCATCAGGTCAGGGAAATACAAACTATACCGTGGCGGATCAGTTCTTAAGCATTATGCAGACGAATAAAATAAGCTGGTGCGGATGGTCCTGGTCAGAGGCTCCGGAATCTTCAGGCATGCTGAATGTAGGGGCGTGTACTTCCAATAACTGGTCATCGCTTAAACCGACAGGTTCTTATGTTTTGGGAAAAATTTCAAGCCCGGCTGATAATTTTGGCACGTGTTTTATACCGACACCTACTGCCACCCCGACTGTAAACGGGCCGGAACCCACAGCCACCATAGGCGTAAATGACCTGCGCCTGGATAATATGACAGACGGGGATGACACCAGCAATGTTTGTACGTACTGGTATTCATACGATGACAGTAACGACTGTACTGATAAGGACTGTGTGGCCAATCCGCATGGAAACTCTCAGATAGTTCCATGGTCAAAGGATCATTGGGAAGATTTAGGCAAACCGGTTCAGAAATTCTATATGCAGGCGCCGGGACGAAACGGCGCGGGTGATTACGCCGCCCGTATTACCGGCGTGGTTACAACCACATTCCTTTACGGTTTTACCGGGCTTGGGCTTCCTTTAAAGGAACCGGAAGGCCCTGTTAACATAAGTTCGGCAACCGGAATAAGCTTCTGGTGCAAAAGCAGCGCAACCAGGGATTTCAGGTTAAAAATTAATTCGCCGCAGGCATTCGGCGGAAAACTGGATGAAGATATGTACGGTTATGTATTTACAGCGGGAACTTCCTGGCAGAAAGTAACAGTTGATTTTTCAAGCCTGTTATTTTCACAGGAGGGCTGGGGCGATAAAACAGTTACAAAAGCCATGGCGCTTGCTGCTGTGGATACAATACAGTGGCAGACAGAAGGGCAGGACGGCGCGCCATACAATTATGACCTGTGGATTGACGATGTGGTGCTTATAAACGCGCCTGCCGCGCTTAAAACAGTGGCAGCCGGCGGATGTTCGCCGCCTACCAATACGCCCACATGGGATCCGTCAATACCCACTTTTACTCATACGCCCACGCCCGCTTATGAAATGCGCGTAAACTGCGGCGGCGCGCAGTATACTGACGGCGCCGGAAAGATATGGCAGGCAGACAAGGCGTTTACGACAGGCTCGTGGGGATATGAAGGCGGCGGCGGAGCCGCGGATAATTCAGCCAATGGCGTAGCCGGGACCACGGACGACACGCTTTACCAGTTTGAAAGGTGGGGAAGCCCCACCTACAGGTTTACACTGCCCAACGGCACTTATCAGGTTACGTTAAAATTCGCGGAGATGTATTTTACCGGGACGGGTTCAAGGGTTTTTGATGTAATGATTGAAGGCGCAACTGTAGTGGATAACCTGGATCTTATCGTCGCGGCTGGCGCAAAAACCGCGTATGACGTAACGGAAATTGTAACAGTGTCTGACGGCAGGCTTGACATAACTTCAAGCGCGTCTGTTGACGGCGCGCTGTTTAACGCTATTTCAATTGTTGGTTATTCTGTTCAGCCTAATACGCCCACATATACACAATCCGCGACTTATACAAAGACTTTTACGCGCACATATACAAGGACAGCAACAAGGACAGCCACAAGGACAATAACAGCCACGGCTACAAGGACATCAACGGCGGTTATTCCGTTAACCAATACAGCCACGCGCACGGCAACAATTACAAACACGCCTTACTGGTCTCTGACTGCGACAAGGACATCCACTGCCACGGTTACAAATACAAAGCAGGCGGATACTCCCACATTTACAGCTACACGGACAATAACACCAAGCCCCACAAATTCAAGGACTATAACAACTACCATTACGCCAACAGTTACAGTTACGCTTACTTCAACGGATTCGCCTACGCCTACGGCAACAACAGGGGCGTACCTGACAGCTGTAATAAATATTTCTCCGGACACCGTTAATACCGGCGATACCATCACTGTAATAATGCGGGTTGAAAACACAGGTACCGGAACCGCCTCTGATGTATTGCCTTCAGGCATTACGCCTGCCGGTACGGGAAGCGTGACGCTGGTTTCAGGCCCGTCTATAGCGGTAACCATACCGGTGGGAGGAACCGCTTCGTTTACATGGACATATACCGCGGCATCGCAGGGGCTTGTGACATTGCAGGCAAGCGCGGACGGTATTGATGCTGTGGGCACATGGCCGGTTACAAGCGGCGCTGTTACAAGCAATAATCTGGCAATAGGCGTGCCGCTGCCTACAAATACACAGACCTATACGTTCACGGACACCGCGACAAATACGCCGACTTTCACCCACACATTCACGGCGACAGACACGGCTACAAATTTACCGACAGAAACGTTTACATATACGCCTGTTGATACGGCGACAGATACGCACACGCTTACATCAACGCATACGCCTTCATTTACCGCGACGCATACGGCGACTGACCTGCCGACAGGGGCGTTTACGAATACAATAACAAATACATATACACCCACGGATACGCATACGGCATCACATACAGCCACGGATACGGCTACCAATATTCCGGCGGCAACATTCACATTTACGTCAACGTATTCCGCGACGCATACGTTTACAAACACGAATACGGCTACAAACTCTCCTACGCATACTTTTACATATACGGAAACCTTAACGCATACGCCAAGCAATACTTTTACCGCGACACATACATCAACATACACCCCGGAGAATACGGCAACGCACACAAATACTCCGGAAAACACGTTTACTCCAACGCCGACGTTAACGCCGGAAGGGTCAAAAGACCTTAAAATTACGGATGAATTTGTATTCCCAAACCCGTATAATCCTGAAATTGGAACGCCTTTCAGGTTAAGGGCTGTTTTCACCCGCGGGCACAGCAGTGTCAGCGTTAAGGTATACACTCAGTCTCTGCGCTGCGTTAAAGAATTTACTTTTGACGGCTCGGCATGGCCCGGTGTCAGGACAATGGAAGTGCCTGCTGAAGTGCTTTCAAATCTTGCGTCCGGCAGTTATTATTTTGTGATAACAGCAGAGGATAAAACCGGCAAAAAATCCGCAAGCGGAATTTCAAGTTTTATAATACTAAAATAAGCGGACGCGTAATATTTTAAACGCCCTGTTTGGGGTCAGGCCCCCGACAGGGCGTTTGTATTTATATGTTTTAAAGGGCAGGCCGGTTATTGTATAATACAAAAAGCGCTTAAGACAATAGGGGAAGGCGCAATACGATAACAGGAGTTATATAGAATGAAAAAAGTTATTGTCTTAATGCTTGCCTTATCCGCTTTTATCCTACCGTTTATCGGATGTAAAAAAACAGCAGCCCCTACAATGCCAAATCCTGACGGCCCAATGATGACAGTAACGGAGATAATAAAAATATCTGATTCTGCCAGGGCAACGCAGACATATGAAGCGGCCTGCACGTCAACGGCGCTTGCCGCGCTTTTTACCCATACATCCACAATGACAATCACGCCTACCGCTACTATTACCATTACCGCGACAAGGACAGTTACAGCAACCGTGACATGCACGGCTACCGCCACTTTGCCCGTATATATTGTTTACGACCCTCTTATTGAAGCGCCTGCGCCTGATCCGGCCAAATGGGATGCCCAGATTATAGGATCGGAAAGCACAATCAAGGTATTTCCTGGTATGATTGAGTTAAGGGCAAAAACAACAGTGCTGGGTACTGATACAATAACTTCAATTACGTCAAAATGCCCTGACGGTACGAAAGCATTTAAAGGCCGTATTTTTTATTATGGATTCAGCGGCGCTGCAATCTCTGATTATTGTATGTTTACGTTGGAAACAGGCAATTCGCAGGACGGATTTACGGAGAAATTTTATGAATACGCCGCGTTTCATTTTGAAGGCAGTCAGATTAATTTTGAGGTTAAACATGTATCGGGGAATAATTATACCGTAAGCATCAACGGCAGCACACCGGAAAACGTTGTATACGCGCATCAGCCGCAGGTCAGGATAAAATTGTCGGTGCATTTAACATCCAATTATATAGGGGCCACAGCCAGCGGTGTTTACTGGGCGGAGGATTTTTATTATTACTGATACTGCGCCAGGTAATAAAAAAGCGTAAATTTGCCGCAATCTGACATTGATTTTTTACTCCGGTTATGTTAACTTATTGATAAGTTAACATAGGTTAACCTGCAGATTAAGTTAACACGGAGGGTGTATGGAAAAGAAGGAATTTTACAGCATACCGGAACTTGCAAAATTAATGAATATAAGCCGCATTGCGGTTTATAAGAAGGTAAAAAAGGGGCAGATAAAAGCAAAAAAAGCGGGCAGGGATTACGCAATACCATCATCTGAAGCGGATGAATTTATTGTCAGTGATGAAGAACCGGCTGCTTATGGTAAGATTGAAACTTTTAAGCCGGGTAATGGCCCGTTTGAAATAGAAGTTAAACTACAGAATGATAATGTATGGCTTAATGCTTCGCAGATGTCAGCGCTTTTTGGAAGGGACAAAAAGGTAATATTTAAGCACATAAATAATGTTATAAATGACGGCGAATTGTCACGTGATTCAGTTGTCGCAAATTTTGCGACAACTGCTTCTGACGGTAAAACTTATGATGTCGCGCATTATAATCTTGATATGATTATATCGGTCGGGTACAGGGTAAAATCCGCTGCCGGTGTTCAGTTCAGGATATGGGCCACAAATGTTCTTAAACAGCATATTATTAAAGGTTATTCAATAAACGAAAGAAGGCTGAAAGAGACATCAAAAGCACTTGATGAATTGCGGTCAACTATTAGTATCCTTGCAAGGTCTGTTAACGACGAAAACTTCAAAGGCCTTGAAGCTGAACTAATTAATGTCATAAACGGTTTTGCAGGTTCTCTTAATATTCTTCAGAATTATGATGACATGAAGCTTAAGGCAGGCGGTAAAAAGAAACAGGAATATGAACTTACATACGAAGACGCGTTAATCCAGATTGATAAAGCAAAGCAGGAATATATAAAACATAAGAAGGCATCCGGTCTGTTTGGCAAAGGAAAAGGGGATAAACTTAAAAGCCTGCTTGGCGCGGTAAACCAGTCTTTTTCAGGCAAAGATGTTTACCCCACAGCCGAAGAAAAAGCTGCGCATTTATTGTATTTTGCCGTAAAAGACCACCCGTTTGCCGACGGCAATAAGCGTATTGCGGCCATTCTGTTTTTATATTACCTTGCAAAAAACAACCTGCTATATAAATCTGACGGCAGCGCCTCTATAAGCAACGGCGCGCTTGCCTCGCTTACGCTTTTAACCGCAATCAGCGCCCCTGCGGAAAAAGACACGATTGTTAAAGTGATACTTAATGTCATGAGGGCGGGATAAAGCAAACGTTAATGATTTCTTATTGCCGTTTGACACATCGGAAAATTTATGTTAATTATAATTCTGCTGGGAATATAATCAGAAAAATTAAAAAATTTGGAGGTAATAATGAAAAAAGAAATGCTGATATTTTCTATGGCGGCAATAATGGCAGTAATTTCAGTTGTTTCGTGTTCCAAATCAAATCCTTCGGCACCGCCGTCAACTGAGCCTGAAACAATGACAACGATAACGCCGACTATAACTGTAACAGCAACGGTAACGGCAACAGCGACGGTAACGGCAACAGCGACAGTAACGGTGGTCTTGAATAATATATCCTTTTGCGAAGGCGTTTCATCTTATACAGGCGCGTCAGATTCTGAAATTAGTGAGATTAACCCGGCTGCAAATTACGGATCTTCAGATTATATGAAGGCAGGCTATACGTCAACGCTTGGCGTAATGAGAAGCCTTATAAGTTTTGATATTTCTTCAATTCCTTCAGGTTCACAGATTACAAAAGCAAAACTTACTGTTCATCTGAACAATTCAAGCGGAGCCACGACGTTCAACTTAAAACTTGTACCTGTTGGCGCGGTATGGGTTGAAAATGAAGTAACATGG
>Ga0209717_1004481_pt1 | contig 11481 bp, 10 predicted proteins | sample AD_UKC048_MetaG_FD_184418 | JGI IMG/M metagenome (GOLD analysis project Ga0209717, IMG submission 184418) | Active sludge microbial communities of municipal wastewater-treating anaerobic digesters from USA - AD_UKC048_MetaG (SPAdes) (version 2) | ecosystem: Engineered > Bioreactor > Anaerobic >... | reverse complement strand
GTCGGGAATATCATTGTCACCCGTATTCCCTGTGTTTCCAGTATTCCCGGTGTTGCCAGTGTTGCCAGTGTTGCCAGTGTTGCCAGTGTTGCCAGTGTTGCCAGTGTTGCCAGTGTTGCCAGTGTTTCCGGTATCACCAGTGTTTCCCGAATCACCTGTATCTGTATCACCGCAACTTGTCGAAAAGATGGAAATCGATAGCACTAATACAAAAAACAATGTCTTTTTCATTGGTTACCTCAATTATAAAATTGGTAAATCGCTAAAATGCTATGCTTTAGTATAAGAAATGTAAAGAATTTCTGAATTTATCGGCACAAAATAAGGATAAGTTAAGAATAAATCTAACCCATTATTTTAACTATAACTTTTCTTGTTCTGGGACCGTCAAATTCGCAGAAATATATTCCCTGCCAGGTTCCAAGGACAAGATTTCCGTTTTCAATGATTATTGTCTGAGAACATCCGAAAAGTGATGATTTGATGTGGCTGTCGGAGTTGCCTTCGCTGTGTCTGAACCAGCTTTTGTCTGGCACAAGTTCATCCATGAATTTTGTCATATCGTGCTGAACATCTCTATCTGCATTTTCATTTATCGTCACTGCCGCAGTGGTATGAGGAATGTGGATAACAGCGATTCCGTCTTTTATCCCGGAAATCCTCACAATCTCTGCCACTTTCCTTGTAATGTCGATCATCTCAGTACGAAAATTCGTTGAAACCTCAAACTTGTGGATCATTGTGACCTCTTTGGATATTCAATTTTTCGACTAATTTTTGAATTTCAGTCAGCGTTTTTTCGAGATTAAAAGCGTTAAAATCATTATCTCGCAACACGGGTTTCAGTTCTGTGACAAGTTGTCTTTTAAGAACAGGTAAACTTTTTTCATTTAAAGTAATTCCATTTGAGAAAATCAGTTTTTCCGTTGCAAGTCTTAATAGTTCAGGATCATTTATGCTGATGATATTTTCTTTTATTGCGTAAAAAAGGTCATAATAATCCCTTATTGCAAGTTCTTTTCTGGAAAGTGCCGCACGAATCTTCTCTGCGAAAGCCTCTTTTTTTGAAATTGTTGTTACAGGAAAAGGTGAAATAAATGGTTTTAATGTGAAAGGATTTGTAAGTGTGAAATTAAGAGCTTCAACAAATAGAGTTCTGTCAAGGTGAGGTAGAGTGCTAATCATTTGCGATTATTCTCCATTTTTTGTTTATAGTTCCTTTTCTGGAAGAGTTGGGAATCAATGATATGGGTTCTTTTGATTTTGAAAGTTCTGTCTCCAGTTCGGATATTTTTTCAATGTCAGGAAAGTATTTGTCCAGTATATACCCAATTCTTCTTATTGTTCCCTGATTTCCATATCTTAAAGTGGTCTGTATAATTTTCTCTCCGAGATCGCTGTCATTTTTTATGCTTTCCTTTATCCATTCATAAGCTTTTGGAATGGAGTTGTATCTGGAATAATCATAAACCGCATCAAAAAGGGTGCGTGCTTTATTTGTTATTTTTGCTTTTACACCGTTTGAATTTATGACTACTTCACAGTTTCCAATTTTTGAATTATCTGTTTTTATGAAGGTAATATTGTAAACACCGATTTTTTTTTGACCGGATATTTTAGTGTTATAGACAAAGATGCTGTTTGAGATCTGATTTTCAAAACCGTAATAGTTAAATATGGAAAACCCTCCGATCTGATAGTTGCTCTCGATAGTTTTCATGTAAAAATCAATAACTTCATATTCATCCGGCATCCATTTCCCGCCTGGTGGAATCCTTGTCGGAACAAGATAAATGCCTTTCTGTAGTCGAACGATCAGTGATTTACCCGCAAGTCTGTTTAGAAGTTCTGTTTCCTGCTTGGAGCTTATTCCAGCCACAGTGGAAAACATCCCGGTTCTTACTATTCTGATCTTTCTCAGCTGTATCCAACTGAAAAATGAAGTTTCTAAAGCACCCAAGTTCATTGTATTCTATTTCTCCAATATTGCCCCATAGGCAATTTGCTTAATACAGAATACAGAATACATTGTAGAAAGTAATTTGTCAAAAAGATTTATAGTTTCACTCGTTTTTCCCAAATCCTTGAAACATTTTTCCTGTTCTGTATATTCTGATTGTCTGAGAAGTTAATGATTACGGTAAGATTGAAATCCCATTATTTTGACTATAACGTTCCTTGTTCTGGGACCTTCATATTCGCAGAAAACTTAAAAAGACAATTGACATTGTGACACATGGTGTTACAATATTTTGGACTTTGTTTGGAGGTAATTATGAGAGAAGCGACTATTTCAGCAAGAATGCACAGGGAAAAGAAAAAAGAAGTTGAAAAGATTTTTGCCAAACTGGGTTTGTCACATTCTTCGGCAATAAATCTGTTTTATAGTCAGATACTGCTTAAAGGCGGACTTCCTTTTGAAACCAATTTAAAAACAGTAACAAATAAAACTGCTCAATATTCAACTGTTGCAGAGCCTGTTGCAGTTTATAATCAGAACGAAGAAATATTTGAAAACTTGGATGATTTTCCGAAAGATCTGATGAATATGCTTGCAAAGTTCGGCAAGTCAAAAAAGGCGAAAGCGGCAATTGTGAAGCTCGCAGTTGAATATTTTCTTGATGAACTGGAATTTGTTGAAGAGTGTGAAAAACGGCTTAATGATGAAAGCGATTCCACCATAAGCTATGAAGAGTTCAAAAAGCAGTTCGGACTTGATTAATGGGAAAATACAAAATTGAGGTAAGAAAATCGTTTTCTGCTGATTTTGAAAAAATTCCGAAACAGTACCAGAAAAATATCAATAAGAAAATTGCTCAGCTTGAAACCAGTCCTGATATAGGAAAAATGCTTGCCGGGAGTCTAAGCGGAATAAGAAGAATAAGGGTGGGTGATTATAGAGTTGCTTACAAAATTTATGAAAACCGGCTCGTAGTTTTGCTTCTTAAAGCCGGACACAGAAAAGATTTTTATGAGCAGCTCACACGATTAGTCAGAGAACTGAAGAACTTATGAATTTGACCTTGTGTATGACTTCTTTCTTTTCCTTGAAACATTTTTTCCAATGAGTTATATTCGGGGAGTTTTATTCTTTTTCCGGAGATTTTCATGAAAAAAGGTGATTTGAAGCCATTGGCTTTTACTTTTGCTGCAAGCGGAGTTTGGGATACTGTTGCCGGAATTTTATATCTTTTCATGATTGGAACGGGCAGGTCGATCGATGATCCGCCGACACACCATTTTTACAGTGTTTTTCTTGCCTCTTTCTTTTTCTGTTTTGCCTATATTCAGTTTATGTCAGCTCTGAACATCAGGAGATATGCTTTCAATGTCGGGTGTCTGATTTTTGGAAGAGTTTTTTATGTCATACAGCTTTATTCATACATTGTTTTCATCGAAGGTTTTCCGCCCACATTCTGGTTTACAGGAATAATCGATGCCCTTTTCATAACTCTTTATCTTGTTTTCGCTCTTAAAGGCGGACTTAAAATGAAAGAGCTTTTTCTTCCGCAAAAACAGACCCCGAATGAAATTTAATTGAAATCGGATCTGATTTTTGGGAGTGATTATAAAGTTTCGTAAAATTTCTCGCCAAAATAATCGACAATGAATAGAGGAATTCCGCTCAAAACGGCGATTCTTTGATGCGGAATGAATTTCTTTAGCTGATTTTTAAAAATTTTCGGCTCTCTTTTCTCACCTTCAAAAAAGAGAAGTATCGTATTAGCCATCAAAAGCTCCGGCACGGTACATTTTTTCAATATTGTGAGCTTCACGAAGTTCTTTTTTTGTGAAATCGTATAACGGCTTTATATCATTTTTACTCATAATAAAATAACAGTCCGGTCTGAGAAGATCGTTTGACATTATTGAAGTGTTGTGGGTCGTCAAAACTACCTGATATTTCCCCTTTTTCATTTCTTCAATAATTAGTTTTGCCAAATTATGATGATAATAAGCATCAAATTCGTCAATAAAAACAAAAGAAACTTCATTTTCAATCTTCATTCTCTGAAGCCAGTAATATAATAGGGAAAGAGAAAGGGTTCCAGTAGATGCAATCGAGAAAAATTCGATGGTTTTTTTATCGAAATCGAAAACAATATTTTTTTGACCATTTATTTCAATCTCTTTAAGTTTGCACTTTATTTCAGCTTTGTTGAGAAAAGTTTCAAAATCTTTAAGTTTGCCTTTTTCAATAATATCTTTTGATATGCTGTTAATTCCTGTTTCATAACCGATATAACAATTGTTTCCTACTGATCGGAAATAAAGCATTTTCTCAACAAATTTAATGAGTTTTTTAAAAGATGCATTTTCATTATTATCTTCAAGAACGGTGCTGCTTGATATGTATTTTATTACAGAAACTTTGTTCTGTCCTAAATCACGGTTAAGTGTTTCAGCACCTTTTAAATCAATAAAAGCGGGTTCTGTTTTTGTTCGGTCATAAAAAACAACAATCTTGTCGTTTATTTTCAATTCTTCAAAAGCCAGTTCTTCAAACGACTTTTTTCCGTAACGATAAGTGATAATGTCCTTATCAAATTTAAAACTGTATAAAAATTCAACGACATCATTGTCATTTTCAGCATTTATATAATTATTATAAAATTCAAGGTTCCTGTTTTTATCAGTGAGGTGAGACACAATGTCAAAAATAGCAAAACCGAGATTTGATTTGCCGATCCCGTTCGGCCCGTAAATTATTGCTTTGTTGACAACGCCGTCTTTCACGCATTCCGGATTGAAGTTGTAATTCTTAGTTTTTGTAAAATCAAGAACAAAATTGTCCTTGAAATTCTTGAAATTCTTAACCTCAAATCTTGTTAACATTTTGATTTTCCTCTCTTATTATAAAAAACAGTTGACACTGTATATCACAAAACAGTTCGATTAGCAAGTTTGCCGTAAAAAAACTACGGCAGATGGTTTTTCCATTTCCTTGAAACATTTTTTTCTTGAAATATGATAAAGTTGTTTTTTTAAGAAGGGGAATACATGAACAGATATTTTAAAGGTATGCTTCTTGGAGCCGGTGCAGGCATAATCGATGTCATTCCGATGATATTTCAGAAATTGCCGGTCGATGCTGACATTTCTGCGTTTTCAATGTGGGTGATAGTAGGATTCCTTCTGACCGTGACCGACCTTAAAATGGCAGGATATCTTAAAGGATTGACAGTCTCTTTTGCAGTTTTGACCCCCGCCGCGATCATCATCGGCTGGAAGGAACCGTTCAGCCTCATCCCCATATTCATCATGACATCAATACTCGGATCGCTCCTTGGCATCTCAGTCGAAAAGTTCTGCAGAAAGTGAAATAACCCATTTCCTTGAAACATTTTTCCTGTTGATATATATTCGGGGAGTTTTTGTTATTTAACTTAAATGAGATGGGGTTTTTATGCTGAGCAATTTTGACATTTCAAGGGCGATGACGGTTAAGCTGGATGCGGTTCTGCCTGAATATCCGAAGTTTAAGGATGGTATAAGAAGAGCGCCGAAAAGGGAACTGACTTTAAACGAGCGGGAGATCGAGCTGGCTCTGAGAAATGCTCTCCGTTATGTGCCGGAAGAGATGCACGAAGTTCTTGCTCCTGAATTTTATGAGGAGTTGATGACTCACGGGAGAATTTACGGTTACAGGTTTCGTCCTGAGGGTCGGATTTACGGCAGACCGATTGATGAATACAAGGGGAACTGCATCGAAGGAAAGGCGTTTCAGGTGATGATCGACAACAATCTCGATTTTGCCATCGCTCTTTATCCTTACGAGCTTGTAACTTACGGGGAAACCGGTGCTGTGTGTCAGAACTGGATGCAGTTTAGATTGATCAAAAAATATCTTGAAGTGATGACTAATGAACAGACTCTTGTTCTTCACAGCGGTCATCCGCTCGGCCTTTTCAAATCTCATTCAAGTGCTCCGAGAGTTATCACCACAAACGGTCTTATGATCGGACTTTTTGACGATATTGACAACTTCAACCGTGCGGCGGCACTTGGAGTTGCAAATTACGGACAGATGACTGCCGGCGGCTGGATGTATATCGGTCCGCAGGGAATAGTTCACGGCACTTACAACACAATTCTCATCGCAGGAAGAATGAAGCTCGGCGTTCCGTGGGATGGCGACTTAAAAGGCAAAATGTTCGTTTCAAGCGGTCTTGGCGGAATGAGCGGAGCACAGCCGAAAGCTGTTGAAATTGCTAAGGGTGTGGGCATTTTTGCAGAAGTTGATCTTTCAAGAATTGAAACCAGACACTCTCAGGGCTGGGTTTCGATCGTGACCGATTCTCCGAAAGTGGCTTTTGACAAAGCTGCTGAATTTATTACAAAAAAAGAGCCGATAAGCATTGCATATCACGGTAATATCGTTGATCTTCTTGAATATGCCGACAAAAACAACTGCCATATTGACATGCTGAGCGACCAGACAAGCTGTCACGCAGTTTATGACGGCGGATACTGCCCCGCAGGTATCACATTTGAAGAGCGGACCAAACTTCTTGGAACAGATAAGCATAAATTTAATAAAATGGTTGATGAAACGCTCCGCAGGCATTACGAAGTGATAAAAAAATTAGTAAGTAAAGGGACTTACTTTTTTGATTACGGCAACAGTTTCATGAGAGCAGTGTTTGATGCAGGAGTTAAGGAAATATCAAAGAACGGAGTTGACACATTTGAGGGCTTTATCTGGCCAAGCTATGTTGAAGATATCCTCGGACCTGAACTTTTTGATTACGGTTACGGCCCCTTCAGGTGGGTATGTCTGAGCGGAAAAGAGGAAGATCTCATAAAAACCGATGCGGCCGCTGCGGAAGTTATAAAAACCTGTCGCGAAGAACTCAGATATCAGGATAAAGACAACTATCAGTGGGTAAAAGACGCGATGAAAAACAAACTCGTTGTCGGAACTCAGGCAAGAATTCTCTATCAGGATGCTTTTGGCAGAACCAGAATCGCCAAGAAATTCAACGAGATGGTTAAAAACGGCGAAATCGGTCCCATCATGCTTGGAAGAGATCACCACGACACAGGAGGCACCGACAGCCCGTACCGCGAAACATCAAACATCAAAGACGGTTCCAACATAATGGCAGACATGGCGACAAACATTTTTGCCGGAAACTGTGCAAGGGGAATGAGCTTAGTTGCACTCCATAACGGCGGCGGAGTCGGCATCGGAAAGTCCATAAACGGCGGATTCGGAATGGTTCTTGACGGAAGTGAGAGAGTTGATGCAATACTTGACATAGCTTTTCCCTGGGATGTCATGGGCGGAGTTTCAAGAAGGGCCTGGGCAAGAAATGAACACTCCATCGAAACCTGCATCGAATATAACGAAATCAACAAAAACAACGATCACATCACACTTCCTTACATCGTAAAAGATGAATTAATTAAAAAAGTTATGGGGTAGTAAGGGTTTTTAAATCTTGTTTAGTTGAATTTTAAATTTTATAAAATTTCTTGACACCCTGTCGAAAAATTAATACAACCTTAAACGAATTTTGCTGGAACATAAAAATGAATAAAAATTCAAATAAAGCTTGCTTTTCCAGTTTTAGCGGGATGATTTTACAAGAGACAAGAGACAAGAGACAAGAGACAAGAGACAAGAGACAAGAGACAAGACGATTCTTTAATACTTTCAGATACATTCAGAATATTTCAAGAGTTTTTCACGGGATATTTTTATTATTTTTTTGATGGGGTGTTGAGATGAAAAGGTCGATTTATGTTTTTGTACTTTTATTTCTTTCAATGTCGGTATCGGGATTCGAGATGAATTACACAATTAATGGAGAACATTTTGATCTTACTGATGAAATAAGAACAACTGATCCCCGGCACGAGAAAATTACAGAAAATGCGATCTATTTTTTATGCAAGGAAAAAGGGAAGAGTTTTATAAACAGTAATCTTCAGGATTTTATTGATGTGGGTTCAATTTCAGATTGTGAACAACTTAAGAATGAGAACACGATTTTTTCTTTAAAGAGAGGTGTCCGTTATAATGATGTGCCTGAAGTTGATGGTTTTACAGCAATGGATTATGAACTGGTTGATGAAGACGGAGGGAAAATAGCCGCATTGTGTGCAACCGCAATGCACATTTGTCCTGTGCCTGCATTGTGCGTCGGACAACAAGCCGCGGTAGCAATGTTCTGTTTTAATCTTATTTATATAGGTGATATATCAGACGAAGTTGATCTGTCTAACGAAAAACAGTATCCGATAATGCATGCTCAGTTGAACAGCCATAATTTTTTTAAAAGACCGGAGATTTTTATTAATGTGATAAGAGACTATGTAAAATCTTACTTTTATGAACTGCTTTCTCTTTCTTTGACTTCTTCCGTTTCAGAACCTGAAAACATGTTTGTAAGCTACATTGATATTCTGGACAATGATTCTACTGACTCCGGTGATTTTTTAATTGATGTTAATTACAGAAAGATATTGCTTGGAGAATTGCTTCATACAATCGAAGACAGCTTTGCCCACAACATAAGATATATGGATTACATTACTGATGAAAAAAGCGGAGAACTGGAAAAAGTAATAAAAATCGGTGCAGTTTTAAATATGGGAACTGTCAACTATGGCAACTTTGGACATGATGATGATTTTGGTCCGATGAATTGGAACTGTAAAGATGTTGATGATACGGCAAACTGGAGTTCTTCTGATCAGGCATTAAATATTCCGTTGAATTTTGAAAGTTTGGATATCCGATATTTTGAACACAGTGGAGTCAGTGGAAACAACTCGCTTTTTCCTTTCGTAAAAGAAGAATCTGCCTCCACAATGGCATCACATGCCGTTGCAGAATTCTTATGGAGACTGGGAAAAGCAATAAAAGATCCTAACAACAAAACCGAAACCGAAGACTCAATAAATGAATATCTTAAAAGGTGGTTCACTGACGGAACTGCAATATTTGAACCGACAGGTCAAAAGGATGTTCCTCTTGAATACAAAGAAATCGAAGAAATTGTTTCACAAAATCCAAGATGGGATAATTTCTACAACATTGATCTATGGAAAGAATCAGGAATTAAGGATAGAACCGAAACGGGATACAAAGTTTCTGTCCTTCCATGGATAATAGTGGGCGATAACGATGGCGATTTTAAGTTGAATGTGGATTATAACAGGCGTTTCGTTGTTAAAACATTTGAGGATAACAGAACTCACCCAGATTGTGATTTTAATGCAACAACAGCTTTTGATAATGATACAAAAATAATGAATCTTGGAAGGAGCTCCTTTTATATATTTACTTCATGGAGCTATCATCCTCATAACACAGCCAATATTCGCAAAGTTGACATGACAGCTTTCAGTTTTTTTGATGAAAATGGAAATGTTCTGGAAATACCAATTGAAACATTACCGGAAAGCACCGCTGCTGTTTTTGTTCCGAGAGGATTTAAGATTTGTCTGTTTTATGATTATGACGGCGTAGAGAGTTTTGATAACAATGATGCTGCAAAATTTTTCAAAATGCCGACTTACCGCTGTTTTTACGGTGGTGAAAAAGGTCGTTTGGTTTCTTCAGGAAAAGAAGATGCTTTGAAGCCGGGAACAATAGTCATGGCAATGCCGATTGACGGGGACGGTGACGGATATTTTTATTTAAATGATTTTGATGAGAATGATAATTGTCCGAAAGTTTACAATCCGGATCAGGAGGACAATTTTCGCCCAGCAGGTTTTTGTTTAAGGCCTCCGTGCAAAGTAATAAATGAGCCGGACGGAATAGGCGATCATTGCCAGGACAGTGACGGTGACGGTGTTCTTGATATTGATGATAGATGTCAGGGAAGTTTTGAAACAGATAATGACGGAGATGGAGTTCCGAACGGTTGTGATTATTTTGATCTAGGTAGCAATGAAGATCTGGATGGTGATGGTGTGCCTGATGAGCATGATAATTGTTTTGATTCTTCATTATTTGATTTAAATCCTACCGATGAAGAGATAAACAAGATTAAGAATCCTTTAAAACCGGTACCTCTTAAAGAGTTGGTTTTTGCAAGGACAAGAAATAGTGATGCCCAGAAATGCCCGGGAATGATCGAAAAAGGATGTTATCAAACTGGTGTGCTTTTTAATGGATTGGGAATGTTTAATGTATGGGTTGAGGGGCTTAATAGAAATACAAATAAGATTTTAAGAGATTTACTTGGAAGGGACGCTGCACAGAAACTTTTAGATGGCGAATATGACAAAAGTAATGTTTCATCTCTTGAAGACTTACAGGCTGAGGTCCATGAAAAATGTCTGGAACCTAGTTCTGATGAAATATCTGAAGAATATCCAGCAGCCGAACCTATAGAATCCAGAAAAGAATGCGCCATTGATCATCTTGCAAAAGCGATTGTCGCTGGTAAATTAAACCTTTTATGGCAGCCCGATCATGACTTGGACGGAATTGGTGATAAATGTGACAGTGACTGGGCATACAGCCGTTTTACAAAAGCGGAACCTTTTGATGAAAAACTTGGTTGCAGTGAAACTCCTTTCGGTTTTGGATCGGCTTTGGTTTGTGATCACAATTATGGCGATGTAATTGAAATAGAAACTGAGAAAAAAGGCTCTGAAACAGCTAAAACAAGGAGTGTCGGCAACTATTACTGTGCCGCAGCAAATAGTTCTGAATTAGAAAATTGGGGCATGCCCGGAATATGCACCACAGCATGGGTTGATTTTGAGGATAAAAATTCTAATTATGAGAAAATACGACCGATTTTTGACTATGGTTACAGTCATGGTTCAGATCCCGAACCTGTTAACCCGGACACTGGAAAACCTTCATGGAATCCGATTTCAGTTGCGTATACTCTTTCTTCAGCACAGCAATATTATGAAAAGGTGATGAGTGAAAAAGATCTTGTCAGTATGCAGACTTATTCAATCGTTCCTCCCTCTGAACTTGATTTAAATGCCTTTCATTTGAAATTTCCTGCATCATTCACCCCTGTTAACGGTGCTAATATTGTTTTAAAACAGTACTGGAACTGGAGAGCAGATTATTGTATTAATCAGGCGAGAAATTCTAATGAGTGCAGAGAAGTTATTAACAGACAGCAGAAAGGGACAGGTTTTACCTTTTATTATGCACTTTCCAGCGGTGTTTTAAGAGACACAACAAAACCATATATATCTCATGTAATTCAAACCGACCTGAATGGTAATTATATCGGTGAATACAAAGCACAGACTCCGGAATTTTTCTTTAACAGCAATATTTATGCAAGAAGTGAAAGATTAAATGATAAATACAGAACAGTTTCATACTCTTACTATGAATCAGAAATACCTTTCAGGATTGTTGATGAAAAGGATTATTCAAAGGTTAGACCTGGAATTATCGGAGAATATCTGCCTGAAGCGTGGTGGAATGACGGAAGATATCAGATTGGAGACATGACAAGGGAAATGGACGGCGCTTATGGTGTTATT
>Ga0209717_1004480_pt1 | contig 11482 bp, 10 predicted proteins | sample AD_UKC048_MetaG_FD_184418 | JGI IMG/M metagenome (GOLD analysis project Ga0209717, IMG submission 184418) | Active sludge microbial communities of municipal wastewater-treating anaerobic digesters from USA - AD_UKC048_MetaG (SPAdes) (version 2) | ecosystem: Engineered > Bioreactor > Anaerobic >... | reverse complement strand
GTAAGCAATTGTATAGTAGTAACTAGTAATGCCAAAATATGGAATGGTTCTTCAGATGATGATTGGAATACAGCCACTAACTGGACTCCAAATGGAATTCCTAACTCCATAAACTGTGTTATTATTCCTAATGTTACAAATGATCCCGAGATTTCGGGAACAAATTATAATGGATATGGAAATTCACTAACCATTTTAAATGGTGGAAAATTAGAGCTAGAATCTTACAACAACCTAACTATTACTGATTTTGTTAATGTGAATTCTGGTGGAACTTTTAATATTGAAAATAGTGCCAGTTTAATTCAAATAAACGACAACGCAATTAATTCTGGTAATGTTACTGTAAAACGAACTTCAAGACCTATGTATCGTTGGGATTATGTGTATCATGGTTCTCCAGTTGCTAATGATGTAATTAGTCAAATACCTTCTCAATATGACTTAAGATACAAATATGTAACTAACAAAACTATAACTGGAACATGGACATCTATAAGTTCGTCTACCTTAGGAGAAGGATTTATTACAAGAGTGAGAAATATTGCTCCATTTAATGTAACTCCAACTTCAATTGATTTCAACTATGTTGGAGTTCCTAATAATGGTATCATACCTGTATCAGGAACAACCTATGATGGAGGGCTTACAACCGCGTATGGAAATTCTAAATTACTTGCAAACCCTTATCCATGTGCTATTGATGCTAAATTGTTTTTAGACGACCCAAATAATAAACTATTTGTGGGCGGAACCATTTATATGTGGACATCAAACACCTACTACATTGGTACTGGGCCATATAGTCAAGCGGACTATGCATCATGGAATAAAACAGGCTCTACTGGAGGTGTTCCTCCCCCTGGATTAACCCCTGATGGAAAAATTGCTTCGGGACAAGGTTTCATGGTACAAATGATTGCTGATGGAACACTTAACTTTGAAAATTACATGAGGATAACGGATTATAACAACAATTTCTTCCGCCTCGCAAATCATTCTATTTCAGAGGAATCTGAAAATCATAGAATATGGTTAAACATGACAAATGGGACTTCGTTCAGACAAGCTTTAATAGGATATGTTGATGGGGCTACTAATGAAGATGATAGAAGCTATGATGGAATGACTTTATCTAATTCAAAAATTGATTTGTATTCTGTGTTGAATAAAAAAGAGTTAAATATTCAAGGTAGAGCATTGCCTTTTGATGAAAATGATTCTGTTGATTTAGGATATAAAACAAATTCTTCTGGAAAACTTACTATCGCTATTGACCATGTTGACGGACTGTTTATAGAAAATCAAGAGATTTATCTTGAAGATAAATTGTTAAAAATCATCCACAATTTAAAACAAAGCTCCTATGAATTTTCTTCTGATGTTGGAACTTTCAACAATCGTTTTGTATTGAGGTATGCCAATGCAACATTAGGAACTACTAATCCAGATGCTAAAACTGGCTTAACCTCTTTAATTAGCAATAAAAAAATAATTATTCATGCGGCTAATAAAATCCTTTCTGTTTTGGTGTATGACATAACAGGAAAACTAATAAAAGAATACCTGCCAAAAATGGCAGTCGATTTTTTTGAGGATGAATTCCCTTTCTCCGAAGGAATCTATTTGGCAAAAATTAAATTAGAAGATAATTCAGTCGTTTCTGAAAAATTAATGAATACTAGGAAATAAAAAAATGGCACTTAAAAGTGCCATTTTTAGTTTTTATTACTGATTTAACATCTGCCATAATTTATCCTTCAACTCCGTTAATCCTTGTTGGGCAACCGATGAAATAAACAGATAAGGAATATTTTTAAAATCTTTGTCTAATTGCGTTTTTAATTCTGCTTTTAGTTCTTCGTCAAGCATATCACATTTAGAAATTACTACCATGCGTTCCTTGTCTAACATTTCAGGATTGTATTTTGACAATTCGTTTACTAAAATATCATATTCCGCCTTGATATCAGCTGTATCAACAGGAACTAAAAAGAGCAGAGTTGAATTTCGTTCAATATGACGTAAAAAATAATGCCCCAATCCTTTTCCTTCAGCTGCGCCTTCAATAATACCAGGAATGTCAGCAATTACAAAAGACTGGAAATCACGATACGCTACAATTCCCAGATTAGGTTTTAAAGTCGTAAATGGATAATCCGCAATCTTTGGTTTAGCAGACGTCAATACCGAAAGTAAGGTTGATTTTCCTGCATTAGGAAAACCTACTAATCCCACATCGGCAAGAACTTTCAACTCTAAAATCACATCCATCTCTACTCCCAGCAAACCAGGTTGTGCATAGCGAGGGGTTTGATTAGTAGAACTTCTAAAATGCCAGTTTCCTAAACCGCCTTTTCCCCCTTGAGCTAAAACTCTCTTTTCTCCATCCTCTGTTATTTCGAAAAGAATTTCGTTAGTTTCTTTATCTCGAACTACTGTTCCTAAAGGCACCTCTATAATTTTATCTTCTCCGTCATGACCTGTGCTTCTATCACTACCTCCATCACCTCCATGACCCGCTTTGATATGTCTAGCAAATTTTAAATGAAATAATGTCCAAAGGCCTTTATTACCTACTAAATAAACATGTCCTCCACGTCCTCCATCTCCTCCGTCGGGCCCACCTTTTTCAATAAATTTCTCACGATGTAGGTGCGTTGAGCCCTTGCCTCCTTTTCCAGAAGAAACATATATTTTTACGTAATCTACAAAATTCCCTTCAGTCATCTTTTTTTATTTAATCGCCTTCACCATTACTTTATCAATCTTTACGCCATCCATATCAATAACTTCTAACTCAAATTTTTGCCAAATTAATTTCTCTCCTTGTTTAGGAATGCGAGAAAGCTCTGTCATGATTAATCCGCTAACCGTGGTAACTTCATAATCACTTATCAATTCATCCAACTCAAAATAGGTTAAAAAGTCATGCAAAGAATAATGTCCATCAACCAGCCATGTTCCGTCCTCTCTCTCAATTAGTTGAAAATCTTCTTTGTAAAACTCTGAAGCATCACCAACCAATGCCTCAAGAATGTCATTCAATGTAATAATTCCTTGAAATATTCCATACTCATCGGATACGAGAGCATAGTGTACTCCACTCTTTTTAAAATTTTCCAATGCCTTATATGCAGAGGTTTGCTCCATTATAAAAGGAGGTTCTGTCATTATATCGGCTAAATTGAAATTCTCATTTTCAAAATGCGCAAATATATTTTTCAAATTGACCACCCCCACAATATCATCAAAATTATCGCTGTAGACAGGATAAATAGAATGCAACTCTTTCAACATTAAATCCCTAACTTGACTCTTATCAGAATGCAACGGAAGAAAAACTACTGATTTACGATGTGTCATCAATGAATTTACCTTTCTATCACCAATATGAAAAACACGCTCCAAAATATCTTGCTCAATTTCCTGCACTTCTCCGCCTTCAGTCCCCTCTTTTATTATCGCTTTGATTTCTTCCTCAGTAACTTTCCCATCTGCCGTAGGTTTGATGTTTAAAATTTTAAGCAGTCCATCGGTAGAAATAGTTAGTAACCAAATAAAAGGTGCCGTCACTTGAGAAATAATTTTCATTGGAACAGCCACCGCTTTTGCAATATTTTCTGGATGATTCAATCCAATTCTTTTAGGTAATAATTCTCCTAGAACTAGGGAGAAAAAAGTCAATATTACAACCACAACCGCAACAGAAATTGACTGCGCATAGGGTTTTAGTATTTCGAAACCTTCAATAAAAAGTTTTACATCGGTTGTGATTTTATCTCCAGAATAAATACCTGTTAAAATTCCAATTAATGTAATCCCTATTTGAACCGTAGATAAAAATTTATTAGGAGAATTTGCCAGATCTAAAGCGACTTGAGCATTGGAATTTCCTTTTTTAGCTGCATTTTCTAATCTGTTTTTTCTTGCAGATATCAAAGCGATTTCTGACATAGAAAAAACTCCATTCAGGATAATTAAAAATAATATAATTAATATTTCCATATTTGATTAGAAAACAAAGATTCATTACAAAACATCTAAAACCTCACTCAATCGCTCGGTAACTTCTGCAATTGTACCAATCCCGTTAACAGGATAAAATTTATTTTGTTTTTTATAAAACGCTATTAAAGGAGCGGTTTTTTCATTGTACTCTACATAACGATTTCTAATTTTTTCTTCATCTTGATCGTCTACTCTTCCACTCGTTTTTCCTCTTTCGAGTAATCGTTGAATTAGAATTTCATCATCTGCCTCTAAAGCTACTGTTGCGGTAACTTCCCAATTCTTAGTGGCTAAAAATCGATCCAAAGCTTCTGCCTGATTCAAAGTTCGCGGAAATCCATCAAATAAGAATCCTTTTGTGTCTAAATGTTTTTCTACTTCGTTTTTTAGCATATCTATTGTCAGTTCATCAGGAACTAAATCTCCTGAATCCATATACTTTCTCGCTAACTTCCCTAATTCAGTATCATTTTTTAAATTATACCTAAATACGTCTCCGGTTGAAATATGTGTTAAGTTGTATTTGTCTTTTAAAAATTCTGCTTGAGTTCCTTTCCCTGCTCCAGGTTTTCCGAATAAAACAATGTTAATCATGATGGCGTTGTGTAGTTATGTGTAGTTTAAATGTTATTATTTTAGCTGATAAATTTCAGGCAAGTTTCGCCCCAATCCGTCATAATCAAGCCCATATCCAACAATAAATTTATTTGGAATTCGGATTCCAATATAATCTATTTTAATATCTTTTTTATAGGCTTCAGGTTTGAAAAATAGAGTAGCTATCTTCAGATGTTTAACCTTTTGTTCTTTAAAAATTACTTTTAATTCTTCTATGGTATTTCCGGTATCAATAATGTCTTCAACAATTACGACAGTTCTTCCTTCAAGGTTTTGATTAATTCCGATGAGTTGCTTCACTTCATTTGTAGTTTGCATACCTTCATAAGAAGCCATTTTAACGAAACTAACTTCACACATTCCTCTATAATGTTTCATCAAATCGGCAATAACCATAAACGCTCCATTCAAGACTCCCACAAAAACAGGAACCTCATCAAAAAAGTCATCATCCATTTGTTTTGCTAAATTTTTTATTGCAAAATCTATCTCTTCAGAAGAAATAAATGGCTCAAAAGTTTTATCGTGAAGACGTATCATTTTTCGGATTTTTAAATAATTTGCAAATATAGGTATTTCACATTTAGCAATTGGTATTCCATTTGTATTTTAAAAGCAAAATCTTCCTCAATGTTTTAGTTTATATAAGACACTGAAATAGATTTAAAATCTTAAAATTGTTACTTATCTTTGCAGAAACACACAACTAATGAATTATTTCTCTTCCAATTTTAAACTAGGCATACTGGGTGGTGGTCAGCTTGGAAAAATGCTTCTAGCAGAGACTAGAAAATTCGATATTCAAACTTTTGTTTTAGACCCTAGTGAAGAATCACCTTGTAAAATTGCTTGTAATCAATTTTTTCTCGGAGATTTAACCGATTTTGATACTGTTTACAATTTTGGAAAACAAGTTAATGTTTTGACTTTTGAAATTGAATTAGTAAATGTAGAAGCATTAGAGAGACTAGAAAAAGAAGGTGTAAAAGTATATCCTTCCTCTGAAACTTTAAGAAAAATTCAAAATAAAGGAAATCAAAAAGATCTTTATAAGAAGAATAAAATTCCAACAGCAGATTACGAACGCTTTTCAGGAATTGTAGCTTTAAAGGTAAAAGTGGAAAAAAACCAAATTCAACTTCCTTTTGTTTGGAAATGCACAGAATTTGGTTACGACGGTAATGGAGTGAAAATTATTAGACAAAGAAATGATTTAGACAGCCTACCCAATGTTGAATGCATAGCTGAAGAAATGATTGCTTTCAAAAATGAATTAGCAGTCATTGTTTGCCGAAATGTATCTGGAGAAATAAAAACCTATCCTGTGGTCGAAATGGAATTTCATCCCGAGGCCAATCAAGTTGAATATGTAATTTGCCCAGCAAGAATTGAAGAAAAAGTAGCTGAAAAAGCAAGAGATATTGCGTTAACTATTTCCGTTAAATTTGAGCATGTTGGACTATTAGCTGTTGAAATGTTTCAAACGGAAGACAACCAAATCCTTGTTAACGAAATTGCTCCTCGACCTCATAATTCTGGTCATTATTCTATAGAAGCAAGCTACACCTCTCAATTTGAAAATCATATACGCGCCATTTTAGACCTTCCCTTAGGAAATACTGATAGTAAAGTTGCTGGAATTATGGTCAATTTATCTGGAGAAGAAGGTTTTTCAGGAAATGTTATCTATGAAAATATCGAAAAAATATTAGGTTGGTCAGGGGTAACTCCTCATATTTATGGAAAAAAACAAACCCGTCCCTTCCGAAAAATGGGTCATGTCACCATTGTAAACGAAAACATAAACGAAGCTAGAATACTTGCTGAAAAAGTAAAAAAAACGATACGAGTGATTAGCAAATAAAATGAATAATTTAAACAAATGAAAGTAGCCATAATAATGGGAAGCATCTCAGACATGCCCGTCATGCAAGAAGCCATCGACATCTTAAACGGATTTGACATCGAAACCGAAGTTGATATTGTTTCAGCACACCGCACGCCCGAAAAATTATTTGATTTTAGTAAAAACGCGCACAATCGTGGTATTTCGGTAATCATTGCTGGAGCTGGAGGCGCGGCTCATTTACCTGGAATGGTGGCTTCAATGTCACCACTACCCGTTATTGGTGTTCCGGTAAAATCCAGCAACTCTATCGATGGTTGGGATTCAGTTTTATCAATTTTGCAAATGCCGGGTGGTGTTCCAGTTGCAACTGTTGCGTTAAACGGAGCAAAAAACGCAGGAATTCTTGCCGCACAAATTATCGGTAGCCACGATAAATGTGTACTTGACAAAGTTATTTTCTACAAAGAAAGTTTAGCAGCAGCCGTGAATAAAGCTGCATCTGAATTGAAAAAATAAAATTATACTAATTATAAAACCCTGTCAGAGTTTAAAACTTTGACAGGGTTAATCGTAATACAAAAATGAAAACACTCACCTCTACATTCAACACCAAACACAATACACCGCCTTTTTCGCAAATAAAACTAGAAGATTACAAACCTGCTTTTATCGAAAACATTGCGCAGGCAAAAGCAGAAATTGAGGACATAATTACAAACTCTGAAGCTCCAACATTTGAAAACACTATTGAAGCGTTGGATTTTTCAGGTGCAACTTTAGAGAGATTATCATCGATTTTCTTCAATTTGAATTCGGCTGAAACTTGTGACGAAATGCAAAAAATTGCTCAAGAAGTTTCTCCGATGTTAACTGAATTTAGCAATGACATTACACTAAATGAAGACTTATTCAAACGTGTAAAAGCCGTTTACGAACAAAAAGATTCCTTAACTTTAACTACAGAGCAAGCAACTTTATTAGATAAAAAATTCAAAGGTTTTTCTAGAAATGGAGCATTACTTTCAGGTGAAGATAAATTGAAATTACGTGAAATCGACACCGAATTAGCCAAACTAAAACTGACCTATGGTGAAAATGTTTTGGCGGAAACCAACAACTATCAATTGCACATCACCAACGAAGCCGATTTAAAAGGTTTGCCTGATGGAACTAAAGAAATGGCTGCAAGTTTGGCAAAATCTAAAGATTTAGTAGGTTGGGTTTTTACATTAGATTTCCCAAGTTATCTGCCTTTTGTAACCTATGTTGACAATCGTGAATTGCGAAAAGAAATTGCCATTGCAGCTGGAAAAAAATCGTTTCAAAACAACGAATTCGATAACCAAGAAAATGTAAAACGCATTGTTGAATTACGTCATAAACGTGCTAATTTATTAGGATACGAATCACATTCGCATTTTGTTCTAGAAGAAAGAATGGCACAAAATCCCGAAAAAGTACAATCCTTTTTGAATGATTTATTGGAAAAAGCTAAACCAGCAGCTCAAAAAGAATTTGCTCAATTAACCGCTTTTGCAAAAGAGTTAGATGGAATTGACCAATTAGAAAAATGGGATGGTGCTTATTATTCAGAAAAATTAAAACAAAAATTATTCAGTTTGGATGATGAGATTTTGAAACCTTTTTTCAAATTAGAAAATGTTTTGAACGGAGCCTTTACTATTGCAGAAAAATTATTTGGGATAACATTTAAAGAAGTTTTTGATATTGACAAGTACCATCAGGACGTACAGACTTTTGAAGTTGTAGACTTTCAAAATGAATTGGTCGCTATTTTCTATGCTGATTTTTTTCCAAGAAAAGGGAAACGAAATGGAGCCTGGATGACTTCATACAAATCACAATTTATCAAAAACGGAATCAACGAAAGACCTCATGTTTCTATAGTTTGTAATTTCACTCCGCCAACAGAAACGAAACCTTCTTTATTGACATTTAATGAAGTAACCACTTTGTTTCACGAATTTGGTCACGCATTGCACGGCATGCTAGCCAACACGACTTATCCAAGTTTATCGGGAACTTCGGTTTATTGGGATTTTGTGGAATTGCCAAGTCAAGTGATGGAAAACTGGTGTTACGAGCCTGAAGCATTAGCTTTATTTGCTAAACATTTTGAAACAGGTGAAATCATTCCGCAACAGTATGTAGAAAAAATCAAGGAAAGTGCCAATTTCTTAGAAGGAATGGCGACTTTACGCCAGTTGAGTTTTGGGATTTTAGACATGACTTATCACGGAAAATCGCAAACTATTGATGATATAAAAGCTTTTGAAAAACAAGCCATGGCAGGCACTAGTTTATATCCTGATGTGGAAGAAAATTGTATGAGTACATCGTTTTCACATATTTTTCAAGGTGGCTATTCTTCTGGATATTACAGCTACAAATGGGCCGAGGTTTTGGATGCTGATGCGTTTGCTTATTTCCAAGAGAAAGGCATTTTCAATAAAGAAGTTGCTACTAAATTTAAAGACAACGTACTTTCAAAAGGCGGAACAGAATTACCAATGGAATTGTATAAAAAGTTTCGTGGTCAAGAACCGAAAGCGGATGCATTGTTAAAAAGAGCGGGATTGATTTAGATTTCATAAATTTTTAGAATTTTTGAAAATAAAAAAATAAAAAAAATAAACCATGAACTTAATTATCCCAAATTGGCTAATAATAACTAGTGGAATAGGTCAAATCTTTACTGCGATGATTTATCCTTACATCAGGCACCAAGTTTTTGATTGGTACAACGATGTAAAACAACTCAAACCATTAAACCAAGAAATTGCAAAAACGTATGGAAGATACATTCAGGGTTTGAATTTTTCTTTTGGATTAATAGCAATTTTATTTACAAGTGAATTGAAAGAACAATCAGCATTAGCAGTTGCATTAACAGGATTAATTGCCGCCTATTGGGTTGGAAAAGTAGCCACACAAATAGCTTACTATCCAATGTATGACATTCCGAAAAGAACCTTATTTAAAGTTGGAAGCTATTTTATGAATACACTTTTTGTGCTTTTTGCAGTGGTAAACACATTACTTTTTATTCATAATTTGATTGGATATTATAAATTGTAGAGATGACCACAATAAACCTTTTAACTAAAATAAAAGCGCCAATAGAAATTATCTTCGACTTATCAAGAAACATTGATGTTCACAAATTATCCACGAGAAAATCAAACGAAACTGCTATTGACGGAGTAACTTCGGGTTTAATAAATTTAAACGAAACTGTTACTTGGCGTGGCAAACATTTTGGATTTTATTTAACTCATAAAAGCATCATTTCGGCAATGAACCTTTATGACTATTTTGTGGATGAAATGGTCGAAGGTAAGTTTAAATCGTTCAAACACGAACATACTTTTATTGAGGAAAACGGATTTGTGATGATGATTGATAAAATTCAGTATCAAACGCCTTATGGTATTTTTGGAAAACTATTTGATGGACTTATTCTAAAAAAACATTTAACGAATTTTATTTCTGAACGAAATAAAATTTTAAAAGAATTAGCCGAAAACCACCAAAAATAACCACCAAAATATCGGAATACTCTCCACCCAAAATGAAGAATAGTATTTCGATTTTTGCTCGTTAGCAAAAAGTAAAAAAAGCATTGTACTCATTGCAATTCCAAGTTTTAAAATAAAAAGTGATGTCGTAAAACTTCTATCTAAAAACTCTAATACTACGAATAAGACCAACAAAAAACTTCCAACTTTTTTAGTGTTTAAAACTCCTATTTGTTGCGGAACGGTTTTTAAATATGGATCATCATATTTTAAATCAATAATTTCAAAAATCAAAATCAACACAAAAATCAGTATAAATCGTTGTGCAGCTAGCTGAAAAACAGATGCCATCAAAGGAATTTCTGAATTGATAATAGGCAAAAAAACCGTCACACCAACCCAACAAATTGACACCATATAAATTTTAATTCCTGCCCAATTTCGAGCATTTCTCTTATTTGGAAAAAAGGGAAGCGTATACATTATTACTAGAACCAAAAAAGCTAATGATAAAATTTGTGTAATTCGTTGCAACTGAAGAAAAAAATATCCAACTGCTAAAAGAGCACAAAAACTCAAAAGTGCAATTGTTTTTAATTCATTCCGCATGTTTCTTCTGTGAATCCTTGCTAACGCATCATATTTAACAAAATTATACCCTACAATCGTCCCAAAAAAAGCGAAATAGGACATCGAAGCATCAAATGGAATTTCAAACAATTGTTGCGTTATCCTAACCAAAGCATAACAAGACATTCCAACATGAATACTAGAGTTGAGATAAAAATCAAATATTTGCTTAAAAATCTTCATTAGGTAAAAGTAATCAATTGTGAATAAATGAGACTTTCGGTTGAAAAGTTCACAAAAATGAAGCCCAAAAAACTAAGATTAAATTGGTATTAATGCCTAATTTTGCATCACAAAATAGTGACCTTATTTTATTTCTAGATGAAAACAGATGCTTTTGCTTTAAGACATATTGGACCGAATGAAAATGACCTTCAACACATGTTGAAAACCATTGGAGTAGAATCAATTGAACAACTCATTTATGAAACGCTGCCCGATGATATTCGCCTAAAAGCGCCTCTGAATTTAGATCCTGCCATGACCGAATATGAATTTGCTAATCATATTCAACAATTAGGGAATAAAAACAAAGTTTTCCAATCCTACATAGGTTTAGGATACCATCCAACGATTGTACCCGCAGTAATTCAACGAAATATTCTTGAAAATCCGGGATGGTATACAGCCTACACGCCTTATCAGGCAGAAATTGCTCAAGGTCGACTTGAAGCGATTCTGAATTTTCAAACCATGGTTATCGAATTAACTGGAATGGAAATTGCCAATGCCTCATTGCTTGACGAGGCGACAGCTGCCGCTGAAGCCATGACATTGCTTTTTGATGTAAGAACTCGGGAACAAAAGAAAAATAATATCCATAAATTTTTCGTTT
>Ga0209717_1004478_pt1 | contig 11486 bp, 7 predicted proteins | sample AD_UKC048_MetaG_FD_184418 | JGI IMG/M metagenome (GOLD analysis project Ga0209717, IMG submission 184418) | Active sludge microbial communities of municipal wastewater-treating anaerobic digesters from USA - AD_UKC048_MetaG (SPAdes) (version 2) | ecosystem: Engineered > Bioreactor > Anaerobic >... | reverse complement strand
TTTCCCCGGGCAAGGGATGAGAAGAAGCCGTAATGATAGTACCAGGGGCTCGTGCGGGCGAGCTTCCGGTTGTGGTAGGGGCAGTCGGGATTTGGACAGAACGTTGGCCGACGGACTGGGCGTCCAGCGGACAATCGTCCGCCGTGTTGTGACATGTATACCTCCCCTCAGAGAGGTATATAGAGTAAATCAGGGCAGAATGGCCAGGAATTCTGGCTTTTTGGGCAAGATTATTTCAACAATTTTGATAGCAGTCCCAAAGTAAAACCAATTCCAAATGCGGTAAGAGCAAGAAGAATGATGAGCTTTTCCCTTTCCTGCTGCGCCCGTTCTACCCGGTAGCGGGAGAATGAGAGCTCGAGTATGGGCTCCCCGTCCGTTGTCCTGCCGGAACCAGTAACAAACGCGATGGGACTACCGTCTGTCGTGTTTGGGAAATACGTATACAGTTCTTTCAGTTCGTTGAGTCTTTCTTCAAAACGTGGGGTCTCCGCGATCCATGATTCTCTTGGTTCGCTGCGGCCAAAATTGTGTCGGGACGGGGATGGGATCTGGTAGGGGTCAAAATGGCTTTCTTCCAGATACGACCAGGGAATGGATATGGATGCGTCCGGAGTGAAGTAGTCGCTGGTAATTGGAACTCCCGTCTGGTTTTGCAGTGCCCGTGTTACTTCGTTCGTGATAAGTTCGTTGATGGTGTCCGTTTCTTCCCGGAGGAAGGCAGTCCAGGAATGAAGGAGCGAGTCAGTGCTTCCGGTAAACCCGGCTGCTTCATAGGCCGAGGCCGCTTCGAGAAATGACGTGAAGTGTATAGAGTCGGAAAAGATCTCCGCGAAGTCTGCGGGGGATTCGTTCGAGGTGAACTGGTCAATGTACAGCGAGATATACCAAAGACGGGTTTCCGGGTAGTTCGTTCCGATAAAGATGCTGGTGGCGAGCGGTGTGCGGATGAGGCGGGAAAGCTGCGCAGCACGTTTCCGGGCTTCCGAAAAGTCCGGCGATTCAGCTGCCTTTCTCTCTGTGACCCGGTAGGCATAGTCCGTGCCCGGTCGGGACGGGTCTTGCAGGATTGCGAAGTTTTCAAGATTCAGAATAGAACCCGCAGGAATACCGCCGGGTTTTTCGACTTCTTCCGCGAGGCGGGAAAGTGAATCGAATGTCCGCACCGTCTGTCCATGTTTACGCCAATTGAGGTAATCATTCGCGATGGTACCAGAGGCGTTCACGTCAGTATATATGAGCACGGCGATCGTCGTTACAATGAGCGGGATAAGAAAACGCATCCAGTTCCGTGACCAGTGGTTTTTTTCGAGCGACCACAGTGTTTCACCGTAGGGAGTATGTATTGTTGCGGTGCAGAACACGTCGTGTTTTTTCGGATGAATCCATCCTTCCAGTACTACCGGTTTCCCGTCTTCAATATGTGCATATCCTTTTGGCAGGACCTGGAGCAAAAAGCGGTCGACCATTATTCTGCTCCCGCGGAAAACAGCGGTTCCCGAAAGCCTGACCAAGCTTGTTTTTTTTGCCGCGAGGGCGCCGCCGGGAACGAGTATCCAGAGAAAGGCCGCCGCGGTTACGGCGGTTCCGGCGTACAGCAGGATGATGGGGCTTTCACGGTTCCAGGTCAGGAGCAGGATGATACCGATGAGCAAGATGACCGACGCGGCCAAACGTATTGGAGGGTGATACATCAGGTATTCACGGGCGGTTGGCGGTTTATGGCGATCGACGAGTTTTGACGTGCCCGCGGCCGCCGCTGCGAATTGTCCTTTTTCAAGCGCATCCCGCGCGGCGGCTTCTTGTTGTACGGTCCACCTACTGTTGATTGATACGGGAACGGCCATTCCGTTTGAAAGAAGGATCAGTTCGGCGGTGTTTTCTTCATTTTCATTGAGACTGCTTTCCATACACTGCATGAAGTAAAACGGGAGCGGGCCGATGGCGTGCTGCATGCGCGATTCCGCGCCGTATCTGCCGCTGATTGTGGTGTAGCCGTAGCCTCCGCTCACGGTAATAACGCGCGCATCTGCCGGGAAGCGCTTTGCAAAACGAGGATAGATCTTTTTGCAGGCGGCAGCTTCCTTCGCGGAGAGCGGCCGGGAAACCAGATCCATGCTGGCAATGTTCTTCGCCACTTTCCGCAGACGGTATCTGTTAGATAGAAGAGAAAGAACCATGGCTGCCAGATATACCAGCATGAGAGCGACAAAGGCAAGGTTCAGGAACAGTATAACAATACGCATGGAGCAAATAGTACCGGCAACCGGGGAGAGGGGCAAGGGTAGCGGGCAGGGAGGGTCAAGTAATCAAGTCCTTTGGGCAAAAATTTTTCAACAATTTTGATAGCAGTCTTCAAGCCTTTACAGAAAAAAGAAAATTTGGTAGTACTGGTTTATCACATCATACAAAGGAGCAGACGAAGGGATGATAGACTGATCGGGGAGAAACAACAGATAACGAAGCGGCGCTTTCTCACCTGATCAAATACATGCCGCTCATACAAATCCATGCCAAGGAGCACGTATGAGCATAGTAACCCTGTCTGTTTCCGGGCTGAGCTATCACTACGAACAATCACCAGAACCTCTTTTTACCGCTCTCGACTTTTCACTGAATGCCGGATGGACCGGGATAATCGGTGGGAATGGCGCTGGCAAGACGACGCTGCTCCGCCTGATATGCGGCGGTCTTGACCTGCAGGGCGGGGGTATTACCGGCGTGCGGGACCGCATCTATTGCCCGCAGGAAACGGAATTGCCGGGGGACTCGCTCGACGAATTTTTCCAGTCCCTCTATGAGGGCAACAACACCGCGGGGCGTCTTTTCAGTGTGTTCGCTCTTGGTCATGACTGGCCGTACCGTTGGGAGACGTTGAGCCACGGCGAGCGGAAGCGGGCTCAGCTCGCGGCCGCTCTCATGCGGGAACCTGACCTTCTCGCGCTCGATGAACCGACCAATCATCTTGATGCTGACGCCAGGAATCTGTTGCAGGAAGGATTACAAGGGTTTGACGGTGTGGGTCTCGTGGTCAGTCATGATCGCGATTTTCTGGGAGCGCTCTGCTCCGGGTTTCTCTTTGTGGGTGATGGAATCGCCCGGTACCGGCCGGGAACGCTCGAGGAAGTTTTTGAACAGGAATCCCGGGAAAAAGCTGCCGCTCAGCGCCGGTATGAAAACCTCAAACAGCGATATGAGCAATTGAAGGGCGAGACCCAGGCCCGTCGTGAAACCTCCGCCCAAAAGAAGAAAGGTTTGTCCGGGAGGACGCTTTCTCCGAAGGATCATGACGGCCGCGCCAGGCTTAACGGGATCCGTCTGACCGGGAAGGATACGATCGGAGACGCGCTTGCGAAGAAGATGCAGAGTCGGGCGGAGCGAACCCGCACAGAACTCGAAGCTGCTGCAAAAGAAAAACCTCGGTTCAGAAAATCGGGGATTACCATTGACGGCGCGGTGAGTTCGCGCGACTATCTGGCGCGCCTGCCTGCGGGGACGCTCCCGCTTGGCGCGGGCAGGTCGGTGCGGTATCCCGATCTGGTGATCGCTCCCGGCGACCGTGTTGCTCTTGTCGGAGCGAACGGGAGCGGGAAAAGCACGCTGATCAGAAAGTTGTTTGCGAATGGCGGCATCCGTACCGGTGAAACGCTCCATATTCCCCAGGAGTACGGTGAGTTGGAACGACTGGTGCTTACCGGGCGGTTCGGTTTACTCAACTGTGGTGACCTCGGCGAACTTCTTTCCCACTTTTACCGGTTGAATGGAAAGGCCGATCAGGTGCACTCCCCGGAACTCCTGAGTCCGGGTGAATTCCGCAAGCTGGCACTCGCAGAGGGACTGTTCCGGTCCTGTACCCTCATCATTCTTGATGAACCCACGAATCATCTCGATCTTCCCTCGCGTATGGCCATTGAGGAGGCCCTCGGGGAATATCCCGGCGCGCTTCTGGTGGTGAGTCATGACCGCGCGTTCCGCGAGAAGCTTTGCACCGTGTGCTGGGAGATCGCGGGGGAGGAGCTCACCCTTCACCCGTCACATCATGGAGCCACTTGCCGCTTCTCAGGCGGAGCATCCCGGGGACGACCTTGATCATTTCCTCGCTCATGACGAGCAGGTAGATGAGCCAGACCGGCGCGGCAAATATGAAGGCTGCGAGAGCGGCCGCGGGTAAAGCGAAAAACCACATGAAAAACAGGTCATAGAGTACGGTGAAGCGTGTGTCGCCGCCCGCGCGGCCTACGCCGATTATCATGGAGATGTTAAACGCGCGGAACGGATAGGCGAGCGCAAGGAATATGAACATGCTGTTGAGGTATGCGAGCGCCTGGGGCGAGATATTGAAAAATGACGGTACCAGCGGACGTAAGAGAAAGAGTACCGCGATGACTGCGGGCGCGGTGAGCGGTGCGAAGCGGACAATGCGACTCGCGTAATTCCGTGCCGTGTCGTGATCGCCCTCGCCAATTTTTTTACCGATCATTACCGACGCACCGTTCGCGAGCCCGATGTAAAAGACCCAGGTGAGATTACTGATGGTGTTTGTAATATTGAACGCTGCGATGGAGTCGGTATTGGTTCGGGCGAAGATAACGCTCTGGAGTGTTATGCCGAGTCCCCAGAGAAGTTCGTTGACTATTACCGGAACGGCAATGAGCGAAAACCGCGCGGCGAAAGTAGTGGTAAAGGAAAAGAACTCTTTGAGCGTTCCTGCCGGCGGGTATTTTTTTGCGTAGGAGACGGTAAGGACAATACAGAGTTCAACGAACCGCGAGGTGAGTGTCGCGAGCGCGGCGCCGGTTACGCCGAGCGCCGGGATCGGTCCCGCGCCGAAGATGAACAGGTAGTTCAGTACCACGTTCAGGCTGAGTGAAATGAGGGTGGAATACAGGGAAAGGCGGATGCGTTCGACTGACCGGAGAATGATGACGAACACGAATGAAATGCCGAAGGGAATGAAGCTCAACGAGACGGTGCGGAGATACTGCGCGCCGGAAGCGATAACCGCCGGGTCGATGGAATACAGCCGGATAACCCATCGCGGAAAGATGAAGCAGACAAGGGTGAACAGTAATCCGATTGATACAACGAGGGCGAGGCAAAAACCGGTTGCCCGCTTTATTCCTGCGAGATCTTTTTTGCCCCAGAACTGCGCGGTAAAAACGGCACCTCCGGACGTAATGCCGAAGAAGATCATGTTTAATAGAAAGTAAATCTGGTTTCCAAGTCCGACCGCCGCAATCTCGACGGTTCCCAGCCGGCCGATCATCACGGTATCCACCATGTTGACGAGTGAATTGATAAAACTTTGCGCCATGATTGGCAGGGCCAGCGTAAACAGGCCGACATAAAATCCGCGTTTCGCGCTTACCATCCAAGTATTTCCTTCCGGTGTTCTTTTCCGATAATCGCCAGATTTTCCGCAAGCGATTTTCCCGGATCACTCCGGCTTCGAAGATCGATTGAAAAGCGGTTCATGGAAAAATGTTGAAAAAGGTAGACGGGCGGCGAGTAGAGCTTCCCGGCGGGGTGCCCAACTGTCGCGGGGTGCTGCGCTGTCGCGTTGGTGCTGGTTGCCCTGCCGGGGTGCGCAACTGTCGCGGGGTGCTGCGCTGCCGCCGCGAGTTCTTTCGCGTATACCGAGAACAAGCCTTTCTCGCGGAGTTCTCCGTAGCCTACGAGCCAGAGCGGACAGCCGAGTGCCTGCTGAAGTGCGGCGGTTTCCCGGGCCATCCAGCGCTGGGTTTCGTCAAAGAGTGCGGCGAATTCCGCCGGGCCTTCCCGGAGGAGTCGGGCAAGCTGCTTGGTCTTTGCCGTATGTACGGGCGACTTGTTCAAAATGATGACGTGCTTGCGGAAATCGATGCCGAGGTCGGGGTTCTTGCGAAAGAATCCTTCGCCGAGTTTTCCTGCCTGACCCACGAGGTAGCGCCTGTTTTTGGCGAGCTGTTCATTTTTCCCCGGGTTGTCGCCCACCAGGATGAGACGGATATCGTCCGTTTGCCGGAGGGTGTCGAGTACGGTATTGTACACAATGGGCGTCTCTACCGGATAGTCGGGAGTGCCGTCCGCCGCCGCCGCTTCTGTTTGCAGTGCGGCAAGCCAGCCGTCATTTCCGCCGGCCGCTTCAAGCCATCGATCGCAGTGCGTGCGGAATTCTGTTCTGAATCGGGAGAACGCCCCCCATTGAGTACTCGTCATAAAAGAAATATAGCAGATTCCTTGCTCCTGGGGAACGTTGCAGGATTGTATAAATATGCAAAAATATTGTATTATTACAGAAAAGCCGCAAGTGTCATGTTCAAAGGGGATGCATAATGCACGAAATACTGGAAAAGAAACAATTTTCCGAAGAAGTTTTTTATCTTCGCGTAAAAGCGCCGGAAATTGCCCGGAACCGCAAGGCCGGACAATTTGTTCTGGTGCAGATTGATATTGATTACGGGGAACGCATTCCCCTGACTATCGCAGACGCCAACGCCGAAGAAGGCTGGATCGCACTCGTCTTCCAGACGGTCGGGGCGACGACGCACAAGCTCGCGATCAAAAACGTGGGCGACTCGATCGAGGCGATTCTCGGTCCGCTCGGTAAACCGACCCATATTGAAAAGAAAGGTACGGTGGTCTGTGTAGGCGGCGGTATCGGTGTCGCGCCGCTCTATCCGATAGTGAAGGCGCACAAAGCTGCCGGCAACAAGGTTATTACCATCATAGGCGCCCGCACCAAGGACCTCGTCATTTTTGAAGAGGAAATGCGTGCCGCGTCCGACGAACTCATTGTCGTAACCGACGACGGATCGTACGGCCGGAAAGGGCTGGTTACCGAACCGCTCAAGGAACTCTGTGAGAGTGCCGAGCCGCCCAAAGAAGCGGTTGCCATCGGCCCGCCCATAATGATGAAGTTCTGTGCCGCGACTACAAAGCCCTACGGCGTTCATACCGTTGTTTCACTCAACACCATCATGATCGACGGAACCGGCATGTGCGGCGGCTGCCGCGTTACTGTCGGCGGGAAGACCAAATTCGTCTGTGTAGACGGTCCCGAATTTGATGGTCACGAAGTTGATTTTGACAACATGATGATGCGCATGAAGGCATACAAGGAACGGGAAGACGCCGATCATCACAAATGCCACATGGAAATGGAAGCCAACCGTGTTGGCGATCCGGACAAGAAGGGAGGGGCCTGATGAGCCACAAGACACAGGAAGAACTTGCCCGCGAAGCAGAAAAGATATGGAATGCCATTAAAGGGAAGACGTTGTCTCCCAAAGACCGGATGGAAATTCCGGTGCAGGAAATGCCCGCGCGCGATCCCGTGAAACGGGCGCGTGAGATGGGCGAAGTTGCCCTGGGGTATACCGAGGAACAGGCGCGGGTTGAAGCGGCCCGCTGTCTCGGCTGTAAGAACCGCCCCTGCGTGGCGGCCTGTCCGGTCGGTGTCCCTATTCCGGAGTTTATCGCCTGTATCCAGGACGGTGATTACGCGAAAGCGGTTGCGACCATCAAGTTGACGAACCTGCTTCCCGCCATTTGCGGCCGGGTGTGTCCCCAGGAAAAACAGTGCCAGAGTGCCTGTACCGTTGGCAAATCGCTCAAGACGGTGGACAAGGCCGTTGCGATTGGCCGGCTTGAACGCTTTGTCGCTGACTGGGAACGGGAAAACGGTCTCATCAAACCGCCGGCGGTAGCAGCCGCTACGGGCAAGAAGGTCGCGGTTATCGGATCCGGTCCCGCGGGACTCACCGTTGCCGCAGACGTACGGCGCGAAGGCCATGACGTAACCATATTTGAAGCCTTTCACAAGACCGGAGGTGTCATGGTGTATGGCATCCCCGAATTCCGCCTTCCCAAAGCGATTGTCGCCAAAGAAGTCGAGACGCTCAAGGCCATGGGTGTTACGTTCCGGACAAACTTCCTCGTGGGCCGAACCGAAACCATTTACGACCTTCTCGACCGGGAAGGCTTCGATGCCGCCTTCATCGGCACCGGCGCCGGGCTTCCCAAGTTCATGAATATCGAAGGTGAAAATCTTATCGGCGTATTCAGCGCGAACGAGTACTTGACCCGGGCCAACCTCATGAAGGCATTTGATACCGAGCATGCGGACACGCCCCTGTATCCCGCGAAGACGGTGGCTGTTGTGGGCGGCGGAAACGTCGCCATGGATGCGTGCCGCATGGCCCTGCGCCTGGGCGCGGACAAGGTGTACTGCATTTACCGCCGCACCCGCACCGAAATGCCTGCGCGTGTGGAAGAAGTCATGCATGCCGAGGAAGAAGGCGTCGAGTTCTGCTTCCTGCAGAACCCCACCCGGATTATCGGAGACGATACCGGCCGCGTACGCGCTGTTGAGGTTCTCGACTACGAACTCGGCGAACCCGATGCCTCCGGACGGCGCCGTCCGGTTGCCAAAGCCGGAACCGAGCACGAGATCCCGGTTGACGCCATGATCATCGCGCTCGGCAACGAGTCGAACCCCCTCATGGCCCAGACCACCGAAGGGCTCAGCGTTACCGACCGGGGAAACATTGTGGTAGACGACAAGCAGCGGACCAGCCTCAAAAAGGTCTGGGCCGGCGGCGACATCGTGCTCGGGGCCGCGACCGTCATTCTCGCCATGGGCGAGGGGCGCAAGGCTGCCGCGAGCATCAACGCGTATCTCTCCGGTAACGAGCCGGACGTGGAAGACTAATGGCCGTACGCGAGTTTTCGCTTTCGACCTCCCGGGAGGATTTTGTGAATATCACCCGGCAGGTCGCAGAAGCGGTCCGCGACAGCGGCGTTACGGACGGTGTGTGTACGGTCTTCTGTCCGCACACTACCGCGGCGATTACTATCAATGAAAACGCCGACCCCGACGTGGTGCGTGATCTGCTCTTTGCCCTCGCGAAGACCTATCCCGATCGGCCGGAGTTCCGGCATGCTGAAGGAAATTCCGCCGCGCACCTCAAATCGAGCACGATCGGCGCGAGCGAACAGATTATCGTGTCGGGTGGGCGGCTCCTGTTGGGAACCTGGCAGGGCATTTACTTCTGCGAGTTCGACGGTCCGCGTTCGAGACGGTTTTATGTACAGGTGACATGAAAAAGGCAGCCGAGCGGCTGCCTTTTTTTCAACAATTTTCGTAGCAGTTACTTCTTGATTGCCTTGAGGACGGTGTCCTTGTCGAGCTCCTTCGTACAGAAGAACCAGTCGTAACACTTGAGGTCCTTCGCTTCCATGCGCTCTTTCGCGACACCGCAGGAACCCGGTCGGAACAATGACATCGTCTCCGGGGCGCCAGTCGGCCGGGGTCGCAACGGAGAACTCGTCCGCAGTCTTCAGGGCCTGAACCACGCGGAGCAGTTCGTCAAAATTGCGTCCCATGCTCAGGGGATAGTAAATCATGGTTCGGATTATGCCCTCGGGGTCAATGACGAATACCGCCCGAACCGCCTTGGTGTTGCTCTCTCCGGGCTGGATCATGCCGTAGAGTTTCGCCACTTCCATGGTGATGTCTTCTATGAGCGGGAATTTTACTTCCACGTCTTTCATTCCCTTGTATTCAATCTTGTCCTTGATGGTACGGAGCCAGGCGATGTGGCTGTACAAGCCGTCCACGGAAAGTCCGACGAGTTTGCAATTGAGTTCGGCGAACTGTTTTTCCATGCTGGCAAAGGTCATGAATTCAGAAGTACATACCGGGGTGAAGTCTGCGGGGTGGCTGAAAAGGATGACCCATGACCCCTTGTACTGTTCGGGGAAATTGATTTCTCCCTGGGTGGTTACCGCCTTGAATGACGGGGCCTTTTCTCCGATACGGGGCAGGGTGGCAACGAGTTGTGCTGTGTTTTCCATAATAAACTCCTTGTAAAAAATATGATTCGTTTCCTCTGAAACGATAGTAGTGCTTGGCTGTATACCTGCAAGTTTCGTGCCAAGGTATGAAAAATGCAAATATTTCTGACATATAACGAGTCAAGTTTTTGTATGGTAAAGAGATAAAACGTTGGTTGGCATATTTTATAGTGGTACCACCGTGCATGGCTTCGTGGTAGGCGGGATTCTACTTGCACGGCACCGATATTTCGGTTATACTGACACCGATATGTCGTTATACACCGAATATTCGTTGTCGCAGTCGGCAACCATGAGCATTGTTCTTGAGGCCCTTCACGAGCTTGTAGACTATGAGCTTGCGGTAGTACTCGATTTTGACGGAGAGGATACCCTGTCCGTTCATACCGCGACCGGTCCGCTCTCCGGCCCCGCGTTTAAAGAGTTTTCCCTTTCTCTTACCAAACGGCCGGATATCCGCCGTCTTCTGGAAGCGGAAAAACCGCATCTGTTCGCGGAAGACGAGTCCCATGTTGACACCTACGATAAAATACTCGACTTGCCCGACGCGCATTCGTGCATGGTTTCCCCGCTCATTGCCGGCGGGGAGGTTATCGGTCTTCTGACTCTTGATCACCGGAGCTGCGGAATCTTTTCACGCGAAATTCTCAATTTTATCGGGGTTATTTCCCGGCTTATTGCCATTGCCCTGCAGCAGGCCCGGCGGGAAGCCGATTTGCAGGATGTTACCGTACGTCTCGCCGGGGAGCGGAACAGGCTGCTTTCTTCCAAAGCGGATGCGTACCGTTCCTTCGCCGGGGAATCGCCGGCATGGAAAGCGGTAGTGGACATGTTGACCTTGGTGTCCGCGACCTCGTCCCCCGTGCTCATTCTGGGCGAAACGGGTACCGGCAAGGAAGAAGCTGCCCGGCTCATTCACCGGCTTTCGCCGCGAAGCGACGGCCCCTTTGTCGCGGTAAACTGTTCCGCCCTTCCGGCAACGCTTGCGGAAAGTGAATTGTTCGGGCACGAGAAGGGCGCGTTTACGGGCGCACAGGCGCTCCGGAAAGGACGCTTCGAACTCGCGAACGGCGGAACCCTCTTCCTTGACGAAGCCGGTGACCTGCCGCAGGAAATACAGCCAAAATTGCTTCGTGTTTTGCAGGAAGGACTTTTCGAGCGGGTTGGCGGTGAGCGGTCGGTTCATGTTGATGTCCGTATTGTCGCGGCGACAAACGCCGATCTTTCAAAGGCGGTCGGGGACGGCCGGTTCCGGGAGGATCTCTTTTACCGGCTTTCGGTGTTCCCGGTGTCGTTGCCCCCGCTTCGTGAACGCGGAAACGACGTGCTCCTGCTCGCCGAGTTTTTTGCGCGTCGTCTCCGGGAGGAACCGGGCTGGGAAAACCTGTCGTTTTCCGCCGACGCGCTCGACATGCTCCTGTGCCGCGAGTGGCCGGGAAATGTCCGTGAGCTGAAAAACGCGGTTGAGCGTGCGGCAATCCTTGCCCGCGGCGGCGAGATGACCGCGGATCACTTCGCGGACTCGGCAATGCGGTGTGTGTGCGTGCCGGCCGCGGGGAACCCAACTCCCGCGGGGCTATCAGCTGCCACGGGGAGCGCAACTCCCGCGGGGAGCACAACCCCCGCGGGGTTACCAGCTTCGTCCATCG
>Ga0209717_1004474_pt1 | contig 11492 bp, 8 predicted proteins | sample AD_UKC048_MetaG_FD_184418 | JGI IMG/M metagenome (GOLD analysis project Ga0209717, IMG submission 184418) | Active sludge microbial communities of municipal wastewater-treating anaerobic digesters from USA - AD_UKC048_MetaG (SPAdes) (version 2) | ecosystem: Engineered > Bioreactor > Anaerobic >... | reverse complement strand
AAATGCACCACAGACGGCACCAGCGTACTTTTACCGTCGGCACCTTTCACGCACATCGGCAGCCCGTCTTTCATGTACGCCACAAGGCTGTTGGTCGTACCCAGGTCGATACCGACGATGGTTTCGCGGGCGGATTCGACGCTGCCGTCTTTCAGATTAATTGCAAATGAGGCCATAAATTCTATTTTACCACGAGGGTTTCTTTTAACCACAAGGTTCACAAAGGGTTTTCACAAAGTTCACAAAACTCAGAGTACGCTTCTTCGTGACCCTTGTGAAAACCCTTTGTGAACCTTGTGGTTAAAAGCGCTTCGCGGTTAAAAATCGCAAATGTAAACACCCGAAAAAACTTTTAGTTGGAAAGCCTGAACGAATGCACGCTTTTTGCAACCTTGCACGGTAAACGAAACCTTCATGCAGTATCAATTTTCTTCCAAGCCCAACCGCCTCTGGATCCTGTTGGCAGGCATATTCCTGACCAATGCCATTGTCGCCGAATTCATGGGCGTCAAGTTGTTTTCCCTGGAAAAAACCTTTGGTTATCAACCGGTTAACTGGACACTGTTCGGACAAAGCGGGCTGGCGTTCACCCTTTCGGCGGGCGTTCTGCTGTGGCCGATCGTGTTTGTGATGACCGATATTATCAACGAATATTTCGGCCGGAAAGGCATCCGCTTATTGTCGTACATGACGGCCGGACTGATCGCCTACGGATTTTTGATGCTATACCTTTCCATCGGGCTGGAACCCGCCGATTTCTGGCGTACGGCGCACATCAAACCCGGTATGACGCCCGAAGCGCAGGATGCCCTGCGGGCGCAGGTGAGCGATTACAATACTGCATTTTCGGTGGTGTTCGGGCAGAGTTTGTGGATCATTGTCGGTTCGCTGGTCGCGTTCCTGGTCGCACAAATGGTAGACGTCAGCATTTTCCACAGAATCAAAAATATGACCGGCGAAAACCGCATCTGGCTTCGTGCAACCGGTAGCAGCCTGGTTTCGCAGTTTCTCGACAGTTTTGTAGTCGTTTTTATCGCACTATACATCGGTCAGCAATTGCCGTTCCTGCAGGTACTTGCCATTTCCATCATGAGTTATATTTACAAGGCTGTTATGGCCGTGGTACTGACCCCGGTAATTTACTGGGTGCACAACGCCATCGAGCGGTACCTCGGGCATGAACTGGCGAGTGAAATGAAACGGGAGGCACAGCTGTAGATAGTTATTGGTTATTGGTTATTAGTTATTAGTGCGCTCCGCCCTTGGGCGAATAAACCAAATCTATCAGCGAAGCACCCTAATAACTAATAACCAATAACCAGTAACTACCCCGAAATTGTCCGCTACCTTTCAAAAAACGACCGTTCCCTCTCTACCATAAATTTGTTATTGGCACTGCTTTTGATTTGACGTTTCAAACGCTAATCAAAGTAACAATGAGAAAACTTCCTGTACTAACCGTACTAGCCCTATGCCTGTGTCTACATGCCGCATTTGCCCAAAACAAACAATTCCCGAATGCGATTCAAGCCAAACTAAACCTGATCGATTATGGACTGCTCAATGACGAAGACTTCAAAATCAGTCAGGGTTTTGAAGTGGGCTTTTCCCGCAACATCGCACCGTTCCTGAACGTCGGTTTGCCCTTTAAACTGGGACTTGCCAAACTGCCCGGCACCACGGGCAACACCGTTACCACCAGCCTCGACCTCGTTTTCCGACTGGAAAACCTGCGGGAAGAAGCCAAGGTCATTCCTTACGCTTTCGGTGGCGCCGGTTACGCTTTCGCTGATTTTGATAACGGGCATGTGCAGTTTCCGTTCGGCGTCGGACTGAATTTCCGGGCCTCTAAATACGCTTTCATCAATTTTCAAGTCGAATACCGAAAAGCGCAGACCGACAATCGGGACAATCTGCAAGTCGGTCTGGGCTATCATTACCTGCTTCATAAATCCGACCCCAAACCGATGATGCCTGCCGATGCCGACAAGGACGGCGTGACGGATAATATTGACAAATGCCCGACTGTTCCGGGCCCGGCTACCGCTTTCGGCTGCCCCGATCGCGACAACGACGGACTGGCCGACACGGAAGACGATTGCCCCGACGAGGCCGGCCCTATTACGACGAAAGGCTGTCCCGACTACGACAAAGACGGTTTTGCAGACATGGTTGACCAGTGCCCGAACGACGCAGGCACCCTCAATGGCTGCCCAGACGGCGATGGCGACGGCGTAGCCGATAAAATGGACCGCTGCCCAACGGAAGCAGGACCCGCCGAGAATGGCGGCTGCCCGCAACTGGTCGATACCGATGGCGATGGCGTTCCGGACAAAGACGACGAATGCCCGACCCTGGCCGGTACGCTCAATGGCTGCCCTGACGGCGATGGCGACGGCGTTGCCGACAACCTCGACAATTGCCCGACCGAAGCGGGACTTCCGAAAAACAGCGGCTGCCCGGATTCCGACGACGACGGCATGGTGAACAACCTCGACAAATGTCCCGACGTGCCGGGACCGGTTTCCAATTTCGGATGCCCGGAAGTGAAACAGGAGGTGAAAGAACGCCTGCAATTCGCTACCAAAGCCGTGCAGTTTGAAACGGGTAAAAACGCCCTGAAAAAAGAATCTTACCCGGTGCTGGATGAAATTGTGGCTATCCTGCGCGAATACCCGGCTTATTCACTGTCTATCAGAGGACATACGGACAACATCGGACCAAGCGACCGCAACCTGCAACTATCCATGGACCGCGCCAAAGCCTGTATGGATTACCTCGTATTCCGTGGCATCGACTCCGGCCGCCTGTACGCTTCCGGCTTCGGCGAAACCAAACCGATTGCCAGTAACGGCAATTCTGCGGGCCGGGATTCGAACCGGCGTGTGGAGTTTGAAATGATTTTGGAATAGTGCAACGCGGATTTCGCGGATTTTAAAAGCGGATCTACGCGGATTGGGTCAGTGGTAATATGGCATCTAAAATTATTCGTATGCCACATTACAACTGACCAAATCCGCGTAGATCCGCTTTTTTTAATCCGCGAAATCCGCGTTGCAACAATTTGCGCCCATTTTTGTCTGAAAGAAAGCAGCGCGACTTCGCACTTCGCACTGCCGACTTCGCACTAAATTCCATGGACACCACTTTTATCGAATCACTTCGCACCCGGCTTGCCAACCCATTGCCCGGCAGGGCGGCTCAATACCGCATGGCCAGTATGCGCCGGCTGGAAGAACTGGGTTTTAATCCGGTGCCGCCGCCCGACGCGCGCGTTGCCTGCGTACTCAACCTGCTTTCCTGGAAAGACAATGCCTGGCACACGCTGCTGATCCAGCGCACCCAAAACCCGAACGACCGGCACAGCGGTCAGGTGAGTTTTCCCGGCGGCCGCTACGAAGAAAATGATGGCGCACTGGAAAACGTAGCCCTGCGCGAGACTTTCGAAGAAGTCGGTATTCCTCCCGAACAAATAGAGATCATCGGTCGCCTGACCGAATTGTATATCCCGGTGAGCAACCACGTGGTCCATCCGTTTGTGGGTTTGCTGAAAGGCCCCGTGACGTACATCCCGCAGGTAACAGAAGTGGCATTTATCCTGAACCCGCCCATCGATGCATTCAACCGGCCTGAGAATCGCAAAACAACCGATCTGACCCTGCACGGCGGCATTACCCTGAAAGACGTTCCCTATTTCGATGTGGAAGGGCGTGTGGTGTGGGGCGCTACGGCGATGATTATGAGTGAGTTTCTGGAAGTGTGGGGTTAGTAGTTATTGGTTATAGGTTATTAGTTATTAGTGTACTTCGCTCATGGATGTGGTTTGTTCGCCTTAGCGCGAAGCACACTAATAACTAATAACCTATAACCAATAACTACACCCGCTTCCGATACGTCCACACCGCCAAACCATTCACCACCGTCGCATAAGCCAGTACCGTGAAAAAATTCCGCTGAATATCCTGGAAAGTCGCGCCTTTGAGCAGCACCAGCCGCATGAAGGAAACGAAATAGGCTATCGGGTTGATGACATTCAGTTTTTGTGCCCAGCCGGGCATACTTTCCACCGGCGTAAAAAGCCCGCACATCAAAATAAAGATCAGAACAAAAAACCAGGCGGTGAACATGGCCTGCTGCTGCGAATCCGCGAAGTTGGAAATCAGAAAACCCAGTCCCAGCATACAGGGCGTAAAAACCGCCGTATAGCCGAATACCAGCCACAGGCTTCCCAGCATCGGAATATCGAACACGATTTTGCCGACGGTCAGTCCGACAGTCATCATGACCAGCGAAAGCATCCAGAACGGAAGCAGTTTTCCGAGAATAAATTGCCATTTCTGAACGGGCGTTACATTCAGTTGCTCGATGGTGCCCAGTTCGCGTTCGCGTACGATGTTGAGTGCGGTAAGGAAGCAGATAATCAGCGCGACGATCTCGCCGAGAATACCCGGTACCATGAATGTTTTGTAGTCGAGCCGCGGGTTGTACCAGTTGGAGTATTGCACCTGAATGGTGCGGGGTACAGACAGTGGCGCAGCGCCTGCTTCCATGGAGGCCAGCCGCGGCGCCCAGGTTTCTGAAAATTCCTGGTTGTACGACCGGATGATGTTTTGCGCATAACCCATTCCCAGCCCCGCTTTGGCCGCATTGATCGCATTGGCCGTCAAGGAAATAGAAACGGCGCCTTCCCGCACGAGATCGCGCTCGAAATGGGCGGGAATTTCAAGGATCAGGTCCGTTTCATCGTTCGACATCAGCGCATCCGCTTCGGAAGCCGCCGCTACGATCCGGGTTTTGAAATAACCGGAAGCGTTGAATTTGGCAGTCAACTGCCGGGAAGCGGTCGAAAAATCCGCATCCACCACCGCCAGGTTCAGGTTTTTGATTTCATAGTTGGCCGCAAACGACAGCAGCAACATTTGAAATACCGGCATCACCAGCAGCAACGGCAACATGGTTTTGTTGCGGAAGATTTGCAGGAATTCCTTTTGGATGAGAAAAAAAACGGTACGCATAAAAAGAGAAGTGAGAGAGTGAGAGGGTGAGAAGTGAGAGCCGACTTCACTTCCACCTGACTATTTTTAGGCTTTCGGTTAGATCAGAGAAGTGAGAAGTGAGAGAGTGAGAGCTGTGAGAGGGTGAGAGTAGTGAGAGCCGACTTCGATTACACCCGACTTTTTCGGGCATTCGGTAGTATGGATATCAAGGGCTAAAGGTGTAATCGAAGTCGGCTCTCACTTCTCTCACCGCTCTCACCCTCTCACTTCTCTCACCTTCTCACCGCTCTCACTTCTCTTATTCAAGTTTGTCTTTAAAACTCCGCAGGCTCAATACCAGGAAAAACAACGCCATGCCTCCCAGAATCAGCGTCTGTTTCCAGATATAGCCGAACCCTACACCTTTTATCATGATGCCTTTGATGATGCTGTTGAACCAGGTGGCCGGGATGAAACTACCGACTACCTGTAGCGGCACCGGCATACTTTCCCGTGGAAAAATAAAGCCGGAAAGCAGCATCGTCGGCATCATCAGTCCCAGCGCCGACATGAACATGGCCGTCATCTGGTCCTTGGCTTTGGTGCTGATAAAAATGCCGAGTGAGAGCGCCACAAACATGTACAACACACATTCGGCCGCCAAAAGAACAACCGAGCCCAGCAAAGGCATTCCGAAAACAAAAATACCCAGCAATATGATGACCAGCGCATTTACCAGCGTCAGTGCCAGGTAAGGCGCCGTTTTACCGAGGATAATCTGAATGGGTTTCAACGGAGACACGAGCAACACTTCCATCGTTCCCATCTCTTTTTCGCGCGCAATGGTAATGGAGGTCATCATCGCCGATACCAGCATCAAAATGAGCGTCATGACGCCCGGCACGAAATTGAAAACACCTTTTTGCTCCGGATTGTACCGCATGCGCGACTGCACGTTTATGACGGGAGCAACGGACGTCGCGCCGGCCGATTGCAATTTATTCCGTTGAAAATCAAATACAATGGCATTGGCATAATTGACCAGCGTGGTGGCGGTATTTGGGTCGGAGGCGTCGCCGATAAATTGTAATTGCGCCTCGCCGCGTTCCATCGCCGCCGAAAACCCGGGCGGGAAAACCAATGCCATTTTGATCTTGCCGGTGCGAAAGGCGGCATCTATTTCATCGATCGAAGAGAGTGTTCTTTCCAGCCGGAAATAACCGCTCGACACGAGTTGGTTGGTGAGCGCAATGCTCTCGGTGTCCTTCGATGGATCCAGTACTGCAATCGATGCATTTTTGATCTCGTTGGTCAGTACGAATCCGAACAACAGCACCTGCGCAACCGGCATTCCGAACAGGATCAGCAGCGTCCGGCGATCGCGCAGAATGTGGCGGAACTCTTTGATGATGAAGGCGGAAAGTCGGTTCATTTTTGGTTATCCGTTATCGGTTATTAGTTATCAGGGGATATACCTTGGCATTAATGACCAATTCTTGGATGCGAAAGGCGGACCAATAATTTAACGCGCCGGTTTAACCATTTGGTTAATTTGAATACAAATGTAAATACCTTCTGTCAATCATGGCAAGGAAGGAGGGAAATTATTCAAAAAAGAAAACTGGTAATTAACTTAAACTAAGAGCGTGTTCGGCATTTGTTTGATTCATATTATCTGCAAATTCCTGATTACCCACACTGATAACTGATAACTGATAACTGATAACTGATAACCACCTACTTCAAAACGTACTGCGCCTGTACGCCTTCATACGCACCTTTTTCCCGCGCCCGGTAACGACGCTGTCTTCCCAGGCCAGTTCGATGCCCTGTAAGTTTTCCAGTTCGGGGCGTTTGTGCGGCGTAAGCAGAACGAGCAGTGGCGCTGCTTCGAGCAGTTGCCAGGTGAGGGAGAACAGGTCGCCGGCCGGGCACAGGTGCAAGGCAAACGAACTAACGATCAGGGAATATTTTGAAGGAAGCCCGTTTTTGATCACGTCCATAAACGACAAGTGCAGGCAGGGCAGGCCGGTTTTTTTTTCAAACAAAGCAAACGTGAACGGGTCGCAACCGGTGATATTTCGCACACCCAGCCCTTGCAAAACCTGTGCAACTTCCCCGCCGCCGGCAGCGAAATCGAGCACTTCCGAGGTGTCGAATTGTTCAAAATTCCGTTCCATCAGCGCTTTTATTTCCGGAAAATGCGGGTTTTCGTACGTGTCGGCGTAGGTGCGGTAATATCCTTCTGCGCCGTGTTCGTCGTAAAGCGGGCGGATTTTTTTCATGCTTTTAAACGCGAAGGAAGAGTTGATTTTAAAATTTAACCACAAGGTGCACAAAGGGTTTTCACAAAGTTCACGAGAAATGTTTTTGTGAACCTTGTGAAAACCCTTTGTGCACCTTGTGGTTAAACTATATTAGGTTAAGTGACGTGCAAATGCCTGATTATCAACCCCTGATAACTAATAACTGATAACCAATAACCACTATTGTTTCATCCTCCGGTCATAATCCCGTTCTAAACTATCCAGCAGCATCTGATACGCCGGGTCCTCAATGGGATTGGCATAATTCGGCGTTTTGTTTTTCCCGAACACCTTGAGTTTCACCGTCGTGTATCGTTTCGGGTTCAGGCGCAAATCCTGCAACAGCAGGTTCATGTGGCGCGTGGTTCTTACCAGGTTGTCGTACAAGGCTTCGTCGGTCAGGGATTTGCCGACAAAACCTTCGCCGCGCAGCAGGTTTTGCGCCAGCGTATCAACCCGGGAAATGGTGAATTCCGTGGTCGACAAAGTGCCGCGGAGCGCCGCCAGCGAGAGGGTAACGGAGTCGAGCGTGGCCACGGCTTTTTCTGTGCTTTTGGTCAAATTAGCGTTTTTCAACTGCGCACTGACTTCGGAGAGATTGGAGATGAGCGCCGAAATGTCCTTGTTGCTGTCGCGCAGCCCCTGGGTAATCGCCGCCGCATTATTGGCCGTTGCACTGATGCCGCTGGTGGTGGATGACAGCAACTGATTAATGCGGTTGGTCATTACTTCCAGGTTTCGGAGCGAGCGGTCGAGCGATTCGATGGAGGCGGCCGGGCTATTCGGATTGGCTTTGGCCAGCGAATCGAGGTTGATGCTCAGGCCTTTACGCAGCCGCTCGGTGTAGGCGTCGATCTGGCCCGGTTCGCCCACGATGCTTTGCAGGAACGACCGGTAAGAGCCTTGCAGGTAAGAGCCGCTTTCGGCGCAATCACCGTCTTCACAAGGTCGCGTAATCGTAATTTCCACCGCTTTGCCACCCATCAGGCTCTGGCCGATGATGGTAGCCAGTGCATCTTTCGGGATATCCACGCCCCGTTCGATGTCGAGTACGGCAATGATGGTTTTGTCGTCGTTTTTATCAATATACAAATCGCGGACGGTGCCCACGCGCAAGCCTTTGATAAAAACCGGGCTGGAAGCAGTGAGTTGGTCAACGTTTTCGTATTTGACGTAAAAAGTCTGCGACGGTGTAAAAATATCGATCCCTTTCAAAAATTTAAAACCCCAAATGGCTACACCGACTGCTGCAATAGCAAGCAAGGCAATCCTGGTTTCGTTGCTGATCCTTATCATTTTATCTTATTTGTAAGTTTTCCGTGTTCATTTGGAGGGCGCTAAAAAAGCGGTTCTGAATCCCAGGTTTTTGATTTCCGACAACATCTTGTCCGCTTCGTTTCGGGCGGTGAAATTACCGAGAAAATAGTGATACTGTCCACTGATTATTTCTTCCTGCACGTCTGTCAGTAAACCCAATTGGCCGGTATTTCTGTCGAGCCGTTGCGGCCATGAAAGTAAGAGAATACGAACCGGTCCTTTGTAATCATTGCCGACGGGCTGTGGAGCCCTGGCCGGTTCGGCCGGTTTTTTGACCACCGGAGTGTGCGTTTGGGTAGATGTGGTAGCCGTTGCGGGCGCTGTATTATTTTTAGCGGGAACCGTTTTTGGCGGTTTGGCCGGTTCCGTATTTTTTACGGCAATCACTTTGGCGGTTGTGGCAGGCCGGGGTGTGTATTCCGGGTGTGAAACGGGTTTTTTGCCTTCCATTTGCCGTTTATAATCTTCAAAACCGTAAAAAACCGACAAGGCGAACTGGTCGCGGCCTTCCTCGGAAAGCAGGAACGATTCTTCCAGCGCATTGGTCATGTAGCCGCTTTCGACCAGGATCGCGGGCATGGCCGTTTCACGCAACACCAGAAATCCGGCCTGCTTCACGCCGCGGTCGTCGCGTTTGGCGGTGGTTTTTGCATGTTTTTGTACCATACCGGCCAGTAGAATACTTTGTTCGAGGTAAGCGCTTTGCCATACGCTGCCGAGGATGTGCGCCTCGGCGCTGTTGGGATCGTAGTCGCCGTAGTTTTTCTGGTAGCCTTCTTCGAGCAGGATGGAGGCATTTTCACGTTTGGCCACTTCCAGGTTGTGCCCGGCGGTGTGCAAGCCCATCACGTAGGTTTCGGTTCCTTTGGCCGACGAAACAGACATGGCGTTGCAGTGTACGCTGATAAAAAGGTCGGCATGATTGCGGTTAGCGATGGCGGCCCGCTCATTCAACTCGATAAAGACATCTTCCTTTCGCGTGTAAATAACGTTGACGTCGGGATAGTTTTCTTCAATCAGAGCGCCGAGTTTCAGGATAATGGCCAGCGCATTGTGTTTTTCGTGCGTACCCGCTACACCCGTGCAACCGGGGTCCTTGCCGCCGTGGCCCGCGTCGAGCACCACCGTTTTGAGGTGGTAGCCCGGTCCGCTCAGATGCTTTTGCAGAATAGACGTTTCCGACGCAAAAGAATCCCTACTTTTGCCGCCGGTTTGCATGAAGGTGGTGGCAGATGCTGCCGTGGTCGTCGGAGCCTGATTTGGCGGCAAGACGTTAAAATTTTGTGAAACGAGCCACGTCCCAAGCAGGAGCAGCGTTCGGATAACGATTTTTGAGCCCATAGAATGTTTCGGGGGTGAAAAAGAGGGTAATGGCCCGACCATTTCAGCGTTGTTGTGAACTGTATGATAACCCATCCCGAAGTGCAATTCCTTGATTATTTTATTGTTGTGAAAATTTCACCCCGCAAATATCGACTTTTCTTTCAAATTGCCGGCCTTCTCTTGGCAATGCAATTGCCTGCACAAACGCCGGTAGACTCGCTTCCATTGCCCGCCAGCGATTCGCTTGCGCCGGTAACGCGCGATTCGGCGGTATTCGACCTGAACCGGGTGAAAATTTCAGAGGATGCACTGGACGACGTAGTGGACTACAACGCAAAAGATTCGATGTGGTTCGACGTGAAAAACAAACAGGTGCACCTGTACGGGGAAGCCTCCGTGAAATACACAACGCTAACGATCAAGGCGGGTTACATTTTGCTCGATTATGCAAACAGTGAGATTTCCGCCAATCCTTTTCCGGATTCCAGCGGACAAATGGTAGGGAAGCCCGATTTTCAGGATGATGAACAGTCGTTTACGGCCCAGGGACTGCGCTACAATTTCAAAACGAAAAAAGGGATCATTTACGAGGCCCGTACCAAGCAGGAAGACCTGTATGTGCTGGGCGAACGCGCCAAATTCATCGGCAGCACGGTGGTGGACACGACTCAGAAGGCGCGCAACACGATTTACAATTCCGATGCCCTCATCACAACCTGCGACGCGGAACACCCGCACTACGGCATCCGCACCAAGAAACTAAAAGTAATTCCCAACAAACTGGTGGTGACCGGGCTTTCCAACCTCGAAATCGGCGGGATTCCCACACCCTTTTTCCTGCCGTTCGGGTTTTTCCCCATCACGCAGACCCGGAAAGCGGGCCTGATCATTCCACGCGATTTTGAATTTGCCGACCAGGAAGGCCTGGGTATCAAGGACTTCGGCTGGTACCAGCCTATTTCGGAACACATGGATGTGACGGTCATTTTTAATGCCTATACCAGCGGTTCCTGGGGCGTGACAAATACGGCGCGTTACAACCAGCGTTATAAATTCAACGGCGATTTTCAGTTGCGCTACAACAACCGCGTGCGCGAAGACGTCAACGCCAAAAAGATTTCCAGCAAATCGTTCGGTATTCGCTGGACGCATACGCAGGATCCCAAAGCGCACCCTACGCGCCGGTTTGGCGGCTCGGTGAACATTGAAACCAACCGCGACCAGAACCGCAACCGCAACGACTACGCCAGCGTTTACCAGAACACGCTGAGTTCCAATCTTAACTATTCCAAATCGTTTCCCGGCAAGCCCTACCAGATCAATGCCGGCCTGCGGCACTCACAGAATACGCAGACGCGGGTGATGGACATCAGCCTGCCGAGCGCTACCTTCACCATGCAGCGTATTTTTCCGTTCAAAAGAAAGGAAGCCATTGGCGACGAACGCTGGTACGAAAAGATTTCGCTGACCTACTCTTCCCGGCTGGAAAATCAGTTCAGAACGGTTGATACCTTGCTTTTTACCCGAAAAACACTCGAAACCGCCCGTATGGGTATTCAGCACCAGGCCA
>Ga0209717_1004473_pt1 | contig 11494 bp, 11 predicted proteins | sample AD_UKC048_MetaG_FD_184418 | JGI IMG/M metagenome (GOLD analysis project Ga0209717, IMG submission 184418) | Active sludge microbial communities of municipal wastewater-treating anaerobic digesters from USA - AD_UKC048_MetaG (SPAdes) (version 2) | ecosystem: Engineered > Bioreactor > Anaerobic >... | reverse complement strand
TGTTTACCGATGGAGGAAGAATCACTGCATTGATCACGTGAATCACTCCATTGGAGGCACTGACGTCTGCTTGGGTCACTGTGGCACCGTTGATGGAGACACCAGCAGCGTTTTTGGTAATATAAGCGTCCACATTGCTCAACATTTTGGTCGCTTGATTGTCTCCTGATTGTATGGCTGCTGCGTTGATCTTGCTGCCAATCACGTGGTACTGCAACACGGCCTGCAGGGTAGCTACGGGTGTATTGTTGATGGCATTGACATCTGCGAAACCCGCAGCGCGAAAAGCGGCATCGGTTGGTGCAAAAACCGTCAAGCTACCTGTACTCAGTGCATCCGCCAAGCCAGCACGCACTACTGCAGCCTCCAGTAAAGTAAAGTCAGCGCCATCAATCACCGTTTGGGTAATGGTTTTAACGTCGTCACCATCATCGTCATCCTCACAAGCAGTGCTTAGGGCCAAGGCAAATACCGTTAACAGGGTCATCATCAAACGGCTCAGGGGAATTTCAAAAAATTTGGTTTTCATAATTTGATTCATTTTGGTTGATAAGTTAGGAAGTATGAAATCAGGAATAACAACGGTATTTGTATTGCTATGTTTATGCAAAGTGATTCAAGATTACTGACTTGGCTAATTATTTGCAATCGGGCATTATTTTCTGTTTTTTGTGAACAAAACCAAATAAAGGCCAGATCGTCATCATTAATGGAACTTGGATGGTTCAACCTTGGTTAGATTGTACAAAAAAATCCTTTAGTCCTTCCTGCGAAATACACAAAAGGTGAAATTTTGAACTGCCTGCGTAGGTGTGTAATGATCAAGGGTAAAACACTTGATTTTTTGAAAATGAGATGCAAAAACTTCGCTTAAGCTTTGCGCTGAATACTGCCGGATTTCCAGTCCGCTACATTTTTGAGGGCCTTGTTCTGAAAAGGTACCAATCATCAAATGCCCACCTGGTTTGATGGCCGTGCCCGCGGTTTGAACGTAATGTAAAATGTCGGCATCGTTGGTCAGGAAATGAAAGGCTGCTCGGTCGTGCCAAAAATCATACTGTTGCGTTGTCTTGAAATTGGCAGCATCCGCTACAATCCAATTCACGGCATTGGCCTGGGCTCCCAGTCGTTTTTGAGCTTTTTCCAGCGCTTTTGCAGAAATGTCCAACACACACAGGTTGGTATATCCCAAATCCAGCAAGTGATCTACCAGGAGGCTATCTCCGCCGCCCATGTCGATAATCGCAGCGTCTTTGGATAGTCCTGCGTTCAAGATAAAATCAAGAGCGGTGTCGGGCTTGGGTTGATACCAACTGCTTTCCTCTAATACTTTGTTGGTATACACCTGATCCCAGTGCTTTTGTACAGTGCTGATTGCTTCCATTTGCTTGGTGTTTTAATTTCAGCACAAAGCTCCTGGGTTTAGAAATGGAATCCTTTTACATTTGATAAATAATCACCTCACCCCCGCCCGAATTCGGCTCAAACTCACCTGCGTGATCCCCAAATAAGCAGCAATGTATTTGAGCGACACCCGCTGCAATACATCCGGCATTTCTTTCAGCAGGTGTACATAACGCTCCTCCGCGGTATGAAACTGCAAACTTTCCAGGCGATTGACGGTATCCACGTAACCTTGTTCAAAAATTTTGCGAAAAAGCCGTTCGATATCGTGGTACTCGTCGTAGAGTTTGAACAGTGCTGTGGCGTTGATGGCCACCAATTCTGCTGCTTCGATGATTTGGATGCCTTTTTGGGAAGGGCGTTGGGTAAACAGGCTTTCTACCCGCGCAATGATCTGGTTTTCAAAAGCAAAACACTCGGTGATGTCGATGCCGTCTTTGTAATAAAAAATTCGGGCGATGCCTTTTTGCACAAAATAGATGGTTTTGCAGGTATGGCCGATGGGTTGGAGAATTTCGTTTTTTTTGAGGTGCAGGAGATGGGAGATGGCGAGAAGCTGCGCCTGGCTGTCTTTGCTGAGGATTTGAAAGTTGTGGAAGTAACTCAGTAGTTCTTGCATGGGATGATGTTCGAATTCACAGTATTCAGGAATTTTCTTATTTTTTAGTTTGGCTCAGAATAAAGTGTTGTTGTGTTACCTCATTCACCCATCATTTCAACACCCTCACCAACTTTCTCGCGATCACCTCGTACCCCTTATCAGATGGATGCAACCCATCATAAGTCATATCCACCGCCTCAAGCGGGTATGGATACTCATCCGTCACAGGATCAAAGGGTACATCAATGAAAGTCGGGTATTTGTAATTTTTATAAAAACCCGTTTGAGGGTCTTTCAAACGTTTAAATTTCACCAATTTTTCTATTTTCAATTGCGGTGTATGGTACAAATCAAGCACCTCAAGGTGTTCAAATTTGCCGATGGCATTGATGGCCGCTGCAAATTGAGCCAGCCATTGTCCTTTTTTCTCTTTGTATGAACCATGGGCATTGTTTTTCATATTGGCAATGTAGACAAAATCAACTCGCTGCATCGGCGTGATCAAAACGATTTTTGCGTCCTTGTTCAAGTCCCGTAACTTATTGATGATGATCCTAAAAGAGCCATGCACAGTCGCATTGCCGGTATTGTTTTCATAATCTGAAAAATTACCCAAAGGCCTGCCTTGCCACCAATCATTGGTACCTAAAAAAACGGTGTAAACATCGGCTTTTGTCAAACCCAGGCTTTCTATTTTTTCGGCAATACCACCCGAAGTCCAGCCATTGTACCCTTTGTTGACGTATTCAAGCTGAGGCAATCGCTCGACCACGCGGGTCATGTAACCTTTGGTAATTCTATTCCCTGTTTCATTGGGGTGATCGTTTAGATAAGTGATAGAATCACCAATGGCCACCCAAACGATTTTCGGCGGCGTGAAGGCGCTCAGGCTCAGTAAGGCCACTAATAAGAGGAGTTTCACTTTCATATCAATCGTTTTAACACCTTGCTTTTTACTACTTGAAAATGAAAAATAACGAAATCGTTCGAGTTTGTTAGGATTATTTCCCCCACTCCCCCATCCGATATCCATTCGGCGACACCCCCACCAATTGTTTAAACAACCTCGTAAAATGCTGTGGGTATTTAAATCCCAACTCGTACGCAACCTCACTGATCGATTTGCTGGTGTCAAAAATCCGTTCTTTGGCTGCTTCAATTACTTTGCCCTGGATATATTCCTGAGCCGATCTTCCCGTTTCTTTTTTCACCAAGTCCCCAAAATAGTTAGCGGACAAGTTGAGCACCTGGGCACAATACGCCACCGAAGGTAAGCCCAATTCCTGAGCTTTGTCGGATTGAAAATAGGTTTGAAGTAAAGTTTCGAAACCAGCTAAAACATCCTTATTGAGGTTGTCCCGGGTGATGAACTGTCGCTCGTAAAAACGGATACAGTAGTTTAAAAACAATTCGATATTACTGATGATCAGCATTTTACTGTGTTTGTCGATGCTGCGCTCCAATTCTTCCCTGATCTTTTGAAAACATTCCAGCACAATCTGCTTTTCGCGTGGCGATACATGCAAGGCTTCGTGCGCCTCGTAGGAGAAAAAGTTGTAATTCAGGATGTGTTTGCCCAACGAACTACCCCGAATAAAATCGGGATGAAAAGCCAAAGCCCAACCCGTTGGTTGAATCATTTTTTCTTCGGGAGCACTGAGGCCAAAAACCTGGCCGGGCGCAATGAACAGCAAGGTCTCATCTTGATAGTCGTAGTGGTTGCGGCCGTATTTAAAATCCTCACATTTTAAGTCTTTTAAAAAAATCAGGTACAACTCCGAAATATAGCGTTGGGCGGGGACTGGCTTTGATTTGGACTGATCCAATACGCTGATCATCGGGTGTAAGGTTTCTTGCCCTCGCTCGGTGTTGAATTGTGTGACGCTCTCTAATTTTACGATTCTATCCATTACGTCCAATATTTGATTCAAAATTAAGGGTAAATAAGCTGCGCTTGCTGATTTTTTGAGGGCATCAGTAATTATGGTAAGGGAAACCGTAATGGGTATAATTTTGGTGACATAGACTTGGGTGATCTTTGCGTTCAAATTCATCGCATGAAAAAAGCCATCGTCTTAATCTGCATCCTCCCATTTTTTTGCTCCATATTGGCCCAAAAGCCCGACAGCACCACAACACCCGCCATTTTTTCAGGGGTAATCACTGCCACCAACAACGGCATCTCCCTGATTCCTTCCTTTTCACTGGGAAAGCCTGCGCTATTGTTCGATTTGTCGCTGGGTAAAGGGCGTTTGAGTTTTGATCCCATGCTTCGTTTTGGGTTGGACGGCAAACCCTGGACTTTTGTGTTTTGGTGGAGGTATAAACTGGCCACCACCCAAAAATTCACCCTGAGCATTGGCGCGCACCCTTCGGTGGTGTTCAGAAGCGTGACCACGAATAGCAATGGCATCAGCAATGAGTTGCTTACCGCCCAACGGTACATGGCCTGGGAAGTGGCCCCAACCTTTGTGGTCAATAAAAAAGTGAGTATAGGGATTTATTATTTGGGTTCGCATGGACTGACCAAGGACTTGGCTCAATTGACCACCTTTTTGACCCTCCGCAGCACCTTATCCAATTTGAACCTTTCCAAACAGCTGACCTTGACCCTGATCCCACAGGTATATTTCCTGAAAATGGATGAACGGGAAGGGACTTATCTGAACGCTACGCTGGTTTTAGGCAAAAAAAACTTTCCCTTGGCCATTTCCTCCATCATCAGCCAGGCCATTGACACCGAAATTGCGGGAAAAAAGTGGGTATGGAATCTGGGTTTGACTTACAATTTTCATAAAAAGTATGTCAGGAGACCCTAAATTGGCGGTAATATCCATCATCAGCGCAGTGTACAGGGGCGATAAAAAAATAAACGTTCATTTTGCCAAAGGATTAGATAAGTAAACGGTTCATTTAAAGTGCCTTATCTAATCCTTTGGCTCGAAAAAAATGAACATTTATTTTTGCCCCACTACAAAGGCATTGCCCAAAAGAACAGTCGCATGAAAAAAGCTTACATCAGTTTGTTTTTGTTAGGAGTAGGAGCCTTGCTTTTTTGGTCCTTTAAACCCCCAAAGCAAGAGCGCCCCAACATCGTCTTCATCATGTCCGACGACCATGCTTACCAGGCGATCTCGGCATACAGCGATAAATTGTTACAAACGCCCAATATCGACCGCATTGCCAAAGAAGGTATGCTGTTTACCAATGCCTGTGTCACCAACTCAATTTGTGCCCCCTCGCGTGCCGTCATCCTCACGGGCAAACACAGCCACCTCAACGGGAAAATTGACAACTATTTCCCCTTTGACACAACCAATGTCACCTTTCCCCAGTTGCTACAAGCCAATGGATACCAGACGGCTATGTTTGGTAAGCTCCATTTTGGCAACAACCCTAAGGGTTTTGATGAGTTCAAAATCTTGCCCGATCAAGGGAATTATTACAACCCGGATTTTATTACAAAAAGAGCAGGTAACGTCAAGTTGACGGGTTATGTCACAGACCTCATCACCGACATGACCCTCAACTGGCTAAAAAACGAACGCAAGAAAGACAAACCCTTCTTCCTGGCCTATTTGCACAAGGCACCCCACCGCGAATGGCTCCCGGCTGAGCGCCATTACAAGGAATTCATTCACCGTAAATTTCCGGAACCCCCTACCCTTTTCGACAACTATGAAGGTCGGGGTCGGGCTTCCAAAGAGCAGGAAATGAACCTCCTCACCCACATGAACTGGGCGGGTGATTCCAAAATTTCCCCCGAAAATATGGACAAATTGGGCATCAAGGAGTCACATGCCTACGACAAACGCAATTACAATGGCACGATTGGACGGATGAACGAAGCCCAACGCAAAGAATGGGATGCGGTGTACGGCAAAATGAACGAGGAATTCATCCAAAACTATTCCAAAATGTCCCAGGAAGACCTCATGCGTTGGCGCTACCAGCGCTACATGCAGGATTACCTGGGCTGTATTGCCTCCGTGGATGAAGGAGTTGGTGAAGTGTTGGATTTTTTAAAAGAAAATGGGTTGGATAAGAACACCATCGTGGTGTATACTTCCGATCAAGGCTTTTACCTGGGCGAGCATGGCTGGTTTGACAAACGGTTCATTTTTGATGAGTCATTCAAAACCCCACTGCTGGTCAAATGGCCCGGGGTGATCCAGGCGGGTTCCCGCAACTCCCAAATGGTGCAAAACCTCGACTTTGCCCAAACCTTCCTGGAAGCTGCGGGCATCAAGCCCCCCGGCGATATGCAGGGCGAAAGCCTGATCCCCATCTTTAAAGGCAAGGGCAAAAACTTCAGGGACGCGGCGTACTACCACTACTACGAGTACCCCAGCGTACACATGGTCAAGCGGCACTACGGAATTATCACCGAACAATACAAACTGGTGCATTTTTATTACGACATCGATGAATGGGAATTGTACGATCGGACGAATGACAAAAACGAAATGAAAAACGTGTACCACGATCCCAATTACGCCGTGGTGAGGGCAGACCTACACAAAAAACTAGCCAAACTGCGGCTGAAGTACAAGGACTCCGAGGCCCTGGACAAAATGTACATCGAGAAATACAAAGCGTTGGAGGCTCAAGGGAAGATTTTTAAATAAGTTGGGCATTTTTAGTCGATATGAGCCTATTTTTCGTAAGCTCATATCGACTTATATATATATTAATGCTCAAACCTGATAGGTTCTGGGTTCGGGAACAATGGTACGGTTTTGCGCTCAATACAACAGTCAAAATCTGCACCCAATTCAGAACCAATGTCCCTACCGATACCGCTCCATAAATTCCCGCATCACCCCTACAAACCGCGTCGGCTGCTCATAATGTGGCGAGTGTCCACAGCGCTCAAACTCCACTTTTGTTTTCCGATCAGGAGTAGTACCCAGGGTGTTGAACGTAAAATCAGCCAGCTCTATGGGAAGCGTAGGGTCATCTTTGCCCCAGAGCACCAAAGCAGGAATGGTGATGCGCCGCAGTTCCGGGCGAAAATCGAGTCCATCGGCAAAACGAGCGTCAACTTTATTGGTAAAATACGCCAGCGAATACGGCGAGCGCAACAACAGTTTACCGTAATCGATCTGATTGGTGTCGGCCAAACTCACCGCATCGAAAGTAGTATCCAAAGCAGCCGCAAAAATATACGGCTCTTTATCGGAGTATTTTGGTGCTGGATGTTGCTGATACCAATCGATGACGTATTGCCAAAATTTCGGGTCTTTACCTTCCGCGATTTTGGCGGGTACCCGTTCCAGGGTCCAGTTTTTAACCACCTGTACTTCCAGCGAATCGAATACCGAACCATCTACGTCAATCCAGCCTTTTACCTTTTGCTGGTTGTTGTTGCGGCCCAGCCAAGCTGCGCTGAGTCCCCCACCCCAACTGTGGCCAAGCATGAAGAGTTTGGGGTTGTTGAACTGCTGCTGCACAAAATCTACGACCACGTCTACATCTTCCACAAATTGATCGATGCTGAGGCTGGATTTTTTGGGGTCACCTTGCGAAAGGCCGGAAAAGCGTTGATCCCAATACACTACGGCATAGTCTTTTTCCAGTTCGGCAAAACTTTTGGTCACCGCAAATTCGTGCCCAGAAGAGCCGGGTCCACCATGTACTGTAATCAAAAACACCCCCGAAGCGATGTTGCCTTTGACCCAAACGGGCATGGCCGCGCCTTTGTGGCGAATGAAGTAGTAGTTGCCTTCGCTGAGGTATTCCGATTTTTCGCAGGCAAAAAGAAAGGAGGCGATCAGGGAGAGCCAAATGAGCTTTTTCATGATTAATTAATTGATCCGGTGAATGAAACCAACTTGCAAGGCCAAGTGCGGCAATGCCAGGTTGTTGAACGGCAATTGCCAAAAAACCTTGGGCCGGAAATAAATCAAGTTGGCGCTGTCTGAGTTTTTGCTCAGGTTATACCCCACGCCAAGCGTTACCGAAGGCATGATGTCCAAATTGGCGAAAGCGGAAGCCCGGCGGATGTTGCCATTTTCGTCGCGTTGAAAAACGCCATCTCCATTGTAAAAGCTGAGTAGGGTACCCAATCCCAGGTACTGCTCGGTAAAAATTCCCGAAGCGTGGTAACGCCGCAGGCCGGTGTGTACATCCATAAATACCCCCGTGTGGTTGCGGGCATGTACGTAAGCGCCGATGTCGCCGCGGAAAATGGTCGACACTTTTTTGGATTGTGGTTTTTCCAATTCAAGGTGAGCAACCAGGCCGGGGTGGGTGGCGGTTTCACCAAAATACCCCAGTCCGAGGTTTAGTGCTTTTTGGGCCGTTAAGTTTGTGGCACTCAGCAGGAGTAAGAGTCCGAAAGTGCACAACCATGATACATTTTTCATCATAACAATTTAAAAGGGTGATAAAAGTGGGTTGCATGTAAGCACCAATGGGATACAAAAAAACAAGGCCAGGCCTCGCGAAAAACCACAGAATAAGCCGAAGTAGATGGTTTTTAGGCTGAAGTAGAGGAAAGCTGGGCTGAAGTATAGCCTAAAATGGGTGCGCAATCCCCGCAAAAGTTTATTTAATTTGTATTCAAAAATACCACAACCGTGCGCACACTCCTCATGGCCCGAACCTATCCCGATATTTGGATCAGAATCATTGGTTCCATCTTCCTGGCCCATTTCATCAAAATCTTGGGATACTCCGGGAGTTTGTGGAAAATGGTCATGGAACCGATGTATTTCGTGGAAGTATTGACCGGGGGCGCGATCAATTTTTGCATTTGGAGTTTGATCCGCTTGATTAGCATCTGGCTCGATGCCCGTTACGATTGGTTGGAGCAAAGTATGCTGCGGGCTTTTTTACAATTGGTTTTAGGCTTTGTGGCTCCGGTATTGCTTTCCTTCTTTTTGATGTACCTTTTTTTTATCCACATCGCTGGTGACAATATTTTTAATTCTAATTGGCTGTATGTGGAGTACAGGGTGGTTCTCTTTTACCTCGCGATGATGAATGTCTTTTACCTGGGCTGTTATTTTTATCAAGGCTTTCGGCAGGCTGAACGGGAGTTGGAAGGCTTACGTACCAGAGCCCCGGAATCCGTACCCTTAAGTTCATCAGCAAGCACCGCCTCTTCCAACATACAAGTCATCATTGCCAATAAAGGTGCTCGCCAGGTTCCTGTCGCGATCGATGAACTCGCTTACTGCTTTTTGCAGGACGATATTTATTACCTCAAAACTTTTGATGAGCAACAATTGATGGCCGCACAAACCCTGGATGAACTGGGGGCCATCCTTCCAGGTAGTCAATTTTTTCGCATCAATCGCCAGATTTTGGCCAGTGCCAAAGCTTGTGCTTCTTTCCGCAGCATCGCCAATGGCAAACTGGAAGTGACCCTTTCCCCAGCTATGCCTGAAGCTGCAATCATCAGCCAAAAAAAGGCGGCAGCGTTTAAAGTTTGGTTGGTCAATCGGTAGCCTTGAAGGTTGAGAAGTTGAGGCTACCGCGAGCGACATACCGCGAGCGACATACCAAAGCGATCCGTTTTACCGCAGAGTAACGGAGTATACGCAGAGTGGCGCGGAGTTTTAAGTTAAAAAAGAGGGCCACCTGCGGTGGCGGGAGTTTGTATACTATGGCGATTTAGCGTAGCCGAAAGGGAGTGAGACTACATGATCAAAGTTTAGCTGTATCGAACAAACCTCCACCAAATGCGACCTCTTGTAGCCTCTTTTCCACCGCAGGTGGCCTAAAACTCTGTGAAACTCCGCGTGTACTCCGTTACTCTGCGGTAAAACGGATCGCTTTGGTATGTCGCTCGCGGTATGTCGCTCGCGGCAGCCTCAACTTCTCAACCCCCTCAACTTTTTTTTTCTTCTCAGCAACAACACATTGCTCACCTTGCGCTCGCCATATTCGTCAAACACCTTATCGTCGCAAGGCATATTGGCCACTCCCGTTTTGGTAACCCCATCAACCCAAAGCGTCGTTGAACCACCGCCATCCAGGTTAATCGCTTCCACACATCCCAACGCTGACATCAAGCGGGTAAGTTCAAAAAGACTCATTCCCGCTGATTCTTTGGCACGGCCATCCACAGTTATCCATAAAATTTCACCTTTTTGGGTAAGCCCCAATGCAGTGCGAGGATGGCGAGTGGTGTTGAACAAGCGTGAACTGAGCGCAATGGGTTGATCGTGGTGAATGAGCAAAGGGCCGGTGACCATGATGTTGTCCTCATTCAAACGTTTTTCCCAACCAGCCAGGCTGTCTCCTTTGACGATCTGCACCTGATTGTTGTGAATCACAATGGCGCTGCGCTGGTGTTCAGCCAGGAATTTGCTCGCAGGCCGAGTGGTATCCAGCGTGATGCCATCGATTCGAATAAAATCTACCGAACCCCCATTTTTGATGTCAAAAAAAGTACCATTCAGCGCAGCAAAGGCTTTCGCTTGTTTGCCCAGTGTACTGGTCGGCAATAAGGTTTTGCCACCCGAACCGAAGGAAAGATCCAATTGGCGGTGTCTTTTTTTGATCCGCAAAATATTGATGTTTTGATTGGCCTGAAACAACTCGCCCTTGGCAAAATGGTGGCGCTCCCAACTGACTTTGGGGGCAATTTTGGAGCTTTGCCAATTGGCTTTACGGATGAGTTGAAGCAGGCTATCCTGCTGCGCAGGAAGTACACCTGGAATTAAAAAAAGAGCAAAAAGGAACCGGTACATCGCACATTTTTTTTACCCCGCTTACGGCGGAGCGGAACAAAGATTTTTTAGCCACAAATTGCACAAATTCACACAAATTTCATTTGTGTGTAATTTGGATTTGTGAAAATTTGTGTCATTTGTGGCTAAAAAACACCGAATTGCCACGACGAAGTCGGGGCGCTAAACTTTTACGAAAATAATTTTTGTTCTTTGTACCCACAACTGAAGCAAAATGAGCCAACCCGCCTATGTACTCCTTATCGATTGTACCGACCAAAAGGGCCTGGTACACAAAATCACTGGCGTATTGTACAGCCAGAATGTCAACATCATCGGCAACCAGGAATTCGTGGAGCGGGAACAAGACCGCTTTTTTATGCGCACCGATTTTTCGGGGAAAATAAATGATAAAGCCATTTTGAAAGAACTCCAGCAGGTACTGCCCCCGGATGCAAGCATCAGTCTGCGGCCCAAACGCGCCAAAAACATCGTGGTACTGGTGACCAAAGAACAACATTGCCTCGGCGAATTGTTGGTGCGCCACCAGTTTGATGAACTCAATGCCAATATCCTGGCGGTAATCGGCAATCACGATACCCTCAAACCTTTTACCCATCAGTTTGGCGTCAATTTTCATTTGGTTTCTCATGAAGGAAAAAGCCGGGAAGAACACGAAAAAGAGGTATTGGAAGTGGCGAAACGGTACAATCCCGAGTACCTGGTTTTGGCCAAATACATGCGAATTTTATCGCCGGAGTTCGTGCGCAATTTCCCCAACCGCATCATCAATATCCACCACTCCTTT
>Ga0209717_1004459_pt1 | contig 11535 bp, 13 predicted proteins | sample AD_UKC048_MetaG_FD_184418 | JGI IMG/M metagenome (GOLD analysis project Ga0209717, IMG submission 184418) | Active sludge microbial communities of municipal wastewater-treating anaerobic digesters from USA - AD_UKC048_MetaG (SPAdes) (version 2) | ecosystem: Engineered > Bioreactor > Anaerobic >... | reverse complement strand
CAGCTGCTGGCGCACCTCGACAGCAAAAAAGCCCCGGGCCTGCCAGGGCGCCGGGGCTGGAGGGCCATGCCTGGGAGACCCAGGCAGGCGCGCATCACATGTGGTCGATCATGACCTGGCCGAAACCCGAGCAGCTGACCTGCGTGGCGCCTTCCATCAGGCGGGCGAAGTCGTAGGTGACCTTCTTGCTGGCGATGGCACGCTCCATCGACGCCAGGATCAGGTCGGCAGCGTCTTTCCAGCCCATGTGGCGCAGCATCATTTCGGCCGACAGGATCTCGGAACCGGGGTTCACGTAGTCCTTGCCAGCGTACTTGGGCGCGGTGCCGTGGGTGGCTTCGAAGCAGGCCACGCTGTCGCTCAGGTTGGCGCCCGGGGCGATGCCGATGCCACCCACCTGGGCAGCCAGCGCGTCGGAGATGTAGTCACCGTTCAGGTTGAGCGTGGCGATCACGCTGTACTCGGCCGGGCGCAGCAGGATCTGCTGCAGGAAGGCGTCGGCGATCGAGTCCTTGATGGTGATGGTCTTGCCGGTCTTCGGGTTCTTGAACTGGCACCACGGGCCGCCGTCGATCAGCTCGGCACCGAACTCCTTCTGCGCCAGCGCGTAGGCCCAGTCACGGAAGCCACCTTCGGTGTACTTCATGATGTTGCCCTTGTGCACGATGGTCACGCTGGGCTTGTCGTTGTCGATGGCGTACTGGATGGCCTTGCGCACCAGGCGCTCAGTGCCCTCGATCGACACCGGCTTGATGCCGATGCCCGACGTGTCGGGGAAACGGATCTTCTTGACGCCGAGTTCGTCCTGCAGGAACTTGATCAGCTTGACGGCCTTGTCGCTCTTGGCTTCGTACTCGATGCCGGCGTAGATGTCTTCGCTGTTCTCGCGGAAGATCACCATGTCGATCTTGTGCGGCTCTTTCACCGGCGAGGGCACGCCCTTGAAGTACTGCACCGGGCGCAGGCACACGTACAGGTCGAGCTCTTGCCGCAGCGCCACGTTCAGGCTGCGGATGCCGCCGCCCACCGGGGTGGTCAGCGGGCCCTTGATCGACACCACGTATTCGCGCAGTGCGGCCAGGCTCTCCTCGGGCAGCCACACGTCGGGGCCGTACACCTTGGTGCTCTTCTCGCCGGCGTAGATCTCCATCCAGTGGATCTTCTTGCTGCCGCCGTAGGCCTTGGCCACCGCCGCATCGACCACCTTGATCATCACCGGGGTGATGTCGAAGCCGGTGCCGTCACCCTCGATGTACGGAATGATCGGCTGGTCAGGCACGTTCAGCGAGTAGTCGGCATTGACGGTGATCTTCTGCCCACCCTCGGGCACCTTGATGTGCTGGTACATGTGCGTTGGCTCCGCGCGCTGCGCTTCGGTTGGAAAACCTTTGAATTTTATGTCATCGGGCCTGTCAACCGACTGACTGGCACCAACGTTTCAGGGTGGCCCGCCCACAGAGGGCGGGCGCAACAAACCAACCTGAGGACCACAACAATGACCAAGCTCCTGGCCGCCCTGTCGATCGCCGCTTTCGCCGCCACCGGCGCCTTCGCCCAAGCCAAGAAGGAAGAAAAGGCCGCTGCGCCCGCCGCTGCCGCCTCCAAGGCCGACAAGAAGGAAGAGAAGAAGGCTGCTGCTCCCGCCGCCGCCGCTTCGAAGAAGTAAATCGGCGCCAGCCCCGTGCCCCTGGCGGGTGTGGGGCCCGAAGAAAACGCCCGGCCTGCCCGGGCGTTTGTCATGGTGCAGGGCGCAACGACGGGCTGCCCGTCAGGACATGCACCAGGCCGCCACCTGCATCCACATGCCGTGGCCCAGCGCCCAGGCCGACGCCACGGCCAGGGCAGCCCCAGCCCAGCGCACGGCCGCGACGGGCGACACCAGCGCCACGCCGCGCCCGCCGGACAGCCGCCACCACAGTGCCGGCCCCAGCACCAGCCCGGCCGCCGACGCTGCCGCAAACCCGCCCATCACCATCGCGCCCGATGTCGGCGAGTTGGCCAGCGCGGCCACCAGCAGTGCCGATTGCAGCAGGCCGCAAGGCCAGGCCACCCACGCCAGCCCGATGCCGGCACTGCGCGCCGGCCCGCGCATGGCCTGCCAGCGCTCACCCGGGCGGTGCGCCACCAGATCGGCACGTGTGCGACCCAGGCGCTCCATCCAGCCCGGCTGCCGGCCCTGCCACAACAGGAACAGGCCCAGCGCCAGCGCAGCCACATGCACCAGGGTCCAGAGCGGGCGCAACGCCCCGACCGCCTGTCCCAGTGCAGCCAGGCTGCCAACGCTGGCCGACGCCACGGCACCTGCCAGTGCGTAGGCCACCAGGCGCCCTGCGTGGAAGGCCAACAGCCGGCCAGGCTGGCCACCTGCGGTGGCCGCCGAGCAGGCCGCACCGCACATGGCCAGACAATGCGGCGTGCCCGCCAGGCCCATCAGCACGGCACTGAAGATCAGCGCTTGGTCCATGCCAGCAGTGTCGCAGACCGACCGCCGGCCTGCGCCCCGTCAGATGATGCGGGAGAAGCGCTCGCGCACCTGGTCGGCACGCAGATGCTTGTCGAAGACCATGGCCACCGCCCGCACGAAGTACCAGCCGGTGGCGGTGACCTGCACACCGTCGGGCCGCAGTTCGCACAGGCCCAGGTTCTGCAGTTCGGCCAGGTCGTCCAGTTCGGTCTTGAAGTAGTCGCGCATCTTGATCAGGTGCGCCAGCTCGATCGATTCGAAATCCAGCCGGCCCTGGCACATCAGCGCCATCACCACCGCGCGGCGCACCAGGTCGTCGCGCGTGAGAGCCAGGCCGCGCACGATGGGAAACTGGCCCTGGCGCACGGCGTCGTAGTACTCGTCCAGCGTCTTGGCGTTCTGGCTGTAGGTGGCGCCCATGCGGCCGATGGCCGACACGCCCAGGGCAATCAGATCGCAATCGGGCTGGGTGCTGTAACCCTGGAAGTTGCGGTGCAGCCGGCCCTGGCGCTTGGCGGCGGCCAGCGCATCGCCCGGCAGTGCGAAATGGTCCATGCCGATGTAGGTGTAGCCCTGGGCGATGAAACCGGCCATGGCGCCGCCCAGCATCTTCACCCGGTGGTCGGGCGGCGGCAGCTGCTCGACGATGATGCGCCGCTGCGGCTTGAAGCGCTGCGGCAGGTGGGCGTAGGAATACAGCGCGATGCGGTCGGGCCGCAGCTCGGCCACCTGGGCGATGGTGCGGGCGAAGGACTCGGGCGTCTGCTTGGGCAGGCCGTAGATCAGGTCGGCATTGATCGATTCATAACCGAGCGCGCGGGCCGACTGCATCAGCGCCTGCACCGATTCGAACGACTGCACCCGGTGCACCGCCTTCTGCACGTCGGCGTCGAAGTCCTGCACGCCGAAGCTCAGCCGGTTGAAGCCCAGCGATGCGAAGTGCGCCAGCCGCTCGGGCGTGGCGGTGCGGGGGTCGACCTCGATCGAGATCTCGGCACCGGGCGCGATCTTGAAGGCATCGCGCAGCATCGCCATCAGGCGGGTGAGTTCGTCGTCCGACAGGAAGGTGGGCGTGCCGCCGCCCAGGTGCAGCTGCGACACCGCCTGCCCGCGTCCCAGCACCGCGGTGTTCAGCGCCACCTCCTGCGTCAGCACGTCCAGGTACTCGGCCGCCTTGTCGTGGTGCTTGGTGATCACCTTGTTGCAGGCGCAGTAGTAGCACACCGATTCACAGAACGGGATGTGGATGTACAACGACAGCGGCGGCTTGCCGCCCACCATGGCGCCGCTGGCGCGCTGCGCCAGGGCCTGCGCATATTCCGCCGGACCAAACGCTTCGACGAAGCGGTCGGCCGTGGGGTACGACGTGTAGCGGGGACCGGGCCGGTCCAGGCGACGCAGCATCGCCTCGGTCAGCACGGGTACGGAGTCGTCGGCGATCTTGGGCATGTCAGGCACTGTGCCAAAGCGGGCGCGACACCGATTGATCTAGCTCAATCCAGACCGCCGGCTGGCTCAAAACAATCCGACCGCCTTGACAAGGCACCGCCGCACAGCGAGTGGCTGGCCCGCAATCTTGACATCGGACAAGCGCAAAACTCCCATAATGATCTCCATGACGACCACTGCCGACACCCCGAAGCTCCACCTTGAGCCGTTCAAGGTGGCCTGCTCCAGTTGCAACCTGCGCGAGCTGTGTCTGCCCGTGGGCCTGAACCGGGAGAACCTGGACCGGCTCGACAGCCTGGTGGCCACGCGCCGCCAGGTGTCCCGCGGGGACACGCTGTTCCGGGCAGGTGATGCGTTCCAGTCGTTGTATGCGGTGCGCACCGGCTTCTTCAAGACCTGCGTGTCATCGGAAGACGGCCGCGACCAGGTCACCGGGTTCCAGATGGCTGGCGAATTGCTCGGCCTCGATGGCATCAGCACCGACAACCACACCTGCGACGCGGTGGCGCTGGAAGACTCCCAGGTCTGCGTCATTCCCTACGACCAGCTGGAAGGCCTGTCGCGCGAATTCAGCGAACTGCAGCACCAGTTCCACAAGATCATGAGCCGCGAGATCGTGCGTGACCACGGCGTGATGCTGCTGCTGGGCAGCATGCGGGCCGAAGAACGGCTGGCAGCGTTTCTGCTGAACCTGACCCAGCGACTGCAGGCGCGCGGCTTTTCGGCCAGCGCGCTGATCCTGCGCATGACGCGCGAAGAGATCGGCAGCTACCTGGGCCTGAAGCTCGAGACGGTGAGCCGCACCTTCAGCAAGTTCCAGGACGACGGCATCCTGGACGTGAAGCAGCGGCAGATCCGCATCCTCGACCAGGACAAACTGCAGCGCCTGGTCAACGGCACCAACTGCTGAGCGACCCCAGCGCCCTGGCCGACGCTGGCGCGCCGGTGGGCGTCAATGCCGGAACGCGCCGGACGCACCCTCGCGGTTGATGTGCGCGGGGTCGCCCGCCAGCAGGCGGGTCAGCAGGCCGGCCGTGGCGATCACGCCCCAGAACACGAAGAACGCCAGCGTGTACACCGCGTTCGACGACAGGTGCAGCAACTCGCCGCCCATCCAGCGCAGGCCGGCGGGGTCGACCAGCGCAAAGACCAGCATCTCCAGCACGCCAGCCATCAGGAATGACGGCCACAGAATGGCCATCAAGTGCATGCGCAACGTGGCAGAGGGGCGGGCCATGGTGGTGTGGCTGGTTTGACCGGGACAGCTCAACGCGGAGCGGGCGTGGCCGCGTGGTTGCGGCCCTGCATCGCTGGCGTCTGCGGCCCCAGCTGCCGCACCACCTGTTGCGGCGTGGGTGCGTCGGTGAGCACCGGGTCAGCGCCGTGGTAGGCAATCACGGCGGTGCCGATGGCAGCCACCACGACGACCGCCGGCCCCCCCAGCACCAGCCAGACCATGCCCACCCGCCACCAGGCAGGTGCTGCGGCGGATTCAGAGGGCGGGAGGGACTTGCGCGACAACAGGGTGGTCATGGAACGGTCTCCGGACGGTGCGCTCAGCGCGGCACCACAAAGGTCGATTTTTCGCTCACTGCAGCGCCGCCCATCGGACGGCCGCCGGCGTCAGCGCCGAGCAGTTCGATCTGGAAGTGGATCTCGTGCGCCCCGGGCCCGGCCTTGGCAGCGGCCTCGGGCGGCACGCGCACATTCAAGGTCACCCAGCGGGCTTCTGCTGAATCCAGCGCCAGCGGCGGCAGCTTCTCGATCTGGATGCCCTGCAAGCCCTGCACGCCCACATGGTAGCGCTGCGGTTGCTCGGTGGCGTTCATGATCTGCAGACGGAACACGTTCTCGATCTGGCCGTCGTCCACCAACCGGGCCAGTGAGGCGCGATCACGCACCACATCCACCTTGAACGGATGGCGCGTGACCAGGCTGTAGAAGAAGGCCAGCAGGATGACGACCAGCACCGCGGTGTACACCAGCACCCGCGGGCGGAAGATGCGGCGCAGGCGCTCGCCCCGGCCCAGGTGCTGCGACAGGCCGTTCTGGGTGTCGTAGCGCACCAGGCCCTTGGCGTAGCCCATCTTGTCCATCACGCCGTCGCACACGTCGATGCAGGCCGCGCAGCCGATGCACTCGTACTGCAGGCCGTTGCGGATGTCGATGCCGGTGGGGCACACCTGCACGCACAAGCCGCAGTCGATGCACGAGCCCAGGTTCAGCTTGGCGGGGTCGGCCTTGCGGCTGCGTGATCCACGTGGCTCGCCGCGTTCGGCGTCGTAGCTGATGATCAGCGTGTCCTTGTCGAACATCACGCTCTGGAAGCGTGCGTACGGGCACATGTACTTGCACACCTGCTCGCGCAGGAAGCCGGCGTTGCCGTAGGTGGCCAGACCGTAGAACAGCACCCAGAAGGATTCCCAGGGGCCGAAGCCCAGGGTGGCGGCCGACGCGGCCAGCGACTGGATCGGCGTGAAGTAGCCGACGAAGGTGAAGCCGGTCCACAGGCTGAAGCCCACCCAGACCGCCTGCTTGGCGCTCTTGCGCCACAGCTTGTTGGCATTCCACGCGCCATCGTCGAGCCGCATGCGGGCAATGCGGTCGCCTTCGATCTTGCGCTCGAACCACATGAAGATCTCGGTGTACACCGTTTGCGGGCAGGCATAGCCGCACCACAGCCGCCCGGCCACCGCGGTGAACAGGAACAGCGCGTACGCCGAAACGATCAGCAGGCCGGTCAGGTAGATGAAGTCCTGCGGGTACAGCACCAGCGGGCCGATGTAGAAGCGCCGCGCGCCCAGATCGAACAGCACCAGTTGGCGGTCGTTCCACTGCAGCCAGGGCAAGCCGTAGTACAGGATCTGCGTGAACCAGACCAAGCCCCAGCGCCAGTTGGCAAACGAGCCGCTGACGGCGCGGGCGTAGATCTTCTTCTGCTTCTGGTAGAGCGACACCACCGCGCCGGCAGCGTCGTCACCCACCAGGCCGCCAGCGTCGGCGTTGGCCTGCGGAGACAGGGCCACGGCCTGAGCAGGTGCACCCGTGGAGTCGCTCATCTCGGACGCTGGGCTGTGGTCACTGGTGCGCGCCGATGCAGAGCAGACCGGTCACTTGGCCGCGGCCACGGCCGTGCTCTGCGACAGGTTCCACACATAGGCCGCCAGCACATGGATCTGCTCGGGCGACAAGCGCTTCTCGAAGGCTGGCATCACGTTCTGCTTGCCGTTGTTGACGATGTGCGCAATCGCCTCCTCGCCCCAGCCATGCAGCCAGACCTTGTCGGTGAGGTTGGGGGCGCCCAGGGCCTGGTTGCCCTTGCCGTCGGCACCATGGCAGGCGGCACACACGGCGTACTTGGCCTTGCCCAGCTGGGCGGCCACACTGTTGTGCGGGCTGCCCGACAGGCTGAGCACATAGTTGGCGACGTTCTTCACGTCTTCGGCGCCGCCCAGGGCCGCACCCATGGCCGGCATCATGCCGACCCGGCCGGCCACCACGGTCTTCTTGATGTACTCGTGCCCGGTGCCGCCCAGCCAGTCACCGTCGGTGAGGTTGGGGAAGCCTTTGCTGCCACGCGCGTCCGACCCATGGCACTGGGCGCAGTTGTTGACGAACAGCCGCTCGCCGATGCCCATGGCCTGCGGGTCCTTGGCCAGGGCCTCGGCCGGCATGGCGGTGAACTTGGCGTACACCGGCGCCATGGTGGCATAGGCCTTCTGCTGCTCGGCTTCCCACTGGCCGGTGCTGCTCCACTTCAGCGCGCCGGGGTTGGTGCCCAGGCCCGGGTACAGCGCCAGGTAGATGGCGGCAAACACGATGGTGATGACGAACAGCCACATCCACCAGCGCGGCAGCGGGTTGTTCATCTCGCGCAGGTCTTCGTCCCACACGTGGCCGGTGGTGTTGTCGGCGGCCATCACCTTGCGCTTGCTGGCCACCACCAGGATGAACACGCAGAACGCCAGCGAGACCACGGTGAGCCCGGCCACATACCAGGCCCAGCCGCTGTTGATGAAATCACTCATTGCTTCTCTCCTGCTGGGCCGCCAGCCGCGGGCTGGTCGTCCAGGAACGGAACTTGGGCGGCCTCTTCAAAGTCGGCACGGCGGCGGCGTGAAACCGCGAAGCCGACGATGCCGATGAAGGCCACGAACATGAAGACCGTGCTCAGCGCACGCAGGTCATTGACGTCCATCGCTGACCCCTTCCGTCACTTGCGGGCCGTGCCCATCACCTGCAGGTAGGCGATGACAGCGTCCATCTCGGTCTTGCCGGTGACATCCTCGGCCGCCTTGGCGATCTCGGCGTCGGTGTAGGGCACGCCCACCATGCGCAGGCCGCGCATCTTGGGGGCCAGGTCGGCCGGGTTCAGGGCCGCGCCCACCAGCCAGGGGTAGGCCGGCATGTTGCTCTCGGGCACCAGATCACGCGGGTTGATCAGGTGGATGCGGTGCCATTCGTCGCTGTACTTGCCGCCCACGCGGTGCAGGTCGGGGCCGGTGCGCTTGCTGCCCCACTGGAACGGGTGGTCATAGACGAATTCACCCGCCACCGAGTAGCTGCCGTAACGCAGCGTCTCGGCGCGGAACGGGCGGATCATCTGCGAGTGGCAGTTGTAGCAGCCTTCGCGGATGTAGACATCGCGCCCGGCCAGCTGCAGCGGGGTGTAGGGCTTCAGGCCTTCGACCGGCTGCGTGGTGCTCTTCTGGAAGAACAGCGGCACGATCTCGACCAGGCCGCCGAACAGCAGCGCCAGCAGGATCAGCACGATCATCAGGAAGTTGTTGGTCTCGATCTTCTCGTGACCGACAGGGGCATGGGTTGCCATGTTGTGGGACTCCTTGGGGACTCAGGCGTGCGCGGCCACCAGGGGCACACGCTGCTCGACGGCCTTGCCGCCCTTGACGGTCATGAACACGTTCCAGCCCATGATCAGCATGCCGCTCAGGTAGAGCAGGCCGCCGCCCAGACGGATCACGTAGAACGGGAAGGTCGCCTTGACGCTCTCGACGAAGCTGTAGACCAGCGTGCCGTCGGGGTTGACCGCGCGCCACATCAGGCCCTGCATCACCCCGGCGATCCACATCGCGGCGATGTACAGCACGATGCCGATGGTGGCGATCCAGAAGTGCAGCTCGATGGCCTTGACGCTGTGCATCTTCTCGCGGCCGAACATGCGCGGAATCAGGTAGTACAGCGAGCCGATGGAGATCATGCCCACCCAGCCCAGGGCGCCCGAGTGCACGTGGCCCACGGTCCAGTCGGTGTAGTGGCTGAGCGCGTTGACGGTCTTGATCGACATCATCGGGCCCTCGAAGGTGGACATGCCGTAGAACGACAGGCTCACGATCAGGAACTTCAGGATGGGGTCGTCACGCAGCTTGTGCCAGGCACCGCTGAGCGTCATGATGCCGTTGATCATGCCGCCCCAGCTGGGGGCCAGCAGCACCAGGCTGAAGATCATGCCCACGCTCTGCGCCCAATCAGGCAGCGCGGTGTAGTGCAGGTGGTGCGGGCCCGCCCACATGTAGGTGAAGATCAGCGCCCAGAAGTGCACGATCGACAGGCGGTAGCTGTACACCGGGCGGCCGGCCTGCTTGGGGATGTAGTAGTACATCATCCCCAGGAAGCCCGCCGTCAGGAAGAAGCCCACCGCGTTGTGGCCGTACCACCACTGCACCATGGCATCTTGCACGCCGGCGTAGGCGCTGTAGCTCTTGGTCAGGCTCACCGGAATGGCCGCACTGTTGACGATGTGCAGCAGCGCCACCGCCAGGATGAAGGCACCGAAGAACCAGTTGGCCACGTAGATGTGCCGGATCTTGCGGGTGCCCACCGTGCCGAAGAACACGATGGCATAGGCCACCCACACCACGGCGATCAGCAGGTCGATGGGCCACTCGAGCTCGGCGTATTCCTTGCCCTGGGTCATGCCCAGAGGCAGGGTGATCACGGCCGCCACGATCACCAGGTTCCAGCCGATGAAGGTGAACATGGCCAGTCCGGGCAGGAACAGCCGCGTCTGGCAGGTGCGTTGCACCACGTGGTAGCTGGTGGCAAACAGCGCGCAGCCACCGAACGCGAAGATCACCGCGTTGGTGTGCAGCGGGCGCAGCCGGCCGTAGGTGAGCCAGGAGATGCCGAGGTTCAACTCGGGCCAGGTCAGCTGCGCGGCGATGATCACGCCCACCAGCATGCCGACGATGCCGTAGACCACCGCCATCAGCGCAAAACCGCGAACCACGGTGTCGCTGTAGACCGGTGCGGCGCTGGTTGGACTGGTTATGGAACTGCTTGCCATTGAGAGGCCTCCTTCCGGGATTTCAGATCGATTCAAACTGCAGATGTGCGGGATTGTTCGGGGGCGCCCTGGGCCGCTGATTGATCGCCGTCAACTGCGGGCGCATCGCCTTCCAGAATTCGGGAACCTTCGCGCTCGACATCGTCGAACTGCCCTCTGTGCAGGGCCCAGCCGAAGATGCCCACGATCAGCAGCACCAGCACGGCCGACAACGGAATCAGCAGATAGAGGATGTCCACGTCAGTGGGATGTCAGATGGGCGTCAGCCCAGGGCTGCAACGGGCGCGCCAGACGCATGGAATTGCCGATCACCAGCAGCGAACTGGTGGCCATGCCCAGGCCGGCGGCCCAGGGCGGCAGCCAGCCCACCAGGGCCAGCGGGATGCAGACCGCGTTGTAGGCCGCAGCCCACAGCATGTTCTGGCGCACCACGGCCATGGCGCGGCGTGCCAGGCCATGGGCCAGCACCAAGTCACCCAACCGGTTGGACGCCACCACCGCATCGGCCTGCGCGCGGGTGACCAGGGCACCCTGCCCCATGGCGAAGCTGGCGTCGGCGCGGGCCAGCACCGGTGCGTCGTTGATGCCGTCACCCACCATCGCCACTTTCAGGCCCTGGGCCTGGGCGGCGGCCACCTCCGCCAGCTTGCTCTCGGGCGTGGCGCCGCCGATCACCGTGTCCACACCCAGTCGCCAGCCCATGCGCGCGGCCCGCGCGGGCTGGTCGCCCGACAGCAGCACCACCTGCAGGCCGTGCTGGCGCAGGGCGGCCACAGTGGCCAGGGCATCGGGGCGCAGGGCCTCGTCGAAGTCGAAGCGGTGGCTGGCCTGGCCGTCGGCGCCCCACCAGGTGGCGGCGCGGCCGTCACCCTCGACCGCCGCCGCCAGGCCGGGCTGCACAAACGCGGCGCGGCCCAGGCGCCAGAAGCGACCCTGGGCATCCAGCGCCTGCAGGCCCTGGCCGGGTACTTCCTGCACGTCACGCCAGGGGTCGGCGGCGGTGGCATCGCCCGCCGCCACCACCAGCGCCTGCGACAGCGGATGCTGCGACCAGCCCGCCAGGGCCGCAGCGCGGGCCAGGCTGGCGGCGTCGGCTGGCCCGGCTGACTGACCATCCAGGCGCTGCAGGCCGGTGTACTGCAAGGTGGCATCGGTCACCGTGCCGGTCTTGTCGAAGTAGACGCGCTGAACCTGGGTCAGTGTCTCCAGCGCATCCAGCCGCTGCAGCAGCACGCCTCGGCGGGCCAGCGCGCTGGTGGCCGACAGCAGGGCCGACGGCGCCGCCAGCGACAACGCGCAGGGGCAGGTGACGATCAGC
>Ga0209717_1004449_pt1 | contig 11549 bp, 5 predicted proteins | sample AD_UKC048_MetaG_FD_184418 | JGI IMG/M metagenome (GOLD analysis project Ga0209717, IMG submission 184418) | Active sludge microbial communities of municipal wastewater-treating anaerobic digesters from USA - AD_UKC048_MetaG (SPAdes) (version 2) | ecosystem: Engineered > Bioreactor > Anaerobic >... | reverse complement strand
ATCAGCAAAGGGATTGGGGTAGTGCCGGAGGGTGAGGGATTCCGGCGCGGGAATGAGAGATTCATCCGCGTCGGTGGTGCTGAAACTCAGTCTCTGCAAAAAAAGTGAGGTATATGACGGCACGGAGTGAAGTGACAAATCGGCCCAGAAGACGTAGGCATCGCGGTTCAGGGTGCAGGTGGACAGGGTTTGCAGGCGCGAATCCAGGTTGCTGTCCGCGGGCAGCCAGGCGCTACCGGAAGCCGTGAAGGCATAGTACTTCAGCCTGTCCGCCAGACCGATGTAGAAGCCGGGAGCGACTTCCTGCACGGCCAGATGGGTGAAGTTGAAGAGATCGGCAGACCAGATGGGTTGATGCTGATGATCGTGTTTGGCCAGGCCGGTGTTTGTGCGGATGACATAGCCTTCCGCGTCTCCGGCCAGCAACAGGCCCCGGTAGTAGGAAAGATCGGTGGCCAGAGGGTAGCCCGCGCCCCAGAGGGTTTCACCTGTAGGCGACATCAGCTGTCCGTAGAAATCGTCAAAAACCATGTATCTGCCGCCCTCCGGATCGTAGTGCAACGTTCCGAACCCCGCTTCGAGCAACAGGCCCTGGGGGGTGAGCAGCGCCCGATTCATGCTCAAACCAAGATAGGGTTGGCCATAGTTGAAAGCCGGATTGCCGCCGGCCTCAAAACCGGGCAGGGGAGCGCCTTCCGCGTCGAACCTCAGCACCCTGACCCATTTGAGGGCCAAAGTCTCTCCCATCACCAGCCAGTCCCACCTGCCCCAACAAAGATAGTCTCCGAAGGCATCGATCACCCGGGCGGAGGAGAAATAATAGTAGTCTTCTCCGGGAAAGTCGAGAGCCGAGGTCAGCACCCTGCCGCCGGTTTCCCACTGTGTGATCCCGTCGGCCAGGCGCTGGCCGCGGATCTCGAAATAGCTGCTGGGATAAGCGGTCCAGAACACGTAGAGGTCATTGCCCTGGACCGAAGTGGTGAAGCCCCAGGCCAGGTTTACGAACTGGTCGCTCGCGGCCACGATCCTGCCCTCCGGCTCCCAGAGCTGGTTGCCCGCCGCGTCGATCTGCTGGGCCCGGATCGACTTGGGTGAAGCATGGTCGGACCAAACGATCAGCGCGTTGCCGTTCTCCAGGCTGTGCAATCTGAAACTCCCGATGTCGCGGGGACCTCCGCTGGCGGGGAGCGTGCCCCAGTCCGTCAGCAGGGCCTGTCCCAGCGGCGAAACGATCTGATAGCCTATCCGGTGGCGTTCCGGGGCGTTCTGGCCTTCATTGTCCAGCCAGGCAGTGAGGATGTTTCCCTGCAAGGCGCATATCTGGGGCCGGCTGCAGGTCCTGTACAGATCGGTGGATACGGTTTCGGGTGAAGTCAGGGTTCCGGTTGGGAAAATTTCCCGCCTGATCAGATGGGAATAACCCGGCAGGACGAGTTCGAATATGATGCCCAGGCGCTCGTCGCCAAGAAATACATACGGGGCCAGCGATCTGCCCCCGTCTTCGTAGTCCGGATGGCCTGTGAAGGACAATTGCGCTTCGGCGGGCAGGGCGAAACCGCTGTGGCTGATGTATTGCGCCTGGCTGTGAACAACTCCTCCAGTGCTCTGGCGCGTGATGTGCAGGAACGCGCCTCCGGCGGCGTCTGGAAACAGGATTAAATGCAGGTCGTAATATGCGGGTTCGGGATCCAGGGCAACGCTGTTTCCCTGCAGGCTTACGTTGCCCTGCAGGTCGCATCTGACGCAATGCAGCAGGTTTTGGCCGCACCAGGCCAGCAAAGTGGAGCCGTCGGCAAGCGGGGCGGCGTTCATGGCGTCAAAGGCCACCGAACTGCTGAGGGTGAAGAGGTTCACCGGTTCCGCCCAGAGTTGATCTCCGTCCGAATTGACGATAAAAGTTTTCCAAACCTGATTGGCGCCCTCGTTCACCCGGTAGATCAACCGGTGAATTCCGTCTGTGCTAAAGGTTGGCTGCGTGGCCTGCACCGCCCCCTCGTCCGGATATCCGGTGCGCTCCCAGACCAGCTCCGAGGCCGCGTTGACCTTCACGATCCTGATCCTGGAATTCCAGATGAAGCTGCAGATCAGGTCGTCGTTGGGCAGCAGGGTGACACCGATATTGACCTCAGAGCTGCCATTGACGGGATTCAGGCCCAGACAGGCATTGCCGTGATGACTGCCCTCGGAATTCCAGTGGCTGAGCATCCAAATCCCGTTGGGGCTGCTCCGGCCGAGTTGGTAAACTCCGCCCTGGCGGTCGGCAAAAAGCCTGTTGATGGCAGGCATTTGCGGGACATTAACTCCATTTCCCCAAAGCTGTTCACCGGCGGAGTTGATTTTGAAGAGACGCGCGGCGGTGTAAAACACGAAGCAGTTGTCGCTGGTGGGCACCATCCCGATAACGGTGGTGGTCGCGTGGGCTGCAAAAACCTCCACCGGCTGCGGCAACTGGGCTTGGTTGGCGGAATCGTAGCGTTGGAAAAAACACCGGTTATCGTACAGAGTGTTCCAGGAGTCGGTACGGTTTTCCTGCCAGATCAGGGCGTAACCGCCTGACGGGGTGGAACAGCCCACGCCGTTGAATCCCATGTTTGGGGCCTGATACACCGGCAAAGGTTCCGGCCACACCTGGTCGGCGAGGGCCAAAAAGGGCAACAGCCAGAGCAGCAGATAAAGAGCGGCGCGTCTGAGCTTCATGTTTACTCCCGGGATGGTCATGCTGGTTTCACCATCTTTTCCATACAATTAACCATGGCGGGGGGGGCAAAAAAGTCAAGGATTATTTTTGGCTCAAGTTCATTTTTGGTGGGTAAACTCTAGCATCCTGTCCGTCATTCCAGCGTAGGCTGGAATCCAGAACTGGGTACTATAAAGCAGTTGGCACATATGCATGTCTTTCTGGATCCCAGCCTGCGCAAGAATGACGCACCCACTCTATTTGAACATGAGCCATATTTTTCCCCGAGAAGCGACAAGGCTCAGCCCAGTACGAAACTGGCCAGGCTGAAGTAGATGCTGATGGTGAAGAGGTCGCTGATGGTGAGCGCCAGCGGACCCGAAGCGATCTTGGGATCCAGCTTGAGGGCGTGCAGCGCGGAGGGGATGATCAGCCCCACCAGGTTGGCCGTAACGAGGGTGAGAACCAGTGAGCCGCCCACCACCAGGGCCGGGGCGACCTCCTTTTGCCAGAGCCAGACCACGCCGCCTACCAGCACGCCGCAGCCCAAACCCAGCAGCAAAGCGGTGCCCAGTTCTTTCATGGCTTCGCGGGTGAACCACTTTAGCGTGGGTTTCCGGTGACGCAGGGCCTGGATGGTGACGGTCATGGACTGCATGCTCACGCTTTCGCCGAGGCCCAGGATCAGCGTTAGAAAGAAGGACAGCACCAGGGCCACGGCCAGCACGTGCTCAAACCTGGAGGTCATCACCGCGCTCAGCAGCCCGCCCGCCACCGAGGCCAGCAGCCAGGGAAAGCGCAGGCGAAAGGCCTTCAGTGGCGAGGCTCCGGAGATCTGCGAAACGCGGTAGCCGATGGCTTCAAACACTTCGTCCACCTGGTCGCGCTCCATAATGTCAGCCACATTTTCCGTGAGCGAGGTGGCATCGATGATCCCCACCAGATGTTTGTCGCCGTCCACCACCGGCATGGCCAGGTATTTGTGGAACACGAAATCCGCCATCACATCCATCAGCTCAGCTTCCTGGCGGATGCAGCGCACCCGGTGGTCCGCCACGTCATTCAACCGCGCTTCCAGCTTTGCTGTAAGCAGCATCCGGGTGGAAACCACCCCAGTGAGCTTGTTGTCGTCATCCACCACATAAAAGTAGAGGATCCTGGGCTTGGTCTCGCTGAAGCGGATAAAGTCCAGCGCTTCGCGCACCGTGGCTGTTTCGGGAAAGGCGATGTAGTCGCCGTGCATCAGGTCTTTGATTGGCTGCTGGCCGATTCCGTCGCTCATGAGGGGGCTCCTTTGTGCTTGAACCCACTTTTGCGTTCCGGGGCGGTCTGTCAAGCCGGGAATGGTTTTATTAAAAAAGAGGGAGCTCTCAGGCTCCCTCTTGTGCGATATTGTATCGAAGGTTGAAGGTTCGGCGCGCTTCCCGGAGGCGGCGCGATTTCTGTTAATCCACTTTGATCGCTTTTACGCGGAAGAAGCTTTTGTCGGAGGTGGTCCCGACAGGATAGGTCGTGTTGGAAGTGCTTTCCAAAAAACTCCAGTCACCATAGGGGTCGGTAGCGCTGTAAACCTCGTAACCTGTGGCGCCGTCCACAACCGGCCAGCTAAGGTCGGCAAGGCCGGTAACGGGATCGAGGGTGATGCTGATCTGCGGTTCCGGCAGGTATTCGCCCACGAAGATGTTGTTGACCATGAAGTCGTTGTCGGCGTTGGAAGCGGTGGAGCCGGCGTAAAAGGCGATCCTGACGTGGCCGGTGTGGCCCGCGAGGGGGATGGCGACCAGTTCGCCACTCGGGCTGATATTATTGAGCACAAAAGCAGAGCCGGTGTTGTTCCATTCCCGTACGATATTGGCGGTGCTCCAGCCAAAACCGTCGCCGATCAGCACGGCGAAGCGGTCATCGGTTCCAGCCGGGTCAGGTGGCGTGCCCGTGGGTGGTTGGCCATACTTCAGCCAAGCCAGGTCGAAAGTGAGCCAGGCATCCGGATCGTTCACATTGAGCAGCGGCGAGACCAGCCAGCCGTTGATGGTGCCCCAGATGTTGATCCGGGCTGCTTTATCCGGATTGGCGGTTGTATTCAGCCAGTCATCCTGTACCCACATGCTGTTTGGAACAAGGGTTACAGGGTCAGTGAGCTCTCCGCCCCACCTCTGCCACGCGTCGGAGGGCGGGAAGGAGGCTGCGTCGAAACTTTCCGTCCAGGGAAATATTGTGATGGCGGGATCGGCCAGGGTGGTGAAAGTCCAGGTGGGACAGGCGAGCGCGTTGCCAAAACTGTTGTGGGGGATCACCCGCCAGGAATAGTTGGTACCGTAGTCCAGATAGTCGGCGGGGTCGTAGCTGGTGCCGGTGACCACCAGATTGTTTTCGATGTATTCCACCGGGTCGATTTTCCAGAGCGAGAAAAGGTAATGGTCCGGCGCTCCGCCGCCGCTGCTCCAGGAGATATTGGTTTCGATGGGAACGTCACCCGCCAGGTCCGCAGGGATAGGCATTATGGCCGGCGGCGGCACATCGGTGGGCGGGGTCATCAGCCAGATATTGGGGTGATAGCTGCCCCGGCTGCCGCTGCTGGTGGGAAAGGAAGCGTCCTGGTGCTTGTAAACGCAGCTGTAGCTTACACTGCTGCCGTAAAATGAGGGTGGTCCCCCCACTTTGGTGCCGTCCCGGTTTTCCCAGAGGATCTCGATGCCCCAGTTCTGGCCCTCGGTGTAGGTATAGCTGAAGGGCGCGGTGAACTCGATCGTGTTCCAGCCGGGGCCGTTCCAGGTTACGCTGCCCTCATAGACATAGGTCCAGCCTCCGGTGGGAGGATTGGGATATGCTACTTCTGTGCTGCCATAAGTGGGATTGTAGGCATAGCGCATGTAGACGCGCTGGCTGTCCATCACGTAGTTGCTGATGGTGCTGGACACCTGAAAAGCCAGGCCGGTTATCTGGATGGTGCCGCTCACCCCGGCAGCGGCAAGCTCGTCACCGGTGTAGATGAATTTGCTCCAACCATAGTTGTTGTAGCCGTAGGTTGGCACCTTGTTTTGGGTGGATGTGCCCGTTCCGAGGAAGTAATCATCCGCCGCCAAAGCGGAAAACAGGACTGTGCTGAGTAAGACTAACAAAGCGGTCTTCTTCATGATTTCTCCTATTTGATGATGGTTATTTTTCTGGTTTGCCGCAGGTCTCCGGTTTGCAGACGGAGGTAGTAAACTCCGCTGGCCACGGCTTGTCCGGAATCGTCGGTGCCGTTCCAGACGAGGTTGTGGCTGCCCCTGGCCAAATCGCCGGAGGCGAGGCCGCGCACTTTCTGGCCGCGCAGGTTGAAGATTTCGAGCCTGGCCGCTCCCTTGGCGGCAGTTTCAAACCTGATGTTACAGTTCGATCTGAAGGGATTCGGCCAGATGCCGCTGATCCCCGCGGCAATTTCCGGCCCGGCGGGGTCGTCGAGGGCCACAGGGCCCAGGTCGAACCAGTCGGCGATATCGGCCATCCACTCCGCGCGGGCGGTGGGGTTGGAGAGCTGGGAAAGGTCGAAACTGAAGTAGAACGCGCGATAGATCGGCAGTTCCAGCGCGGTGGCGCAGACCCCGTTGAGCAGATAGGCGTTTCCGCCCACGGGCCCGTCCTGAAAAGTGAAGGCGGCAACCGCGCCGATCTCCGGGTACTGCACCTGGTCGGCGTAGGTGTCCGGGCATTCATCATAGTAGAAGATGCAGTCCGGAGAGTTGGCATAAACGTCGTATTCGGTGTTGGGGGTGCCGATGGGGGAATTTATCCGGCGCAGGATGGTCCCGCTCTCATAGCTGAAAACGTCCGGCCCCGCCAGGCCGTTGGTGCCTCCGCCCGTTCCGCTGGCCACGTAGTGCGCGCGGAAATAAGCGTTGAACATCTTGCGCATCACACTGGCGTTGGGATGGGCGTGCGTGTTCGCGGCCCAGCCGTCCGAGGCCATGAAAACGTTGCGCGGAGCGGTCACCGTGCCTCCGTCCAGCCAGTTCATCAGCGCCACGCTGAGGCTGTCGGCACGGTTGCCCTGGCTGCCGGTGACGGCGTAGATGAACACGGCCTGATACTGGTCCGGGATGCTCCAGGAGGGAAATTCCTCCCAGTCGTAGATGTCGTAAGCGAGGCCGAGGGCGTCGAATTCCCCGGTGTAAAAGGGCAGTTCAGTCCGCTGGTAATCCTGGTTTCCGGAGATCGCCAGCAGCACGGTGGCGCCGGCGCTGGGCAGGATCTGGAAGCCTAAGGTCCCGTCGGGGGCGCCGGCGGGCAGGGTGACGCTGTTGCCCAGCGCGTCGCTGGCGCTGAAATAGTAGCGCAGCTCACTGCCCAGCGGGATCTGAGGCAGATAAAAACTGCGGGTGGCGCCCTGAACGGAACCCGGCGCCAGGCTTTGCCAGCCGCCGCCGTGATTGTAATGTAGCTGGCAGTCGGTGATGGCGGAGAAATCGATCACATTGGCGGTGAGCACTGGATTTTGGGTGAAAGTGTTGCCCGGCTGGTCGTGGCTGATCACCGGCGGCTGGGTGTCTTCGCCGTTGAAGAAGCGCACCGCCAGTCCGTCGTGCAGAATGTTTCCGGCTGGCTCCACCCCCACATAAGTGTTGTTCTGAACGAGCTCGCGCAGATAGGGCAGGCCGATGTCGGCACTGGCGTTTTGGATGGCCACGGTGGCGCTGCGTCCGTTGGCGTGCGGCACCACGCCGGGGATCTGGCCTGTGTGCGTGGTGTGATATTGCATCACGATTTCGCCGTTTTCATGCAGGATCACCTGGAACTTGAGGCTGGGGCTTCCGCCTGTTCCGGCCAGGAATCTGAGGTTATTCCACTGGATGATCGTATAGCGTTCCGGCGTGCTGCCAAAGGTCTGGTAGTAAATGTCGGAAACGCCCTGTTCGGCAAAGAGGTCATCCCAGTAAACAGCGATCAGGCCTGGCATCTGGGCGTAGCCGGGGATGGGATACATATAGTTGAACATGTTGCCGTCGCCGTCCCAACCCAGGCTGGGATAGGCGTCATACCAGCTGTTGTCGGCCAGCAGCAGTTCTCCGTTGGTGTCCACATATGCTTCAGTGTACTGGTAGCCGTAAAAGGGGAAGGGAAATCCCATGGGGATGGGTTCGCTGAAATTGTCGTCCCCGGCATAAGTGGGCACTCCGTACATGATGCTGGAAGAGCCGGTGGCGCTGATGTCCTGCCAGTTGTAAACCGGCCCACTGGGCGCGTTGCTGTCGATGAAGCTGTAGCCAAAGGCGTCCGGCCCGCCCTGGGTGACGCGCTCCACCACCGTGAAGCCGAGAACCAGAGTGTTGTTGGCGGCGTTGCCGTCGGCATTGGCGATCTCGAAAGTTATGCTATAGCCGCCTTCCGCGGAGATCGTGCAGGTTTGGGGAAAGCTGATCTCAGCGCTGGCGTCCGGAGGCAGGTTGACGTTTTGGAAAGCCTGGCTGCTCCAGACCGTGGCGCTGGCGGCGTCACGCACGGTGGCGAGCAGCTCCAGTTCAGCGTTGAAAGCGTTGTTGCCGCTGTTGGAAACCGTCACCCGCGGCGTGAAGGGCAGGTTCAGGAATTGAAACTCCATCGGGCTGTGGACCGTGGTCACGGCCAGATCGACCGCCGGCGGCGGCAGCACGTTCACGCTCAGCACGTCGTCGTCGCTGAGCCCGGAAGTTCCGTCGTGCAGGGTGAAGGTGACGTTTTCGGTGCCGTTCCAGTTCGCGCAGCTGAATTCGGCGGAAAGCCCGGCGATGCTCACCGACACGTTCACCGCGCCGCTACAGGTGACTGAGGCCGTGTTCAGGTCTGTAGCTGTGATGTAGGGCGTGAGGTCCAGGGTCAGGCTTTCGCCCTGAATGAAAGTAATGCTTTGGGGCAGGTCGAGTTCCGGCTGGATGATCAGGGGCTGGCCCGCGCGCAGGTCGTCGATCAGGATGCCGTAGTTTTCGCATTCCCACAGGAAGCCAAGATAGATGGCCTGACCCGTCCAGGGAGCCAGGCTGAGCCGGATCTCCTGATAACTGGTGCCGATCGCGGTGTAATCGGCCAGCAGGGTGTTGAAATTGCCGATCGCCGTGCCCGTGGTGGATACGTAAACCTGCAGGGGCTCGATGCCGATCCAGCTGCGGGTCCAGAAGCTCAGGCTGTCGCCCGCGGCCACCTGGATCTGCGGCGTGATCAGCCAATCGGCGTTTTGGTTGGGGAAATAGTTGTCGCAAAAAGCGGCGCGGGTGCCGCTGTGGGCGTGGGAGGCGTTGTTCAGGTTGCGCCAGGCCATGCCGTCGCCGTCGTCGTGGAAGGTCCAGCCTGCGGGCAGGGTGGTTATCCCTTCAAAATCCTCGTCAAGCTGCCACTGCCCGAAAACCGGGAGCAGCAAGGCCAGCAGGGCCACGAACAGGATGAGTTTTTTCATGTTGACCTCATTTCAATTGAAGCTTAGCAGCGGGTCTTCGATCTGCACGAACCATTCGTGAGCGCCGGCCACATCTCCGCCCAGGGAACGGTTGTCGCCCCAAAAGACGCTCAGATTGCCGCTGCTTTTGTGTTTTAGAGCCGTGTCGATATCGCCCAGATGGATGTTTTCATTGGTGCCGAGGCAGATCAGGGCGGCTTTGCGTCCGTCTGCGCCGCCGCTGGCCAAAGCCCGGGCCAGGTGTTCCGCGCCTTTCTGGGCATGGTAGCCGACTATCTCGTTGTTGCCGATCTCCAACACGGGACGCAGCACCTCTTCGCCAAAAACGTGGATCCGTTCACTGGCCAGCGTTCCTTGCATGCTGCCGGCTTTCGGGATCATCAGGATCTCGCCGCCCGGGAGGTTGATCACCGGCGACTGGAATTCGTTTTGGCCAAAGGAACCGCATTCCGCCACGATCCTCTCGATGCGAAAACTCAGCGAGCTGTTCCTGCCGCTCAGCCTCACCGTTTCTTTTCCGCTCAGCTCGCGGCATTTGGCCAGGGTCTGGCTGCATTGCCTGGGATAATCGATGTCCAGGGCACGCCAGAACTGCACTTCGCTCTCGATGGCCCCTTCGGAAAGCGTGTCCTGCAAAAGACCGGGCATCATGGCCACGCGGATGCCGCGCTGCCGGATGATCTGTTTGGAACGCTCCAGCATGCGGACGCGCAGGGCCAGCTTCTCCGGGTCCTTCAGCTGCACGAAGCGCGCTTCGCCGTTGAGGTTCAGATACACGTCGGCGGTCCTCAGTTGCCGGTTCAGCTCCTCGTAATCGGCCTTGAAAGCGGCCAGGGAATAATGCTCGTATTTGGTCTTCAGCGCGTCCAGGTCCTGATAGATCAGGGTGCAGAAGATCCCGCGCCGCCCGGCTTCCAGCTTCAGCTTTTCCACCAGGGGGAAGTTGAATTTGCCGCTCACGATCAGCAGCCGCTCACCGGGAACCAGTTTGAAGGCCTGGTCGATCAGTTTGGCCGCGATCCCGGCCAGGTCGATGCGGTGGTCGCGCTCCATGATGCCGTTGATGATGGCGCGGCTGTTCAGCACATTGCCGTTGGTTTCCAAGCCTATCGAAAGGTCCAGCACATAGGTCTTGGCCGTGGCCCGGTAGTAAACCTCGCGGCCGCTGCCGGAAGGGGGCTCGACGATCTCCAGCAGGCCCTCTTTGAGCATCTGGTTGAGGTTGTAGTGGATCTTCTGTTTGCTCTGGTCAAAAAGTTTCGCCAGCTGCTGGCAGGTCGCGGGCGCGTGGATGAGTTCCTTGAGCAGAGCCAGCTTCAACTGGCTGCCCAGTTCCTTCAATTGCGCGTGGCGCTGGATGAGTTGCAGGTTTCGGATCATTTGAACCACCTTGTTGCCTGTGGAATTTGCTTTCTGGCGCCAGGTTGGCAGAGCCAGATATTTAGTCAAGAACTTTTTGACCAATTTCCCAGGTGGATCTGGCAGCCTTCCCAATATCAATACGGTATCAATACGGAATCATTACGGATGAAATCCGTATTGATTCCGTATTGATACCGTATTGATATTGGGAGCCGGCTGGGGACGGGGCGAAATCACGAGCGAAAATCTTCGACCAAAACCCGTATGCCTGGGGCTATTTTGTCAAATTAACCGTGATCAAGGTACCACCGGAATGAAAAGAAAATTTGAGAAAAGACTTGACGTGGATCGTCAAGCTTCTGATCATGCCCGTTGAGGTTATCCATGCGCAAATGGGGGTAAATCAAGCAACGAGACGTTCTCTAAATAAACAAATGACTGAGGGATTTGATCCATTCAAACCCTTTCGGGACTGAATCAGAGGTGTGCCGTGCGTGGAATATCAAACGTATTAATGCCGTTGGTTATGACTTTGTTGGTTGTCATATCCGGTTGCATCACCAACCCCAAGGCAGTGGCCAGGCCGGAGTTCGATCCTTCAGGCGGTAACTTCCATTTTCCCCAAAATGTGACAATAACGAGTGAAACACCTGGAGCAACCATCTGTTACACCCTGGACGGGAGCACCCCCAACTCCGCTTCGGCATTATATTCCGGACCAATCAGCATTTCCCAGACGACCACCATCAAGGCAAAAGCTATCCGGGATGGCTGGGCGAACAGCGTGACGGCAAGCGCGGCCTATTCCATTTTTTTCACACCTGTTCAGATGGTCACCGTTCCCGGCGGCACCTTTACCATGGGCGATACCAGAGGAGAGGGATGGAGTTCTGAACTGCCCACGCACAGCGTGACCCTGAACCCCTTCCAAATCGGCAAATACGAGGTCACCCAGGCTGAATGGCAGGCTGTGATGGGCTGGTGGGATCCCGATCCGGGTGCCTGGGGCCAAACTTATGGCGTGGGGGACAACTATCCGGTGTACTATGTATCCTGGTACGACATCCTCAAATACTGCAACGCGCGCAGCCTGGCCGAGGGGCT
>Ga0209717_1004447_pt1 | contig 11558 bp, 16 predicted proteins | sample AD_UKC048_MetaG_FD_184418 | JGI IMG/M metagenome (GOLD analysis project Ga0209717, IMG submission 184418) | Active sludge microbial communities of municipal wastewater-treating anaerobic digesters from USA - AD_UKC048_MetaG (SPAdes) (version 2) | ecosystem: Engineered > Bioreactor > Anaerobic >... | reverse complement strand
ATATTTAATAAAGGTGTTGAGAAAATGATATTAACAGAAGGTATTATTCATATAGAAGATTTAGAAAATAAGAAATTTATCCAATGGGTTGATAATATTATAAATCCAGATGAAACTTTATTATAGAGTGTAAAAGTTGATGGAGTTTAGAATATATCATTCTCTATTATAGAAGATAAAATTTATTAGTGCAGAATTTCTAAAAATCAAATAGAATTAAAAAAAGATTATACAGAATGGGGAAAAACTTATATTTATAATAATATACGAAGTTAGCATAAGTTTATGTCTGAAATATACAATAAAAATAAATAGATTTTTGAAAAATATTTTCCAAAAGAAAAGAATTATTCTTTTGAATGCGAAATAGTACCACCATTAAATGGAAATATATTATATTATGGAAATAAATATGGTATGCTAATTATTATAAGACCTCTTGGTGGTATAGTTATTTTAGATAACAAAGAGTATGAAACAGAAAAATTAAACGAATAGACTTTTGATATTTTTATAGATGAGCTATTAAGCAAAAATTCTGTTTTTACATTTAAAATAAAACAGTATGAATTAGAAGAAGTTAATGAAAAATCAGTTAATTTATTTTCTGTTGTTAAAGAAGAGTCTTGGACATTATCAAAAATAGAACAAGTTAATAATTATCCTGAATTTTAGAATAAAGAGGTATTTAATCAAATAAAATAGGAATTAAATTCTTTTAAAGATTTTATGAATTAGAAAAATAAAGATATACCAGAATATACAAATGATGAAGCTTGTAATTTAAAATTAAATAGTATTCCAATAAGTAAAAGAGATCAATATAAAACATAGATGTCAAATATTATAGAGGAAATGTTTAATAGAAAAACAAAAATTAAATAGTTATTATTAAAATCAATAAATAAAAATTTAGAGGATAAATTATATAACAAAAATGATATTGAAGGAGTTGTATTTAGAGATTCAACAAATAAAGATGAAATGGTTAAACTTGTTGATAGAAATTATTTTTCTGAATTAAATAAATTTTTTTGGAGTCCAATAGAAAACATAACAAAATATGATAAAGAAAACGATCAGCCAGCAATAAAAACAATATTTAGACAATAGATCAATGATTTAATAATTGGAGATTAGAATAAAACATTAAAATCAGAATTACCAGAACTAACATATAAATCAATAACTTCTTATCTTTATAATAAATATAACGATAAAAACCAAGAAGTAAAAGAAATTTTATCAAAAATATTAGAAAAATAGCAAGAATCTTTAGATAAAATTATACAAATAGAAAAGAAGTTTAAAGAAGATTATCTTGGTAAAAAACTAAATATTACAGTTGAAAAATATGAAGAAGAAAAAGAAGTGTCTTTTTCCCCAGTTTTATATAATAGAACAGTTGAATCTCTATTAAATGAAAAGAAGTATTATTTATATTATATTGATATAATTAATGGAAAACAAAATAATTTGATTAAATTAGTAACAATAATTGTATTTTTATATTTGAAAGATGCAAACGAAAATGAAATCATTAATTTGATTTCAGAAGAAAGTGGGGATACAGACAATGGCAATACGTGATTCAATAAAGAAATTTTAGAAAGCAATTTTTAATAGAGGAACAAAAAATGTTGTAGATTCTGAATTACAGCAGAAAATTTTTAATTATACAAAAGATAAAATAGAGCAAACAGTCGAAGATCAGTATTATGGGCTATTAAGTAGTAAAATATTTGGCGATGTCAATGATTAGATTCAGAAATTTTCTCAATTTGATTATTCAAGATATATTCAATAGAGATTATCAAGATATATGGAGTATGAACTCATATAGTAGAAAATACCAGAATAGAATAATTAGGTTAAACTTGTATATGATTTAGTTATAAATCCAGAAATATATACATCTGAATTTATAAATTTTGATATGAACACAGAAGAATAGATACAAGAATTTGAATTTAAAAAAGATAATGATGGGTTGCTTCAAAAAATTAATGTTAATTTATAGGATTATTTAAGTATATATGCAAGAAGAAATAAAATTTATCCAATTATAAAACAAGCTATTCATAATTAGTTGTTTTATGGTGATGGATTTATAGAAATATCAGACCCAATTTTGTCTAATAAAGATGAATAGAATATTGTATCAAAAAAATTAAATAAAGATTTATTCGTTTCTAATTATTTAACATACAATTCACTATCACCAAAACAAGTTTTAATATTGCAATTAGATAATGTATGTCTTGGTTATTTAGTTCTTCCAAAAGATATAAATAATGAATTATTAGATGAAACAAGATTAAGTTTAGATTTTTTAACATTCTTATTAAAAGAATTAGATGTTGAAAAATTTAAAAACTTTACTAATATTTAGGTATTTAAAGAATCAGTAGACAACCAAGATATTATGTTTGAATCTATAATGGATTTAAATGGTTAGAGTAATAAATCAACTGCAAAATAGTTTGATGATATTCGATCCGTATTATTAAATGATTCTTTTCAAAGAGCAAATTTTTAGGAATTATTAAAAGAATAGACAGTCAATTCTTAGATGCTAAAAGATAAATTTACATTGCAATTCCAAATTGATTTAAATCCATATATGGGAAATAAAACACAAAGTGGAGAAGATAAAAGAATAGAATAGTTAATGGATATTGATCCAAATTATGGGAGCATATTAAAAAATAGAATGGTTAGATATATTTTACCAGATCATATTTAGCATTTTACTTTAACTGATTATAAATATTATCCATATGGTTAGGGGTTATTAGATTCTGTTAGGTCTATATAGTCTTTAATATTATTATTAGAATATTAGATGATCATATACAGATTAACAAAATAGCCAGATAGAAAAAAGTATGTTGTAGACGTAACTGGAATTTAGAAAGAAAAAATACCTGAATATGTTAACAGAATTAAAAATGAATTGAAATCACAAAAAACTATTGATGTTAATGGTACATTACAAGAAAATCTTGATTTAATTACATTGATGGAAGATTATTTTATATTGAAAAAGAATGGGAATGAATTATTAAATATAGAAAACGTAGAAGGATAGCAAATGCAATAGTGGTATGATGATATGAAATATTGGCATGATAAATTACTATCATCTTTGAAAATCCCCCCTTCCTATTTAGGATATAATGAAAATTTAAGTGGACAATAGACAGTATTAACTTTACAAGATCACAGAATGTAGAGGCAGATTATACATCTTCAATAGGATTTGAATGAAGGAATTAATCAATTATTCTTAAACAGTTTTAATATTTTATCAACAATAAATAATAAAAGAACAACATATTTAGTAGATAAGACTATTAAAGATATGCTTAACCAAGAAGAAATTGTTTGTAAACTATTTTAGCCTGTATAGCTTGAGCAAAAGGAAAGATAGGAAACAATATCTTAGAGATTGGATCTAATAAGAAGTATAAATGAAATGACAGGGTTTAGTGTAGAAAATTTATTGAATTATTTCAAAGTATTTACATCTACAGAGTTATAGAATTTTAAAGAAACTATAGAAACTGAAGAAGATGAAGAAGAAAAAGAATAATGTAAAAATAATTTTTCCATTAAAAAGAAATTACGTAAATTTTTAGTTAAATTAAGTGAATAATAAAATTAGAGATGGTGATAATACATGTCAAAAATGATTTTAAATGAAGTTAAATTATATCAAAAACCAATTATAACAGAATCTGTTTCTGTTAACAATAAAGAAAAACCTAAAAAATTTAGATTAAATCTTATTGAATGCGATGTATAGGGTGCTAATAGACGAATCTATCCACTACAAGAAATGGAAACTTAGATTTCTAATATTCAAGAAAAAATTTCAAAACGTTAGTTAGTTGGAGAACTTGACCATCCCCATGGTGATGAGAGATCAGGGCTTGTATATTTTAAAGAATAGTCCCATTTAATTACTGATATTAAAGTAGACAAAAATAATAAAATTGTTGGTGGAGAATTTGAAATAATTCAAAATAATCCAAATGGGTAGATTCTTATGAATCTAATAGAACAAGATATTTCTATTGGCACAAGTTTGAGATAGTCTGGTGAATTAAGATAGGCAAAAGGAAATTATATTGCTGAATCATTAGATATTATTACATGGGATATTGTTTCTAATCCGTCATATCCAATTACATATTTTACAAAACAAAATTTAGTAGAAAACATGAATTATTTAATAGATAAAAATAAAGAAATTATAGGTAATACAAAATAGTTATAGAAGTTGAATGATATTATTTTATTTAAATTATTGGAAAATGATATTAAAAATGATACTTCTATAAAAGAATCTGAAATTAAACAATTAAAATAGTTTATTTAGCGTGAAGTATCATAGTTTAGAAATAAAATAATTATGTAATAAGGAGTTATGACAATGACACCAGAAGAAATCAGAAATTCTGAATTGTCTTGGGAAACATACTCAGGCAATCCACAAAATAAAATGCAAGATATCCCAGAAAATTTTGAGGAACCAAATACATCAGAACTCTATACTATTTAGAATACAATATATGATTTATAGAAAGAAAAAGTTATAACTAAATAGAAAGAAGCAGGATTAGATATAAATTTTGTAGATGCTATTGAAAAAACTTTAAATGGTGAAACTAATGCAAATGAAGGGGTAACATCACAAAAGTCTGAAACAGAAACAAATATACTCATACAACCAGAAGAAGTTGAAAAAGAGGATTTAGTATTAGATTTGGAAAATCAAACAGATTCTGATTCAGATGAAAATATGCAGTTTATTGAATCTTAGACAAAGAAAATAAAAAAAGAACTTATTGCATTGATAGAGAGTAATATAAAATCAAATAAAAATACTAAAGTTAAAGAAGTTAAAAAAAGAATTATGGAATCATTAGAAACAAATCTTATTACAGAAAATAATACTACTGAAAAAATATATTTTTTGGAAAATGGTAATTACATAGTTTCTATACCAACAAAAAATTTTAAAAAAGAATTTAAAAATAATGAAAATGATTTAAGTATTATGTATGATATCGTTAATGCAGTTACAAGTGGTAAAGGTATTCCTGTTGATATACAATCTGATGAATTAGATTTAAATTCTGTAAAAAATTATGTAGCATATGATTTTAATACATAGTTAAACTTAGAAAACCAATAGGATAACAATTAGAATCAAGCAATCATAAAATGGAATGATTTCATAAAATTTAAAAATATATAGGAGTAGACAACTATGAATAAAAATAATATTGTAAAAGAGTAGAGTGAGAAAATGGATAAAATTCAAACATTAACAGATGAACTTAAAATCATTTATGAAAAATTAACAGAATAGAATAAGAATTATATGGAAAATCCATCTGATCAAACAAAATAGTAGAAAGACACTTTGGTAGATAGTTTTGATGCAAAAGTAAAAGAATTGGATGAATAGAAAAAAACTTTGCAATAGGAATAGAAAACCACTAATAAAAAAGTTATTAAAGAAGAATAGGAAAATTCTGTTGAACCAGTATCAAAGCCATTTACAGAAACCCCAGAATCTGAGATTGAAGAGGAACCTTCTGAAATTGATAATAATGTTAAAGAACTGTTTTATATTTTGGATTCTGATTTATTTGATGGTTGTTTCTTTAAATCAAAAGCAGATATCGAAAGAATAATTCCAATGCTTTCAAAATCAAAAGAATACACAATTATGTCTGATAAAACACAAAAACCAGTTGGAAAAATTAGTTCTGGTTAGATGGATTGGTCAAATATAAGTGAAGTTTAGATTGAATCTAATCAAATTAAAAAATCTAAAAAAATTATAAAAGAAGCAGATGAAGATTTTGAATAGGATGTTGAGGATACTGCTGAACTTGAACCAGAATAGGGAAAACCTGAAATTCAAATTGATTCTATTTAGGCAGAAGTAACAAAACAAATTGTTAGTAAAATTGAAGAATTACTTAATAATACATAGGAACAATTGGGGGATAAAGTTTAGAATAATGTTTCTGATTCTTTGGAAACACTTGGATAGAAAAAAGAAGATACACAAGCTATTTAGGGTGAAATTGAGCCAGAACCAATACCTGAGCCTGAAACTCCAGACGAAACACCAGAAGAACCAGAATCTGGTTCAATGGAAGACATAAAAGATAATACTGAAAATAGTTTCAATCCTGATCTTACAACAGATGACATTTTAAATGAAGAACCTAAAGATGATGAGGACGACGAGGAAGAGGAAGAAAATTTAGAAGAATCTTATTCAAAAGATGGAAATACAATATTAAATGAATAGTTTATGCGTTTGTTTGATATTGAAAAGAAAAAAGAAGTAAAAGAAGTTGCAACACCAGCAACAAAAGATGTTTCTATTAAAGATAGCTCAAAACTTTTGAATACATCAAAAATTAAGACAGTATATCCAGACGAAAATTCAAATTTTAAAAACACACTTAATTCAATTGAAAAACTGTAGTGAAAAACTTAATTAAATAATAATAGGGGGATTAAAGTTATGGCAAATTTTTCAAGTATGTACGAGAAAAACAAAAGTTTGGAAGATAATTTTGCAAAGGTTGTTACCACAGATACCCTTTGGGATTAGCTCAAGAAAAGAATTATTACAACTGAATCAAAGACACTTACAAGTCCTAAAATGCAAGCACAGTTTAATATGGTTCTTGAAAATGAAAGAAAATACCTTTTGACAGAAGCTGTTAACTCACAATTTGATGTTGCGAAAGTTTCTAAGGTTATTCTTCCATTGGTTAGACGATATTGGCCTATGCTTATTGCTAATGAGATTGTTTCCACACAAGCTATTTCATAGCCTACTGGATTCATTAGAAAATTGGTTGTAAATTATTAGAATACACAACTTCCTGGGATCGTTCCTTTGAGTGGTTAGAACATTCCTGTTTCTGCTGCACTTGTTTCTGCTGAAAATGAAATCAACAGCACAAATGATACACAATCATGGGTTAAAACAGGTCTTTCAACAAAGATTGCCCTTGGTAGTGTAAAACTTTTCTTGCAGAATACTGTTGTTGGAGATTCTGGTTCTTTCTTAGACCCTGAATATATTTAGTCTGATGATGGGCTTGGAAAGATTGTTGGTGATGGTATTATTGGATCAGTTGACTATGAAAATGGTGTTCTTGCAATTTATACAATTGAAAAACTTAGAAAAGCATAGTCTACTGGTACTTGGACACTTAAAGTTGAATACTCAAAAGATTGGGTTTCATAGGAAAATTCTGATTTCAATGGTAGAGAAGTTACTTTTGAAATCTCTAATGAATAGGTTACCGTTTCTAATAGAAAGCTGAGAGCAAAATGGCACCCTGAATTTTGGGAAGATGTGTCTGCTATTGATGGTCTTGATGCTCAAGTTGAAATGTATGATAATATTGCTAATATTTTAGCTCAAGAAATCAATGGTCAGATTCTGAATGAATTGTTTAATGGATAGAGCAAGAGTAATTATGTTACTTGGGATAAACAGCAACCCGCATCTGCTTTCTATGGAACAAGAAAAGATTGGTATGAAACATTAATGATTAAGATAAATGAACTTGCATAGACAATGTAGACAAGAACTAACATTGCTGAACCTAAGATTATGGTTATGCACCCAACCGCATTGTAGATTCTTAGAAGTTAGCTGTAGTCCTATGGGGCTTCTTCTATTACCCCTCTTGGAGAAGAAAACGTATCTGTTGGATATTCTAAGTTTGATGTTAATGGTGGAACTTATAAAGTTTATACATCTAATTTGGTGCCCACAGATGAAATTCTTATGGTTTATAAGGGTTCACGTATTGAGGAATCTGGTTATGTTTATGCTCCTTACATTCCTTTGACTGCTGTACCTTGGACTGAAAGCACAGGGCAAATGGGAATTGTTTTCCATACAAGATATGCTACTCATATGTATCGTAATGATTGGTTTGGAAAACTTAAAATTTTGAATCCTACTGCCTGAGAATAAGATATAAATAAGATAAAGACCATCTTAACCATCTTAGATGGTCTTTATTTTTAATTCTGAATTACACAGAAAAACAACTTTCACAAGAATTTTTGATTAACTTAACAGGAAGGTGATGATTAATGGATAAGCAAGACATCAAGTTTGGTGTATATAAAGATGTAAATTTCATGATCAATTCTGATGTATTTTATTTTAAGCAAAATGAAAAATATGATACATAGAATTTTAATTAGAAATATAAAGATTAGTTGTTATATTATATCACTAAAAATCCAAATGTATTTTATGAAATAAAAGAAAAAGAATCTATTGTTAAAACAACTATTAAAGAAATAGAAGATATTAAAAAAGTTCAAATTGAAGAACCAAAATTAGAAACATCTTCATATGTAGATGTAGATAAAAAAAATGAAGATATTATTGAAATTGAAAACATGACTAAACAAGAATTAATTAAGCATTATGTTGATTCTGGTAAAATTCAAGATGAAGATACAGCAAAATATCAAAAAATGAGTAAAGCAAATATTCTAAAACAGTTTGAAGGAGCCAATTGAATTAAATGAGTATTATACCACATGAAGAGGTATAGAGATTTCAATATATAAAAGATAATTTGCTAAACTCTCTTGGATTTCCAGTAATAAATGTAGAACTAACATCTGAACAAATAGACATGTAGATAAACAAATAGAGATTGTTTTATGCTAAGGAAAACCCATATATGGGTGTTTATATATCTGAATCATTCGATCCTCTTCTTGATGTGTATTCTGTTAGAGTTCAAGATTCATTGGGTAGAAATATTACTGGGGTTAAAGAAGTTTATAGAGAAGATGATAATTTTCATTTATTTAATTCAATGTATAAACCTTATTTTCTTATTGGTAATATTCAATCTATGGTTGAAACCTTTTCCTATTATGATATGGTTAAAAAAGTATTACGAATTGATCCTGAATGGACTTGGGATGAAAGAACCTATACTTTAAAATTTTATAAAAAATTTGATAATAAATCTAAAGTATTGGTATTTTATTTTTATTTCCCATTGTTAATTGATATAGCAGAATCAGATATAATGTGGATATTAAATTACTCTATATAGGAAGCGAAAGAGGTTTTGGGTCGAATACGTAGCAAAATATCAAGTTTACAGACAACTGTAGGTCAAATACAACTGGATGGTTCTACACTTCTTTAGGAGTAGTAGACATAGAAGAAAGAACTTGAAGATGAAATGAAGAACCGTCATTCACATTTTATAGAACCTATTTCAATTTTTTAATACTAATATTAAAGGGGGATTTTTATGTAGGCTGTAGTTAAATTATCTGTCAGTTATGGGGCTGTTGGGGCAGGAGATGGAACAATTGTTGAAGATAATGAAGGATAGGATTTAACAAGTTTACCATTGATGGGGTAGGATGTTAGCCCATTATAGTCACCATAGACATATCCAATTAGAGTTTTGCCATCTTCACCCAATACTTCTTACGAAAGAGTTTTAAGATTTTTAGTTTCTGATATGGGAACACCAGCAAGTGCTTCTATTTCAAATTTTAGAATTTGGGCTACTAATGCTAACCCATCTGCAAATTGTACATTATTGTATAAAACTGTACAAACATACACTTAGCCAGTTGGTGGTTCTACGTCAGAAATTGGTTAGGGTGATTTAGTAAGTTATACAACAATTCCAACTTCTTCACCAGAAAATCCTAATATAACTATTGGTGGAAGTACAACGAATAGTATTACAACAGCCGATAGCTATACTGATTTTGTTTATTTGACTTTGCATGTATAGGCATCTTAGACAGCAGGGGGAACAACAACAATTTCAGTTTCTTATGATGAAACTGTTTGATATTATATTATTGCAATTAGACGATTTAGACTCCTAAAAAATAGGAGTCTTTTTTTTATTTTTTTAAGATTTTTTTGATTAAGTTATTTATAAATTTCAAAAAAAGAGAGGATGATTCAAAATGAATATTGATTATTCTAATCAAGAAAACTATATTGGATAGCCAAAATTTTTGGATACCGAATGGTGTTGGCTTGAGGTTTATAGTAAAAACAATGATACAGATTATGAAATTATTCCACAATTTTATTCACAAAATGGAAATATAACTAAAAGAACTATAAAAAATATAGAAATTAAAAAACTAATTGGATTTTAGGTAGTTCATAACTCAGGAAAAGTTGTTTCATTTGATACTAAATTTGCAAATGTAAATGAAATTGTATATTTTTATAGAAATATTAAAAATTTTGATTCTGTTTCTGGTCAATAGGGTAATATGAATATCAGATATCCTATTTAGGGATATGAAAAAATAGATGAAAATGGTAAGAAGATTACTTGGTAGTGTAAACTGTTTCCCGATGGAGATACAATGTTTACAGATGATTATAAATAATTAAATTTAAACCCCCAGTTATTGGGGGTTTATTTTTTATTTTTCCATAATAAAAATTAAAATATTTGAATTAAAAGTGTTTGGTAAAACTTTTAGCCAATCTTCTTCTTCAATCACAATGTAAGTATCCAAAATTAGTTTTTTCCCTTCATCATTTAACTTACTCCAATTTAAATCAGATTTAGAAATTTTTGCAAATCTATTCTCAATTGGTAAAAAAATACTTTTAAAATAGATGTGATCAGAGGAATTATTAATTGTTAAATCTCTTTGATTATTGGTATTTAGCCAAACTCTTCCAAGTATTTTTGGAAAAAGAAAAGCTCCAAACCCACCTTCATCCATTAAATTATCAAATTCACCATTCAAAAATCTAAATTTTGTCATTTGCATGTGATTTTTGTATAAATCGTTAAGTTTTTCATAAACCAAATTAGCAATCATTTTTTCTCTCCACCCTTTCATTTTTTGTGTTTACTAATAAAATTTTGAATAATTATTTTTTCTTTTTCCCCTTTTAGTTGCTTTAACTCTTTAATCTTATAAATTAAAAATTTGATAAATAACCAAATAAATAAAATAGATACAAATAGTCCTATTACTTGCACAAATTAACCTTCTTTCTATTTAATTAAATTATTTCTTCAATTTCATTTAATGGAGTTTCATCATCTGATGTTAAATACAACTAATCTTCCAATGATTCAATTGGATTGTCAACACTAAAATGTCTATCTTTTAGCAAAATAAGTATTTTATTAAACTCTTCACTTGTGATTGGTGTATCAGAATAAAATAGTTTATATCTTCGTTTAGAAAGAAAATCATAATTATAAACACCAATTTTAAATTTATCTGGTTCTGGTGTATTATAAAATACAAAATTAATACCAGTATCTAATGTTATTGTCATTGTAGTAAATTCTGCATCTTCATTTACATTATGCCCAAATCTATTTTCAAATTGATCAATAGTGTTTATTTCATCATTCTCAAAATTAAAATCATTTATAAATGTACTATTTTTAAGAAAATTAAACAGTTTATTAATAAATACATCTTTTGAATTAAAAGTAGATTCCATAATTAATTCC
>Ga0209717_1004445_pt1 | contig 11561 bp, 10 predicted proteins | sample AD_UKC048_MetaG_FD_184418 | JGI IMG/M metagenome (GOLD analysis project Ga0209717, IMG submission 184418) | Active sludge microbial communities of municipal wastewater-treating anaerobic digesters from USA - AD_UKC048_MetaG (SPAdes) (version 2) | ecosystem: Engineered > Bioreactor > Anaerobic >... | reverse complement strand
TTTTCTAAAGCCACTGATGTAATTGGAGAAAAAGAAATTGCACATATGACTACTTTAAGAAATCAACTTGTTAATGGCTTAAAGGACGTTAATGATTCTTGGCTAAACGGTCCAAGTATTAATTCAAATAAAAGATTATGTAATAACGCAAACATTAGTTTTATGTATGCTGAAGGCGAAGCAATCTTACTTTATCTTGATGCTCTTGGTATCTCTGTTTCAACAGGCTCAGCGTGTTCTTCAAATACTCTTGAACCAAGCCATGTCTTGAAGGCTATTGGCTTAAAGCAAGAACAAACACACGGAACTGTAAGGTTTTCTGTTGGAATTGATAATACTAAAGCGGAAATTAAATTTGTTGTAGATTCTGTTAAAGATACAGTAAATAAATTAAGGAAAATGAATCCTTACAAATATAAGGTGAAATAATTATGGAAAACTATTCAAAGAAAGTTATGGAAAATTTTATGAACCCAAAGAATATGGGAGAAATTAAAAATGCTGATGGTGTGGGAAAGGTTGGAAACCCTAAGTGCTTAGTTGAAAGTACATTACTTCAAACAAATTCTAAATTAATAAAAATAAAGGACATCAAAACAAAAGATTTAATAGTTAGCCATAATGGAAAATATAATAAAATCTCTGGAATATTTGATAGAAGTGTTAATGAATCAATTATTGTATTAAAAAACAGATTAGGAGAAATAAAGTTAACAAAAGAACACCTTGTTTATGCAATTAAAGTTCCTAAAAGAGACAAATATTTAAGAACTAAAAATAAGAAAACGTTAATTCCGGCCTGGTATCATGCAGAACAACTAGATAAAGGAGATATTATACTATATTCTATATTATCTGAAACTAAAGATATTGATTACTTAGATGTTAATACTGAAAAAAAAAAATTCGATTATAGAAGCAAAGAAATTCCTTCAAAAATAAAATTAGATTCTGATTTTTTAAGATTAGCGGGTTATTATCTTTCAGAAGGATATTATTCTGATAAAGTCACAAAAACACACATCGCGTTTTGTTTTAATTTAAAGGAAGATAATCTTGTTGAAGATATTATTAGAATTTCTGAAAAAATATTTGGAATAACTCCGACTGTAAGAAAGAATGAATCTAAACATTCTCAAGTAGTTTACATAAATAGTGTATTTGTGGTTAGATTATTTAAAATATTATTTGAATCAGGTGCTAAAAATAAAGATATACCTGAAATTTTTATGACATTACCTCCTGAAAAACAAAAACCTCTAATTTATGGAATTTGGAAAGGAGATGGTTTTTTTAACACAAGAATCCCTAGAGGAGGATATTCAACTATATCTAAAGAATTAGTCCACAAGCTAAAAATATTATTACTAAGACAAGGGATTATTCCTTCGGTGTATTATGAAACAGATAAAATTGACAAAAACGGGCTAAAACATCAGGAATGTTATAGAATACATGTAGGAGACAAAGAATCTACAACAAAACTGTCTAAAATCATTGGCGTTACTTTCTATAATCTAAGACCAGAAGCAATAAAATCTTGGATAGACAAAAATGTATTATATACACCTGTCACTTCTAAAAAAACAGAAAACTATTCCGGGAAAGTTTATAATTTAGAAATAAACACATCTCACTCTTATAATACTGAAGCATTTACTGTTCATAATTGCGGAGATATAATGTGGATTTACATTAAGGTTTCAAAAGACAAAGCAGGAAAAGAAATAATTAAAGATATAAAGTTTAAAACACTTGGGTGTGCAGCAGCAATTGCAACATCTTCTATGGTCACAGAGCTTGCTAAAGGAAAGACTCTTGATAAAGCCTTTAATATCACAAGAGCAGATGTTGCAGAAAACCTTGGGGGCTTACCGCCAGTTAAGATGCATTGCTCAAACCTTGCAGCAGATGGGCTTCAAGCAGCAATTAATGACTATTATTCTAAACATGGAAAGAAAACAAAAAAAATAAAAACAAATGCATGTACACATTGTTGTACAAATAAGGTTTGTAATCATAAAAAAGGGAGGTAGATATATGAAAGTAGATAAACACACAAAACTAGGAAAAATAATAAAATTAAAAGGCATTGCAAAAATTCTAACTAAACATCGTGTGCCTTGCGTGACTTGCCCACTGGCAAAGATGGAGATGGATTCTTTAGAGATTGGTCATGTTTGTTCAATGTATGGACTAAACGAGAAAGAACTTCTTTTAGATATAAACCGAATTTTAAAACACAAAGACAAAATAGAGAAACCAAAACCTAAAAGAAAAGTAAAAGCAATTTAGATGCTTTTACGTTTTAATTTTTTAATTTGTATTATTGATAGTAAAATAATCAATAAAATAATACCCCCGACAAGAACATATACAGTTAATGGCGTATTTTGTGAATATTTTGATATTGGGCGAGTATCTGAAGTATATGGAATTTCTTCCGCAACTTTCGAATTCTCTTGATTATATACTACTTTCTCTTTAATTACTTGAGAATCTGAAATTGAAAAATCCGGCAAACTATAAACATCTGTAATACTTGTTGTTGGATCAGAATCTCTAACCTGAGAAACCGGACGATAATTTAAATCCTTACATACAAAGTCAGGATTATTAACTATCTTTGTAGTTATATCTTCGCGGTCATAATCATTAATTTCTGCTCTTAATTCCTCAAACATTTTTTCTTTTTTTATAGCACAAACTTTAAAATTACAAAATTTATACATGCCATAACAACCATTTGGATCAGTCATTTCTGCTACAGAAGGCATAGTTGTATCGCAAACTTTAAACAAAGAATAATCCGAAAAATCTGCCATGTTTGTAAATTGGATACAATATTTCACAGATTTGTAACCTTCGCTAATTGAATCAGCAAATATTGGGGTTGCAGAAAATAACAACCCACAAAATATCAAAAAACTTAAAATTATTTTTTTCATCATTTTTTCCCCATTTTATTTTTTTAAATATTTAAGAATACTTGAGAGTTCGAAAGGATCTCTAAAGCAAAGCACCTTTCTTTTCTCAAACTCTTCTATCTTTTTTTCTGTCTTATTTCCACCAATTGTTACTACCATTATTGGTTTTTTTGTGTTTGCTTTTAGCTTTGCTATTTCTTCTGGTATCTTGTTTGAGATGCTTGGCAGTTGTAGCAACATTAAAACAATTATGGAGTTTGTGTTTTTGTCTTTTGCACACAGATAAATTGCCTGTAAGAACCTTTTATCATCTGCATCTCCTGTCAAGTCTATGGGATTACCGATTGTTGCATAACTCGGAATTATCTTTTTTATTTTGTCTGTTGTTTCTTTTGTTATTTCTGAAAGCTTTAGATTATTAATGTCAAGCTGGTCAGTTGTAAGAACTCCAAAGCCGCCGCCGTTTGTTATAATTTGTGAGTCTTTAATATTATCAACACTATACCAAGAAAAGAACCTAGAAATATCAAACATTTCTTTTATGGTCTTTACTTCTATTGCTCCGGCTTGTCTTAAAGCTGTTGAAAAAACTTTTATTGAACCAGCAATTGCTGCTGTGTGGCTTTTAACAGCTGTTGTTCCTTTCTCTGAGATTCCGCCTTTTAGAACTATTACTTTTTTCTTTTGCGTTACTTTTTTTAAAGTTTCATAGAATTTTTTTCCATCTTTTACTCCTTCAATATAACACAAAATTATGTCAGTATCTTTGTCTTTTCCAAAATATTCTAATAAATCTATTTCATCAATATCTAGAGCATTACCATAAGACACAAACTTGTTTATCTCTAGTCTTTGCTTGCTTGCCAAATCTAGAAGAGCAATACCTAAAGCACCAGATTGCGTAATGATTGAAACTTTTCCTGACTTTGGTAAATCATATTTATCTCTAGAATTAAAGGTCGCGTCTAGATGATTAGAAAGATTAAGAAGACCTAAGCAGTTTGGGCCAATAAGATTTATTTTTTCTTTTAATATTATTTTTTTAATCTTCTCTGTAAGGTCTGTTCTTCCAATCTCTGAAAAACCAGAAGTTACCATTAGTATGTTTTTACATTTGGATTTTGCTATATCTTTAACAACTTCAAAAGTTATTGCTGCTGGTGTTGCAACAACAGAAAGATCAATCTTCTCTGAAATCTCTGTGATGCTTGAAAAGACTTTTTTATCTAGTAGCTTCTTTCCTGAAAGCCTGGGGTTTGTAAAATATACTTTGCCTTTAAAGCCCGAGAGGTTCTTAGCAATTGTGTTGCCAACACTTCCCTTTTTGTCTGAAGCACCAATAAGACACACGCTTTTTGGTTCAAAAAAATTATTTAAGTCTTTCAAAATTATCACTATTTTATTTATTCTATATTACTATATATTAAAAATATATATATAAGGGTTTCTTTCTTATGTTTTAATACAAAATGGTAAGTGAAAACACATGAAAGACAATTTTGAAATAATGATATATGGCAGAGCAGGGCTTGGTGCAAAGACTTGTGCACAACTGATTGCAGATTCTGCACTTCTTGATGGAAAAGTTGTTCAGGCATTTCCTGAGTATGGCCCAGAAAGAAGAGGCGCGCCTGTTAGGTCATTTGTAAGAATTTCAAATAAACAGATTAGAGTACATGAACCAATCACTCACCCAGATTTAGTTATTGTTATTGATTGCGGGTTGTTTAATGTTCTACCAGGGCTTTCTAATTTTGATTGTGATTATATAATCAATAGCGACAATGACAAGGCGTTTTTTAAAAAATTTATTAAAAATGAGAAAAAGATAAATGTTATTGATGGCAGTAAGATTTCTATGGAATTATTAAAAATAAACAATCCAAATGCTGTTTTGATTGGAGCATTTGTTAATTTATTTGGAGTTATTAAATATTCTTCTGTAGAAGAATCTATAAAAAAAGAATTTGAAAAAAAAGGGAAAGCAGATATTATTAAACCAAATCTTTTATGTCTAAAGAAAGGATTTGAGCATTTTAAGTGATGATTATGGCTGAAACTAAAAAGATAGGAGGCGTTCTTCCTGGAGGAACAGCTCAAGTAAATAAGACTGGCTCTTGGAGAAGTTTAAGACCAGAATGGGACTCAAAGAAATGCATACACTGTATGCTTTGCTTTAATGCTTGTCCTGAACAGTGTATAAATGCAAATAAAGACGCTAAAGGGAATATTAAAAGGCAAGAAACAAATCTTGATTATTGTAAGGGCTGCGGGATATGCGCAGAAATCTGTCCAGTTAAATGTATAAAAATGGTAAAAGAATGAATTCATTTACAGAAGACATTGAAAAGATTGAAACAATCATAAAGGTAAAAGAAAGTACAAGGTTTGGAATAGTCGGAGATAGGTTTGAAAGCTCTGCTGAACACACATTTAGCTGTATTCTTCTTGCGCAGTATTTCATTAAGAAGATTCCTTACAAGTTAGATGAACTAAAAGTAATTAAATTACTAAGCTATCACGATATTCAAAATGTTTTTTTTAAAGACATAAATCTTTCAGACGATTCTTGGAGTAATAAAAAAGATTTAGAAAAAGTTGCATTTAAGAAAACAATCAATAGTCTTCCTTCAGCAATTGCAGGAGACTATGAAAAAAATTATTTAGAATTTGAAGGGTTGCTAACAACAGAAAGTAGATTTGCTAAAGCTATTGATGTTTTAGAACCAGTAATACATGCTTATAATCAAAAAAAACATTGGAAAGAAGGAAAATGGACAGAAAGTAAATTAAGAATGCACAAAGAAAAATATTTAGATGAATTTCCAGTATTAATGAAATTCTTTAATGATTTTGTAGATTATGCAAATCAAAATGATTATTTTTATAAGGAATAAAGTGAAAAAATATGAAAACAACAAAATTAGGTTTAAGTGGCGGAGAAGCAATTGCTTATGCATTAAAACAAATCAATCCAGAAGTTTTTGCAATGTACCCAATTACTCCACAAACTCCAATCATTGAAAGCTATTCTAAGTATTCAGCTAATGGCTTAGTAGATACTGAAATTATTAGAACAGAATCTGAACATTCTGCTCTTTCTGCAACCATCGGTGCATCAGCTTCCGGAGTTCGGGCAGTAACAGCAACTGCTTCACAAGGCCTTCTTTATATGTTTGAAGCACTTAGTGTTGCTAGTGGTTTACGCCTTCCAATAGTTATGCCTGTGGCTAATAGAGCAATTTCTGCACCTATTAACATTCATTGTGATCATTCAGACTCCATGTCTGCTCTTGATCAAGGCTGGATGCAAGTGTATTGTGAGAGTGCCGAAGAGGCTTACGATATGACGCTATTTAGTTTAAGACTTGCTGAATCTGTTTCTCTTCCAATCATGGTTTGTATTGACGGATTTTACACAAGTCACAATATGGAAATGATTAATGTTTATGATGATTTATCTGTAAAAAAATTTATAGGAGAATTTAAACCAAACTATAATCTTTTAGACACAGATAAACCAATAACTGTTGGCGCTCTTGCCTTACCAGACAGTTACATGGAAATTAGAAAACAAATGTTTGATGCATTTCTAAAAGTTAAAGAAAATTATTTAAAGATTTCTAAAGAATTTAAAACTGCTTTTGGGAAAGAAATTAATTTTTATGAAGATTACTTTGCAAGTGATTCTGAAACTGTTTTTGTAGTTTTAAGTTCAACTGGAGAAGCTTCAAAAGATGTTATTGATAAACTTAGAACAGAAGGAAAGTCAGTTGGTCTTTTACGACCAATACTATTTAGACCTTTCCTTTATGAAGAATACTCTAAAGCCTTAACAAAAGCAAAAAAAATAATTGTTCTTGAAAGAACAGAAGGGGCAGGAAGCTTTCCTCCTCTTTACAAGGATATTTGTTTAACTGTAATGAATACCACAAATAAACCAGAAATAATTTCTCTGGTCTTTGGCCTAGGCGGAAGAGATATTTATCAAAAAGATATTGAAGAACTTTTAGTTTCTGTAATCTCAGGAAAGAAACTAAAAAGCAGATATATTGGAATTAAGGAATAAAATATGAACTCAAAAGAACTTGCAATTAAATTATTAGAAAAGAAAGCAATGGTTTCTGGTTACAGAACTTGTGCTGGTTGCCCTATTGCAATCATATGTAAAACTGTAATTGCTGCAAGCGACAAACCAGTTGTTGCATCAAGCGCAACATCTTGTGCTGAAGTAACAACAACAGTTTATCCACAAACTGCTTGGAATATTCCTTGGATACATTCTCTTTTTGCAAACTCTGCAGCAACAATTTCAGGAGTTGAATGTGCATACAAGGCTCAGAAAAAGAAAGGCAAAATAAAAAAAGACATTAATTTTTTAGTAATTGCTGGAGATGGTGGAAGCTTTGATATTGGACTCCAATCACTTTCTGGAGCACTAGAAAGAGGACATGATTTTGTTTATCTTTGTTATGATAATGAGGGATATATGAATTGCTTAAGTAAGGATTCATTAATTTACACAGAGTCTGGACTTAAAAAAATAACTGAAATTAAAGTTGGAGAAATGGTTTATGCATTTGATCAAAAGACACACAAGTTAGTGCTTAAAAAATGCAGTGGAGTATTTGATAATGGAATTAAAAAAGTTTATGAAATTGAAACATTTCATCATAACATCAAGGCAACTGGAAATCATCCTTTCTTAGTGGCAAATAAACTTTCAAGAGGAAAACCTAATACTTTGATTTGGAAAACACTTGAGGAATTAAAAAAAGGAGATCAAGTAATTACATTAAAAAAATTAAAAGGAAATAAACCATTTACTTTTGAAAAAATAACACTTTCAAAGAAAGGCGATTATAAAGTAAATTCTATAAATGAAGTTAAAATCCCTGAAAAATCAACAACTGATTTAATGTTATTCTTAGGACTTTATGTTGGAGATGGTTGGATTAGAGATAAAGGAGAAATTGGTTTTGCTTTACCTGAAGGAACTGAAGGAAGAGAAAAATGCATTGCTACTTGTAAAAAAGTCTTTGGGTTAAAAACAATCACTACTGATAAGACTTACATCTATATGAATTCAATTAATATTACAAAATTCATTAACTCGCTTGGATTTAACAAAGGTGCAAAAAATAAAATAATTCCATCTTGGGTTTATACAATTCCTGATGAACAAAAAGAAGCATTTATTGAAGGGTTGTTATTATCTGATGGATATATCCATAAAAAGAAGAAAGATAGTTGTAGATATCTTTCTGCAAGTAAAGAATTAATTCTAAGACTAAGATTATTATTACAAACACTAAATTACAGGGCTGGAAAAATAACTGTACAAAAAAAAGAAAAAGGTACTTTTGTAGTTTATCGTCCATTATTGAAAGACGCAATATATTATAGTGTTTGCTTTAGTAAAAAATATCCGTGGAATACAACTAAATATCCTACTCAATATAAGTATCAAAACTTTTTGATTGGAAACGAAAACTTTGATACTGAAATTATAAAAAACATAAAAGAAATAGGTAAAGAACAAACCTTTGATTTAAGAGTTGAAGGAGAACACAATTTTATTGCAGACGGAATCGTTGTTCACAATACTGGTAACCAAAGAAGCTCAGCAACGCCAAAAGGTGCAGTGACTTCAACAACTCCTTCAGGAAAGATAAGTTTTGGGAAATTAGAGTTTTCAAAAGATTTAACAAAGATTGCTGCAGCACATAATATCCCTTATGTTGCACAGATTAATTCTCATAATCAAATTGATATGTTTGAGAAAGCAAAAAAAGCTTTTGAGGTTAATGGCCCTGCTGTGCTTGTGTCTTTTGCAGCATGCCCAACAAACATGAAAGCAGATTCTAAATATACTATTAAGATTAGTAAACTTGCTACAGAAACTTGCTTTTGGCCTCTTTATGAAGTGATTAATGGCAAAGTGATAATTAATTACAAGCCAACAAACAAACTGCCAATTGAAGAATTCCTAAAAACACAAACTAAATTTAAAGATGTTCTAAAACCAGAGAACAAAAAAGTATTACAAGAGATACAAGCAGAAGTAGACAAAAGATGGGCAGAGCTATTGAAACTAGAGAAATTATAAATTCTCTTTAGTCTCTATTGCTATTTCTAATTCCTCATTTGTTGGAACTACCATTGCTATAACTTTGCTGTCTTTTGTTGAAATAATCGTATCGTGTTTCTTGTTTGCTTCTTTATCTATTTTTAAACCAAGATATGAAAAACTATCAAGAACTAATTCTCTTAAGTATGCAGACTTTTCCCCAATACCACCAGTAAAGACAATTACATCTATTCCGTTCATCTCTGCTATGTAACTCCCAACAATTGAAACAATCCTTGTTGTAAGAATATCATTAGCAAGTTTTGCGTTTTTGTCTCCTGCTATTGAAAGATCTTCTATTTGTCTGTGATCACTACTAATCTGGCTTATTCCAAATAATCCTGATTCTTTGTTAATCATTTTCTTTATTTGTTCTTTGGAATACCCATTCTCTAAAAGAAAAAGAATAATCTCTGGATCAAAGCTTCCGCTTCTTGTGCCCATTGGAAGACCATCAACTGGAGTAAAGCCCATAGATGTATCAAAACTCTTCCCTTTATTGATTGCACAAATGCTTTGGCCATTACCCAAATGACAAGTAATTATTTTTAGGTTATTGTAGTCTTTACCTAACATCTCTGTTGCTTTTTTAGAAACATATTTGTGACTTATTCCGTGAAAGCCATATTTTCTAATCTTGAATTTATCGTAAAGTTCTTTTGGAAGACCATAAAGATATATTTTTTCTGGAATTGTTTGATGAAAAGCAGTATCAAAGACTGCAAATTGCCTAGCTTTTGGGAGTTTTTCTTTTAGAATCTCAATGCATTCAATATTCACTGGATTATGAAGAGGTGCTAAAAAAGAAATCTTTTTAAGATGCAAAAGCATTGCTTCTGTTATCTCTGTGGTCTTTGAATACTCTTCTGCACCATGAACTACTCTGTGCCCTATAAATCTTATGTCAAAAAGATTTTCAATTATTTTTCTTTCAATAAGAACAGAAAGCATATCTTCAATTGCTTGTCTGTGTGTTTTTATTTCTGTTTCTTGTGTGCTCTTTGAGCCAATGGTTAAAACTCTTAAACAAGACTTGCCGTCTGTTCTATTTAAACCGTCATATAATCCTTTTATTAATACCTCTCCATTATCTGGATTAATGTATTGAAACTTTAGAGAGCTACTGCCTGCATTTATTACTAGTATGTTCATTATAAAATCTCCTTTTTAAAATTAGTATATATTTATAGAAACAAACTAATTATAAAAATAAGCTTTATAAAATCTTTTGTCTTTGTTTTATTAATGAACCAAGAGCAAACAGAACTTAATTTGACCAAAAAAATAATTATAGGTATACAAATGCTGTTTGTAGCATTTGGTGCAACTGTTCTTGTGCCCTTGCTTGTTGGTATTGATCCTGCTGTTGCTCTTTTTACTGCTGGGTGTGGAACACTATTATTCCATTTTATAACAAAAGGAAAAGTTCCAGTATTCTTAGGAAGCTCATTTGTTTTTATTGCACCAATAATTAAAGCCACAGAACTTTATGGCTTTTCTGGAGCACTTGGCGGGCTTATGGCTACCGGTTTTGTATATGTGTTGTTTTCATTTATTGTTAAGAAAAAAGGAATGGAATTTCTTTCAAACTTGTTTCCACCAGTTGTTATTGGACCAGTAATTATGATTATTGGAATGTCACTAGCCGAAACTGGTGTTTCTATGGCAAGCCAAAACTGGCTTCTTGCAGGAATTTCTCTTATTACTGCAATCTTGGTTGTTGTTTTCGGAAAAGGCACATTTAAACTATTACCAGTAATTTTTGGAATTGCTGTTAGTTACATTGTAGCAGTACTTTTAAAACTTGTAGACTTTACAAAAATAATCGATGCGCCTTGGTTTTATGTTCCTACTTTTACTTTACCTACATTTAATATCTATGCAATTTTATTTATGATACCTGTTGCAATTGCTCCAATGATTGAACACATTGGAGACATGTATGCTATATCTAAAGCAACAAATAATGATTTCATTAAAAATCCAGGAATCTCAAGAACCATGTTTGGAGACGGTTGTGCAACAATACTTGCTAGTCTTTTTGGGGGACCACCAAACACCACATACTCTGAAGTAACTGGAGCAATTATTTTAACAAAACTAAAAGATCCAGTAATATTAAGAATTGCTGCAATCACAGCAATTGTTTTTGCATTCCTTGGAAAGATTACTGGTTTTTTAAATACTATCCCTCAAGCAATTCTTGGCGGAACAATGCTTTTGTTATTTGGAATGATAACTATTGTTGGTCTTAAAACCATAATGGAAGCTAGAGTTAATCTTAATCACACAAAGAATATGGTAATTATCGCAATAATGCTAACAATTGGTGTTGGTGGGGCAATTATAAGTTATGGAAATTTTGCTATTGGCGGAATTGCTCTTTCTAGTGTTGTTGGAATAACTTTAAATCAAGTTCTTCCAGATAAAGAAAAAGATCTAAGAAGCATTTAGGCTTCTTAAATTAAATTTAATCAAGTTCTGCTTCTCTTAAATTACTCTTG
>Ga0209717_1004443_pt1 | contig 11562 bp, 9 predicted proteins | sample AD_UKC048_MetaG_FD_184418 | JGI IMG/M metagenome (GOLD analysis project Ga0209717, IMG submission 184418) | Active sludge microbial communities of municipal wastewater-treating anaerobic digesters from USA - AD_UKC048_MetaG (SPAdes) (version 2) | ecosystem: Engineered > Bioreactor > Anaerobic >... | reverse complement strand
GCGCATATGGTTTACACATAAGGCATCCAGCGCGGCTATGCAGCAATGAACTGCGCTTATAGGAGCGGACATTATTTCGTTATTATCAAAGGCCCTTTTCGCGTTTTTCAGGCATTCTTCAGAACGCCTTAAAAAATTAACGTATAAATGTTTATCAACCTGCCTGAACTTGTAATTTTCCATCTCTATCCCCTCTTTTTTTACGAGTTTTATATTATTTTTATTCCCTTTTCAGCCTCTTTTATTACGTCCAAATTTTTCTTCATTTTATACTCATCCGCCGTAATCATATATGTCACCAGCGTGTTTCCAAAAGACCGCGAGATATAAGTTTCAAGCTTGTTCACAATATTTTCAAGTTCCTGAAGGTCTTTTTTTGAGCGTGCCACTATAAAAAGGTCTATATCGCTTTCCGGCTTGGATTTTCCGGAAGCAACTGAACCATAAATATAAGCCTTTTCAATAAGTTTCTCCGGAAGTTTTTCTTTAAATATATCCTTCATGTATTCAACAGGATTTTTAATGCCTTCAAGTGCCGAATAAACCAGCTTGAGCATTTTAACAGCGTAACTTTCTTCGTTCACACGGAAAAAATTCACATTCCCGGCCCTGCGGTGATGCATGGCATTCATAGCGCAGTAATTGTTTAATATCCTGCTGACAGTCATAACCGGCAGTTCTGCCTGGCGGGCAAGTTCCCCCGCTGTTATTTCTGTTTTTTGCCCCATTATCAGGGTGAAAAGTTTAAGTTTAACTCTGGAATTTATCAGTTCATAAGGCAGGGCATTTAAGTCCATAACCGCTCCTTTAACATTTATGTTATAAGTATAACAAAAATGTTAAACATGTCAATTATTTTCCGGATTTTATTACGCTGATATCTTATTGGACGAACATTACCCTATATATTCTTGTTTCGCTTATGCTTATCTGCTTATAGCTTAATTTGCTGTTATTGTATCTCCAAGCTGTCCCTGCTTCTTTCGCTCATTAATTCGCTTCATCGCAGGGATTTACGCTCGCTGGCTCGCTTCAACCGGTTTTAACCGTCCCTCCGTGCATCCGTCCCTCTGTCCCTCATTTTTTCTTTGTTTCCACCCATTCGTACACAACCGGTATTACAACAAGGGTTAAGAAAGTGGAAGTGATAAGCCCGCCTATAACCGCGATAGGCATAGACTGCGTCCTAAGCGCGCTTTCGCCGAAGCCTAAAGCCAGCGGAAGCATTCCGAATATCATGGCAAACGTGGTCATTAAAATAGGACGCAGCCTTACCGGGCCGGCGTGCAAAAGCGCGTCGCGCGCGGACATTCCTTCTCCGCGCATCTTGTTCGTAAAATCTATCAACAATATCCCGTTCTTTGCCACAAGGCCAAGCACCATTAAAAAACCTATCATGGCCATTATATCAAGCTGCTGGCCGGTGATAAGCAGCGCCAGGAAAGAGCCAATTATTGCAAGCGGCACTGAAAGCATAAGTATTAAAGGCTGCGTGAGCGAATTGTAAAGCGATGCAAGTATCATATACATAAAAAGAAGCGCAAGCAGCATTGCCTTTGCCATCTGCACAACAGTGTCTGTCATCTGCGTCGCCTGGCCGCCAAAAGAGTATTCATACCCTTCGGGAATGCTGACTTCTTTTTTAATCCTTTCGTTTAAGTCCCTTACAACGTCGCCAAGCGCAAATCCTTCCGCGATTCCGGCGGTGACTTTAATTATCCTTTTTTTGTCCTCCCTTTTTATTTCAACAGGGCCTGACCCGGATTCAAAACGCGCTATTGCCGACAGCGGTATTTTATTTCCCTTTGCGTCGGTTAACATTATGTCCTTTAAGGAATTTACATTTGTCTTATTGCCTTCTTCCATCTGCAGTATTATTCCGTACTCTTTATCGCCTTTCCTGTAGCGCGAAACCTCTTTGCCGTTTATAAGGATATTTAAAAGCATCCCGGTTTCATAAGTGGAAAAACCAAGCTTTGCCGCCTTTACCCTGTCTATCACAATGCTTATTTCCGGCATACCCGGCCTGGAAGAAGTATTAGGCCCGGACGCGCCCGGCGTTTCCAGCGCCGCTTTCTTAATGTCCATTGCTATTTTTTCCAGCACTTTTGGGTCTTCTCCGGTTACGTTGATGGTTATGGGGAATGAATCGCCGCCGCCTGACACAACAGTTGCCGCTCCGCTGTCTTCATTTGTAAGGTTAAGGCCGGGGCCGAAATTTTCATTGATATATTTCATGATTTCTTTGCTTACCACCGTTGTAGGCCTTCCTTTTTTATGCAGGCCGCAGAAAATCCTTCCGATATTATTTTCACCGTAGCCGGCAACGGTATAATAGGTATTTATGTCCTTTATTGTCTTTAAATATTCCTCTATCTGAAGCAGTTTTTTATCCACAACGTCAATTGTGGAACCGGGCTGCATTTCCATTGTCATTTCTATTTCCCTGTAATCGGAATTCGGAAGAAAGCTCATTCCTATGAACATCGCGGCGCCTATGCTTGCGCCGATAAGGCCGGTTACGGAAACAATTATTGTTTTTTTGTGGTTAAGGCACCATTCAAGGACATCTTTGTAAACTTCCTTAAAACTGTCGTAATATAAATTAAATTTTTGGTGGGTTTTATCAAAAATGCTTTTCTTTTTATCCGGGTCTTCTTTTTTCCACCAGTACGCCGAAAGCATGGGCGCCGTGGTAAAAGCATCCACAAGCGATATTGCAAGCGCGAAAGTTATGGTAAGCCCGAACTGCTTGAAAAACTGCCCCACAATCCCTTCAAGGAATGAAATTGGAATAAAGACCGCAAGTATGGATGCTGTGGTGGCTATGACAGCCAGCGCCACTTCATTTGTCCCTTTGACAGCCGCGTCTTTCGGAGGCAGCCCTTTTTCAAGGTACCTGAAAATATTTTCGCGCACAACAATTGAATCGTCTATCAGAAGCCCTATGGAAAGCGATAATGCCAGAAGCACCATCATATTTATAGTAAATCCCGAAGCGTTTATAAAAAAGAATGCGCCTAAAAGCGAATTGGGCAGGGCAATCGCCGTAATCATGGTGGAGCGGAAACTGCCAAGAAAAAGCCAGACAATTATAATGGCGCACAGCGCGCCAAGGCCTATGTCTTCCTGAAGCCCTTTTATACTTTCTTCAATGTGCAGCGTGGGGTCCCTGAAAACATTTATTTCAACTCCCTGCGGAAGTTTTTTTTGTATCGCCTTTAATTTTTTCTTTACCGCTTTTGAAATTGCCACGGTGTTTTCGCCGCTCTGTTTATAGATGCCGAAAATTATCGCGTTTTCGCCGTCAACGCGCGACCTTGCGGTTTCTTTTTTAAGCCCAAAATCAACCTTTGCCACGTCTTTTAACCTGATAGTCTCGCCGGAAAAAGTTTTTATGGGCACGTTTTCAATATCGCTTACGGATTCAAATTTTCCCTTAACCCTTACAGCCGTTATCCTTCCGGGTTTTTCTATATTGCCCGCTGGATAATTTAAATTTTCTTTGCCTATAGCTTCCATAACCTGCGCGAAAGATACCATGCGCGCGGCCAGCGCGCCTTTATTTACGGTGACGTTTACCGCCCTGTCGCGGCCTCCCCACAGGTCAACTTTTCCCACGCCCTTTACCTTTTCAATTTCCGGTTTAATGTCATCGTCAATTATTTCCTTAATAGACGCAAGGTCCTTTTTTCCTTTTACGGACATTGCAAGCACGGGTATCCATTCAGCGGAAGAAAACCTTACCACTGATGGTTCGTCTGCGTCTTCCGGAAGCTCCCATTTTGCCTTATTAACGGCGTCACGGACTTTTGTCTCCGCGTATTTAATGTCTGTTCCAAGCGAAAAACGCGCGGTGACAGAAGAAATATTTTCACTTGAACCGGAAGACAGAGATTCCAGCCCTTCAACCACGGCAATCGCGTCTTCTATCGGTTTGCTTACAAGGTTTTCTATTTCTTCCGCTGACGCTCCTTCATAAACTGTTACCACCGACAGCGTCGGGTATTCCACGTCAGGAAGCATATCAACGCCCATGGAAGTATATCCGATAGCGCCAAGCACAAGTATGGACGCCACTATCATTATGACAAATATAGGCCTTTTTATTGCAAGTTCAGCTATGTTCATTTATTCTCCATTAAATTCAGAGGGACGGATGCACAGATGTTCGGATGGTCGGCAAAAACAGAACAACTCACTGGCCTTCTGAATTTGTATTCTTCTGTCCCTCCGTGCGTCTGACCCTCTGTCCCTCATTCCTTAATCTTCACCAGGTTCCCCTCATTCAGTTTAAAATTGCCTTCGGTAATGACAATATCGCCTTCTTTAATGCCTTCCGTGATTTCTATATTATTGCCTTCTATATATCCTGTTTTTACGTCAGCCATTTTTGCGCGCCCATTATCGTTGATAAATACGTATGACCTGCTTTCGCCAAGCAGCACCGCGTTTTCGGGAAGCATTATCCCCTGCCTGGCCCCGCCGTAAATTGAAACATTAACAGACATGCCGGGTTTTATCTCCCTTTTTGGATTGTCAGCTTTCACGATTATTGTCCCCGCCATTGTGTCCTTGTCTATAAAAGGAGTGACAGATGATACGCTGCCTTTTAAAGTTTTCTTTTCGCCGTAAGCGGCGGAAATTTCCGCCGCCTGCCCTGCTTTTATCTTGACCATATCCTCTTCACCGGCGCTTAATATTACTTTTATGCTGTCCGGATTTGCAATCTCTGCCACAGGGTACTGCGGAGTCACATACGCCCCTTTGTCCGTGGCGTATATTTTTGTCACGATGCCGGCTGCCGGCGCCATTACATTGGCAAGCTGATAATCCATTCCGACTATATCCCTGTTTATGTAAAGTATGGTGTCATCCTTTTTTACATAACTTCCTTCAGACACGTTATTGCGTTCAAACTTTCCGGTCACTATCGGATATACTTTTACCTGCGGGTTTCCTTCGGCAATACCGCTTATAAAAACGCCTTCTTTAACGGCTGTCTTTTGCGCAACGACGGCCTTTACGTCATATACCGTTTCCGCAAGTTTTTCGCCGGCACGCGTGACTTTTCTTATTATCTGAAAAATTATCAGCGCCGCAAGCACCGCTATTATTATCAAAGCCCATCTTTTCGCCTTTGAATGCATATTTCCTCCGCCTATATTTTTTTCAGCAGTCCCTGAATTTTTTCAAGCAGTTCCATGGCATTCTGCCTTTCACGGCCGCTTATCATTGAAAAAAACATCCCAAGATATCCAAGGTTTATATCCCTGGTCTGTTTCATTATTTTTTTTCCGCGCGCGGACAATTCCACATACACTTTTCTTTTGTCATTGCAGTCCCGGTTCTTCTGCACATACCCGAGCTTTTCAAGGCGCGCAATGCTTTCTGTCATGCTTGGCATCTTAATACCGGCCGCTTTCGCAAGTTCGCCCATTGTTTTTTTGCCGGAGTCAAACAGCAGCTGAAGGGTGAAAGTCTGCCCAAGGTTTAACTGTTTTATCTCGCCTTTGAATAAAGTTATTTTACGGCTTTTCCTTATACTGTCGCTGATATCCACAAGCATATCAAAGGCTTTCTGCGCGTCTTTATTCACGATATCTCCATAAATTGTTTAGGTCTGCCTAATATTTAGGCAGACCTAAGTATATATATTTACGGGATTAAAGTCAAGATTTAAAAAATTATTTTTAAAACGCCTCAAACGCGTAGAAGATAAAAGCAAGGCCGTCGCGGCCGTACCCCAGATCCACCCTTAAATTGGCGCGTTCTTCAGGCACAAGCCCTATCCTTAAACCCGCGCCGCCCGCGAACTTTATGTTCATGTCTGCCGGAGAAGATTCATAAACGTCGCCCGCGCCGGCAAACACGGCAAAACCAACACGCTCCCACGGCATTATCCTGTATTCCGCCTGCACAAAACTCATGCATTTATCGCGGTACCTGCCGTAAAAATACCCGCGCATTTTATGGTCGCCGCCAAACTGCTCCATAAGCTGAAACGGCGGATTTCCGGATATTATTCCCGTAAAAAATTCCGCGGCAATTGACTGATTATCGGCAAGCTTAAAATACTGCCTGTAATCAAAATCCATTTTTAAAAACCTGTTTGTTTCCGCGGCGCCAAGGCCGTAATAGTCGCAGTATAAGGAAGAATAAATTCCGTCCATGGCAAACAGCGAATTATCCCTGGAGTCGTAAGAAAATACCAGCCCCTGGGAAAAAAACGAACCGCCCCTGCTGCCATAAAGAGTATTATTATCTATAAGCCCGCCTTTTTCAGCTTCAAGAAGGACAAAACTGTCAAAGGCCAGCCTTACACCGCCGTAAAGCAGGCCGGCAATTTTTTTATGAAACTCGCCCTTAAACTTTATCATCTGAAAAGTTACTTTTTCCGCGTCTTCATCTTTGGCGCTGTTTCCCGTGCCGTAAAAAGTGTCGGGATATTTTTTGTAATACGAGTTGTGGTAAAGCTTGTATTCGTTGTTATCCCAGTAGTGCCACCCTTCCTCTTCAACAGATACCTGATTTTTTAAACTGTAAGAAAGGTACAGCTGGATATTGGATGAAAAGGTGTCGGGTTTTTTATTGTAAAAATACGCGCCTGTTACAATGCCTTTTAAGCTGGTTTCTTCGGAGTATAAAGGAAGCGGCAGAATAAGCCAGGAGTCTTCATATTTTTTTACGTCATCCGCGGCAGAAATTAAAGATGCCGCCAAAATCAGCGCCGCAGTGATTAAAATTTTTTTCATCACGCCCTCCTGCCGTTTATTTCATTCCTGTTCAAGGTATTCCGCGAATTCATCCGATGTCATTGTTTTAAAATGGTGCTCCAGAGCGTATTTAATAAGCCTGTTATCGCTTGATACAACCATATGCTCTCGCGCCTTGCCTGTCCTGTTTCTTATCATCTCTTCTATAATATCATCCGCTGATTCGCCGGGGCCGGAAAATACCGCCTTAATTTCACCGAATCTCTGATGACCGCGGTGGTTGGATATGGAACGCGACGCGTCAAACACAACTGTTACGTCATTGGGGTTTAACGCAAGAAATTCTTTTATCATATCCATCATCTCTTCGCGTTTTTGTTCAAGGGTCACGCCCTTAAACCGCACCCTGTACATTAAGTTGTACCCGTCAATAATAATTTTCATCTTTTTCTTCCTTTGTCTTTACTGACCTTCCAATCATCCGACCTTCTGACCATCTATCCTTTAATTTCTCTATCCAATATCCCATAAATAAAAAACTGAATTATCTTTCGCTTATGCTTAATTGCTTATAGCTTAATTCGCTCTTATTTAAACCGTCCCTCCGTGCATCCGTCCCTCTGTCCCTCTAGACTTTATACTTCTCCGCTTCTTCCCTGCTTATTGGTTTTACTTTTATAATTTTTTCATTACCACCATTTAAAATTTTAACAGATACTTCCTCTTTATCCCTTAACTTTGTATAGCCGGCGGCTGCCGCCGCTATCTCTTTTATTGTTTCTTCATCAGGGCTGTCAAAAGTAAGCACAAGCGGCCCCGGAATATCCATTACCTCGAATATCATAGCGCCTTCTTTTACCTGTTCCAGTTTTTCATTATCTTCGCTGTGCCTTCCTATTATAAACTTTATTCCGTTTTTCCTGAAATGCCTTCCGGCGGATAGCAGAAACATATCCCGCTCTGTTATCTCTTTTTCTTTATTATGCTGTATAAGGTCGTTTAACCTTGCCGCGTAGTGTTCGTCGGTTAAAAGGCACCCGCCGCCGGGAGTTTCCATCACATCCGTCAGCCCGAATTCAACCGCAAGGCTAAGCTGTTCTTTTCTGTTGCGTCCTTCAATAGCCAACAGCTGCTCCCTGTCCACCCACCCAAGTTTTTCCGGTTCTGTGGGCTCCATTAATTTCGCGGAAAGCGGTCGCAATAAATACCCTTCAAGTCCGGATTCGTCTTTTATCATGTTAATTGAATGAGAATTCTGCGTCATAGGGCGCTGCCCCAGCACTTCTCCCGTTATTACAAAACCCGCGTTTAATTCTTTCATCATCTCTTTTGCTTTACGCATCATAAGTATCTTGCAGTCAATGCAAGGATTCATATTTTTGCCGTAACCGTGAGCCGGATTTTTCAGCATATGCAGAAAATCCTTTGTGATATCCACCACCATAACCTGCATGCCGGCCGGAAGCGGCTTATTATATTTTAATTCCCCGTTTTCCCTGATATATTTTTTAAAAAATACGCCGATATTAAAATTAACGGGTATTACTTTTATGCCCTGTTTTTCAAGCAGTTTTACGGCAATCATGCTGTCAAGGCCGCCCGAAAAAAGCGCGATACATGTTTTTTCTTTCATCAGATTTTCCTTTTTGACACAAATGATTTTATATTTTGATTATTTGTGGTTTATAATTTAATCTTTATTTATGGCCTATGGGTTATGCTCTAATCCCTTTCTATGGGCTATGGCTTATACTCTGCTCTTTATTTCATAACCGCCATTTTTCCGAAAACGAACTTTTTTTCGTCCCCGTTCACGGCTTCTATTTTATAGATGTAAACTCCCGAAGAAACCCTTTCACCCGCGGTGTTAAGCCCGTCCCACAGCGTGCGGTTTTCGCCTTTAACGCCTTTTACCCCGTCAATCACGCGGACAGTCTCGCCGGATATCGTAAATACTTTTATTGTGACGTCAGCGCGCACCGACAGTTGATAAACAATTATCGCCTCGCCGTCTGTGGGGTTGGGATAAGTGACATCTTTTTTAAGTTCAAGGTCAGGCACATTAGCCGCAAGCGTTGTCTGGTTTGAAACAAAAGCGGAAGGCGCAACATCACAATTTGAAAACGCGGTATTATAAATTTTTTCATTTTTATTAATTGAATCATCAAGCATAGCCGTGAACGAAAAATCCATAAACGCGCCTGTTGCAATTGAAGCTGCGCTGTAATTTACCACCCTGTCCGCGGCGTTATAAACACCGCCGGAAATATAGGTATGCTTTGGAGGCAGTGTGTCCCATATTATAACGTTATCTGCGGCTATAAGCCCGGTGTTTCTTACGCGTATGGTATATGTTATTGTCTCGCCGGTTGCCGCGGTGCCCGGCGCAACTGATTTTGACATTGCAAGCACGGGAAGTATGGGCGTGGGGGTCACTGTTGAAGTGATTGTCATCGTGGGAGTTGATGTGACTGTGATTGTAGATGTGGCTGTAACGGTGATTGTGGAAGTCGGGGTTATTGTCGGCGTAATTGAAGGCGTTCCGCAAGGTATGTCATACATCACGCTGTTAGAATTTACTATGCCATTAAAATCATTTGCTTTAATGGATCCTATATTTGTTATCTGCCCGCATGAATTAATTACGCCGGTCCATGATAAAATATCAGCTTTATCCGTCTGAAGCCCAGGGTAAAGCCAGCTTACAATACTTGAAGCACCGTCATAAACTGCCGCGTCGTGAACGCCGGCAAGCGCGCCTGTTCCGTCTAAATAAGTTATTTCAGCAGGCACGGTATCAAAAATTACAGCGCCGGATGCTATCGGATTGCCGCTTATTACTTTAAGGTTGTCATAGTAGTTGTAATTGTCCGGATGCCCCTGAAAACCCACATAACCGCAAGCCGGTATCTGCGTGTAAGTCGCGTTTGCGGTATCAGTGACAGCAATCATCCAGCCGGCAGGCTCAGCTTCTCCCTTAGCCCATGCCTTTGCCCAGATACCTGTTGAATACCCTGAGAGGCTGCTGACCTGAACTTTAACCGTATACCACCTGCTGTCGCTTACGGATAACGCATTGCTGCACCATGTAACAGGACAGTATGGAGCCGCTACTCCCGGATTTGTTTTCTGCAGATAAAGGTCTCCCGGAAGGTGGTCGCCGGAAATTCCTATTCCGTACGCAAGAGCGGGATTTGTATTACTGTGCCTGAACGAGATTAACCCGTCTTCATTTCCACCGGGTCCCACATAAATGTCACCCTGAACTATACCGTCACAAAAATCTGTAGGTAAATCCCTTAAATACTGCGGATAAGAAGACTGCAGCGGCGAATAAAGGTATCCGCTCCCCGCGCCGTCGCTCATCCAGCTCCAAGACCCGCCGATACTATGATATCCGGTTATGGGATTTGAATCAAAAGAATCATAAGATTTAAGGCTGTAACCTGTAAGCGAAACACTTAAAGTGTATGTTACAGTATCGCCCATCTGAGCTGTCGCGGGCTGCTGGCTTTTGGTAAAAGCAAAAGGCCTGATAACAGTAACCGTTGTATCGTTGCTTGTGCCGTTTGTAACCGCGCTGAAAGTGTCTGTCAATGCCCAGTCAGCCGAATTATTGATAATTGTACCGGGCGCTGATGCAGCGTCAACATTTACAAGAAACCATACGATATCGGATTTTCTTTTTGTTACGGCAGGAAGAGTCCACGATAAAGATGAACCTGCGGCAGTTCCGCTGTTTGTGCCTCCCGGGCTTATCTGCAACAGCGTGCAGTTTGGCGGGACCATATCGGTTATTACAAGGCTGTTTGAATTCACGTAACTGTAATTAAGCGTGTATAAAACATTGCCTCCCGGAATTACAGTTATTGCTTCCGCTGTCTTTGTCAAAGAAGCTGATGCGGGAGGAAGCGGGACAGTAAAACTTACAGAATCCGAACTGTCCATGCTGTTATACCTTACATCATAAGCCCTTCCGCCTGCTATAACGTAAATAGTGTCTCCGGGTTCAAGGCTGTTGGGGACTGTAAGATTCCATGTCAATGTCTGGCAATACGCGGCTGACTGCTGAGCGACCTGATATCCGCCGCCTGTCGCATTTGAAGGATTGTTAATTCCGGCGCTGCTTACAAGATAAACCTGACCCGGCGAATCATCCGGGCGTAAAGTGCTTGTGTTGGTAAAAGCAACTATAAAATTTGCCGCTTCATAGGCACCGGCGCAATAATAAAGCGTAACCACAACCGAATCACCGGGAGCCGGATTCGGGGGCGTCATTGTAATATCAATACTGCTTATTGAGGCAAATAATGGAAACGATAATAATAACGAAAGTATCGCGGTTAATAATATTTTCTTCATCTTTATCTCCCTGAATGCAGGTTTATTGATATATTTTTAATTATATGCCATGTAATCGCTATTTTCAATACATATTAAAAATAAAAAAACCGCGGACTTTCATCCGCGGTTTTTGTTATTCTCTCTGCGCCATATACTTATTATAATGGCGCGGGTGATTTAAAACGCAATCTTCGATTGCGTTTTAAACAAATATCTTGGCGATTACCATTTCCGGGTTGCTTCCAAGTATCCTCTGAACCATGGCGTCTTCTTTTACGCACACCCTTACCATTTCCTTGGACTGTTCATAGTTCCTGTTTGTGTATTTAAGAATTGTGTCGCGTACTTCCGTCGGTTCTGACTGCGCCACATAAGTTAACAGAAGCTTTACATTGTTTTCTATGTTCTTAACTGTCGCGTACCTTAAAAGCACGTTAATTTTACGCTTTGACATCTTTGGCGGAGGCCCAAGCCCGTTTAACGCGTTGAACATAAAGTCCAT
>Ga0209717_1004442_pt1 | contig 11563 bp, 3 predicted proteins | sample AD_UKC048_MetaG_FD_184418 | JGI IMG/M metagenome (GOLD analysis project Ga0209717, IMG submission 184418) | Active sludge microbial communities of municipal wastewater-treating anaerobic digesters from USA - AD_UKC048_MetaG (SPAdes) (version 2) | ecosystem: Engineered > Bioreactor > Anaerobic >... | reverse complement strand
GCTCAGGAACTTCACCAGGATGATGTCCCCGTCATAAGCCGTAACGGGAAGGTTGAGCGTGGCAAAGGCGTTGCTGGTAACATGGTTGGTACTGTCGATCGTATAGATGGTGGTGAAGTTGGCTCCGCTATCGGTGGAAACCTGCACCTCGATCTTGTCGCTGGCTCCCAGGGTGGTGCCGGTGGCAGGATAACCGCTATAATTCACGATCCGGTAATCGAACAGGATTTGGCAGTCGTCGGTCATCGGACCGATGGGTGGGGTTACCGCGTTACATGAAGTATTAGAGCTCCAGAGATTGGAAGTTAATCCATTGGTGCCGGCATTGCCATGCGTGGAGCTAATATACATGTCTCCGGTCCAGTTTATGGCAGACAGCGATGTGCCGCTGTTGAAGTCCTGGCTGTAGTCCAGAGGCTGGGTAGGATCTAGCGTGGACGCGTTCACGGTCGGGATGGGATCGTCAACCTTGTAATTGATCAAGGCTCCCGAATTTGTGTAGGGCCAGATCTTGAATTCATAGGCAGTGTTGGGGACCAATCCGGTGAAGGTGTAGGTGTTGGCACCCACTACATGGGCTACGTTGATCGCGGCGTTGCCATCGGTCCAAACCGCGTCATTGGCAACGGGATTCGTATCGGTTACAGAGACATACGAACCCGTTCCAACCTTGATGGCCTGGATCAGATAACCGGCAGGCAGTTGCGCGCCGGTGGATCCGGTCCAGGTCAAGGGAATGGATGTGTATCCGATCGTACCAGCGGCAAAATCCGTCACATGGTTGGTTGGTTCGGGATCGTTGGCAACGTAGATGTCTGGGCCGCTGAAATCGTCCAGAAACAAGTATAGCTCGTCGGTTGATCTTGCTCTAACCGCAAGGTAAACATTCTGGCCAGTATAGTCTACCGGAGTCTGCAAATCGTAAGTGAATTGCGTCCACGCGTATGGTGCGGTAATATCTTCGGCCAGGGTTACAGTGAAGTCTGCAACATTGTTTGTGCCGGTGGATAGCTTGACATCAAACGCTTCCAGGTAGGTAGAACTAGAACTTCTCGCCCAGAAGCTGAAGGTATAATTCGAGGTAGTTACTGCAAGTTTGGGTGTTATCAGGTAATCGTCGTGTGCGGTAGCGTTGTACATGATACTGGCACCATAACTACCAGAGTGGTAAGCACTGCTGGATCTAACCCAGGTATTGGCGCCACCACCATTAATGACTCTCCAGCCTTCTGGGGGGAAGGTGGTTCCCTCAAAGCCTTCGGTGAGTGCAGCAAAAGCAGCCCCAAAAGCAAACAGGACTATGAGCAGAATTAGTAATTTCTTCATAAATCATCTCTCCTTGAAGAGGTATTGTTGGGTTGAAGAATTTCTTAATAAAGTGTCGGGGCCGTGATCAGCCCGGGAAGTTATCCTCCCGGCCGGATCGCGGCCCCGGATTTGTTTTTGAAGATGGGAAGTTAAGCTGTTTTCCCGTGGCCTGGATTCGCGCGGAAGGCCGTTGGTAATGTGCGATGTTACGTTTGGACGCGTCACGCGAAAGCTGGGACGGGGGAAAACTGTTTGGGGACGTTTGTTTGGTTGAAAGGGGTGCAAAGCCGGGGAAAGTTGATGCAGCTCGCTCGTACGGCAGTTTGGGGCTGCCGGAAGCTTGAAGCTGGTATGCTCGGTAGCCAAGTTTCATCAACGCTCCCTGTGTTTGCGGCTGTCCCCTGCTGGGAAGCCGTAGCGGTTTCCGGAATCTGTGGATCGGGCCTGCATGGCAGGCCAATAAAGAGATCCAAGCTAGGCAGAAAATATTCAACGCTATAAAAGTCAAGGCTGCCGGTACCGAACTTATTGTCAAGGACTTTTCTTCCTGGGGGGAGGAATTGTTTCCCGAAGCATGGATTTTTTTCCACTCCTTTCCATTTGTTCGCGCGGAGTGAAGAATAAAATATTGGAGTGGCAGACGTCCCCGTCTGCACAAAACACACAAAACATCGGAGTGGCAGACGTCCCCGTTTGCCAAAGCCCGCAGGGCTTTGCAGAAATGAAAAGAACAAGCCCCTTTGGGTCTTCGCAGGTGGGGACACCTGCGGCTCCCAGAATATTGGAGTGGCAGACGTCCCCGTCTGCCAAAGCCCGCAGGGGTTTGTCTTTCAGTCTCGAAAGTCCCTCCACCCAGGAGCCGCAAACGTCCCCGTTTGCGAAGCTTCGGAGAAGCTTGTTCTCTGCGTCAGGAAGTCCCTCCGGGCCTTGGCTCGGGGTCCTCGCGGACGAGCGCAGTGAGTTCGTGGGGTGAATGGCGAGGACGTCTGCCACTCCTGGATCAACCCGGGAGCCGCAAACGTCCTCGTTTGCGAAACCCCGCAGGGGTTTTTCTTTTAGTTCCAAAAGTCCCTCCGGGCCTTGGCAGACGGGGACGTCTGCCGCTCCTGTATATGCTACTGGAGCCGCAAACGTCCTCGTTTGCGAAGCTTCGGAGAAGCTTGTTCTCTGCGTCAGGAAGTCCCTCCGGGCCTTGGCTCGGGGTCCTCGCGGACGAGCGCAGTGAGTTCGTGGGGTGAATGGCGAGGACGTCTGCCACTCCTGGATCAACCCGGGAGCCGCAAACGTCCTCGTTTGCGAAACCCCGCAGGGGTTTTTCTTTTAGTTCCAAAAGTCCCTCCGGGCCTTGGCAGACGGGGACGTCTGCCACTCCTGTATATGCTACTGGAGCCGCAAACGTCCTCGTTTGCGAAACCCCGCAGGGGTTTTTCTTTTAGTTCCAAAAGTCCCTCCGGGCCTTGGCAGACGGGGACGTCTGCCACTCCTGTATATGCTACTGGAGCCGCAAACGTCCTCGTTTGCGAAGCTTCGGAGAAGCTTGTTCTCTGCGTCAGAAAGTCCCTCCGGGCCTTGGCTCGGGGTCCTCGCGGACGAGCGCAGTGAGTTCGTGGGGTGAATGGCGAGGACGTCTGCCACTCCTGGATCAACCCGGGAGCCGCAAACGTCCCCGTTTACCGCACTTCCAATATCCTCACTTGTCTCAGATCAAGCCTGGCTGGTAATAAGAGTGCTTCCACTCTTCATGGCGTTTAACCAATCCGGCTTTCAAAGGATTATCCAGGATGTATTTCACAACATTCAGATAATCAGCAGGATTCCGGATGAATCTGTCAAAATAGTCTGCCTGCCAAACCTTTCCCCGCCTCCCCAAGTGCGCGTCTATCCGTTTGGCAGTGAAGCTCTTCAGGCGTTGCACGATCGCACTGGTCTGATGGAACCCGCCCTGACCGTTCAGTAGTGGCCTGATTAGCAAATGAACATGGTTGGGCATCAGGCAATAACTGTGCAATTCATACAAACTGCTGTCGTAGAACCGGAACGCGGAGGCCAGCATGGAGGCGATTGCATCCTCAGTCAAAGATATTCCCGCCAGTTCGAATTTCCCCAAATAGGCATCGTAGTCCTGTAGCTTTTTTACATATTCTGAGTATGTGGCTGCAGCATCCAGATGTTTCTGCTTGCCGATTTTGGCCAAGGTCTCTTTCAAATCGTCCTGCATGTCCAGCAAGGTTTGGGGCAGGGTGAAGGCCAGCCGCCAGGTGAGGGAAATGATCTGTCCCTCCAGCTGTAAATGAGGTAATGAGCGCCGGTGTTTTTCCACGATCTTTTCCATAAGGCTTTCCCAAGATGTTTTTTCCAAGGGATGGAAGTATCTCAAAACTGTAAAGTAGTTTTTTCGGGAGTTACAACTGACCCAGATCGGAGTCGCAAACGTCCTCGATTGCAAAGATTCGAAGGAGCTTGTTCTTTGAGTTTCGAAAGCCCTTCACCCAGGAGCCGCAAACGTCCCCGTTTGCGAAGCTTCGGAGAAGCTTGGTTTTTGCGTCAGAAAGTCCCTCCGGGCCTTGGCAGACGAGGACGTCTGCCACTCCTGGATCAACCCGGGAGCCGCAAACGTCCCCGTTTGCGAAGCTTCGGAGAAGCTTGTTCTCTGCGTCAGAAAGTCCCTCCGGGCCTTGGCAGACGAGGACGTCTGCCACTCCTGGATCAACCCGGGAGCCGCAAACGTCCCCGTTTGCGAAACCCCGCAGGGGTTTGTCTTTCAGTCTCGAAAGTCCCTCCGGGCCTTGGCAGACGGGGACGTCTGCCACTCCTGGATCAACCCGGGAGTCGCAAACGTCCCCGTTTGCGAAACCCCGCAGGGGTTTGTCTTTTAGTTCCAAAAGTCCCTCCGGGCCTTGGCTCGGGGTCCTCGCGGACGAGCGCAGTGAGTTCGTGGGGTGAATGACGGGGATGTCTGCTACTCCTGGATTGGCTTCCGCCGCTCCCCGCGAAAAAAAGCTTGACACCCCCGGCGGGCTAAAAAAAATGATGGCCGGGTGGTGAAATGCCATCCCCGGTGGCGAACTTGGTTCACGTCCCCGGTCGGCTTGACGCGTATTTCAAGCCACACAACGAACGGCCTTAAGCAGTTTAACCAAACCGGACAAAAACTGACCAAGGAGATTGAATGCGGGAAGAACTCACGCATTTCGATCGTAGGAATTCGAGGAGATCTGGGGAAGGAGGATGCAACCGCATCCCCGATCAGGAAAGAAGCATTCAAAACCACAACAACATAACATCGAACCCAAGCAAGGACCATCCCCAAACCCGCGTCCGGCACCCATTACATGAGGATAACGTCGCACATTATCACATCAAAACCGTGCCCGCGCCCGCCCCGGAAGTCCTTACCCCTTCTTTTCAACTTCAATACCCAAGCAGGCGGAGTCAATTTATCGCTTAGATCCCGTCTGATGACATTCACACCTACCCAAGGAGTTAACATGAAAAAACCCTTGCTCTTTACCCTGCTCCTGCTCTTGGCGGCGTTTGCCTGTGCCACCTCCTACACCATTGGCACCGGCACATCGTCCACCAGTTACAGCCCTTTTTACGGGTTGTACGATTACGGCTGGAACAAGATAATTTACACTGCCGCGGAGATCAACACCGCGGGGCTGACCGGGCCGGCAAACCTGTACGGCTTCGGTTTCTACGCCTACAATACTCCAGCAAACCACATCCTGCTGGATCAGAAAGTGTACTTGCGCCATACCGCTCTGGCAAATTATGGCACTGCCACAGATGAAACCGGAACCGGATATCCTGCCCCTGCCGGCTTCACCCAGGTATACTCAGCTGACGTTGTCTATAACGGTCTGGGCTGGTATTATCTGACCTTCAGCAGTCCCTTTGCCTGGGATGGCACCAGCAACATCGAGATCCTCTATGAAAATTGGGATGGAGACTACTATTCCGGCTATCCCACCCATACCTATACCTCCACCAGCACCAACTACATGACGGTGTACAAGTACGCCGACACCACGTTTCCAACCACGGTGGGGACCAGGTCCTACAACCGTCCCAATTTCCGCTTGCTGACCCAACCCCTGGACGCTCCGGTGGCGGCGACTTTGGTCGCTCCTGCCGACGGAGCCTGGGCTTTCAACGATGTTTCGCTGATTTGGAACAACGGACAGGGCATGGCCTCCAGCTATGACCTTTACCTCGGAACAGCCAGCGATCCTCCGCTGCTTACCAACACCACCGACATGGTCTATGCGCCCACTGTGAGTGCCGGCACCACCTATTACTGGAAAGTGGTGGCCAAAAACGTTGACGGCACAGCGGCAGCCAGCGCCATCAGGAGCTTCACCACCGCGGGTGCCAACCAATTGGCTGAAAGCTTCGAAAATACAACCTTCCCGCCCACCGGGTGGACGAATCCGGGAGCTTTCACCCGCAGCACCACCACCCCCTACCATCTGACGGCTGGGGCCTATAAATCAACCGCCGCGGCAGCCATGCTCTATACCCCGATGCTGGAGCTGACCGCGACCTCGGAGCTAAACTTCATGGCCCGGGCAGGGGCATCCACCGGCATCGGCAGGATCCAGATCAAGTATTCCGCCGACGGAACCACCTGGACAGCCATCGGCGGCGAGATCGCCATGCCCGCCAACAGTAACTGGAACAACTACGTGGTTGACCTGAGTTCCCTGGCCGGTGAAAATTACATGATCGGTTTCGAGAACTATTCTTCGACCACTACAGCCGCGGCGATCTACATCGACTACGTATTCGGCCCAGACTTCGCCGCGCTGACCCCGGACCCTGCCACGGTGATCTATCCCGCCGATGCCGGCTACGCCTTCCTGGACGGCACCCTGCAGTGGAATCCTGCTGCCTCCGGCGGCATCCCCAGCAGCTACGACGTCTATTTTGGCACCACCAACCCGCCGGATTACGTGACCAACCAGGCCGAGCTGACTTACACCCCCACTCTGGCCGCGGCCACCACCTATTACTGGCAGATAGTGCCCCGCAACGGCACCGGCCCGGCTGTGAACTGCCCCGTCTGGAGCTTCGCCACCCCCGGCGCCACCCAGCTGGCCGAAAGCTTCGAAGTTGTCACTCCCTTCCTGCCTGTGGGCTGGGATAATCCCGGCACTTGGTCGGGCACGACCACCTCACCCTTCCACGGCGCTAGAGTGGCCTACAAATCTGCCAGCACAACGCCGGCCATCCTGTCCACTCCGCTTTTGGGGATTGAAACAGGCGACGCCCTGGATTTCTATTACAGGACGGCTTCCACCACCGGATACGGCCTGATGAACATCAAATACTCAAGTGACCGCGTAACCTGGAGCCAGATCGGGGCCACCATCTCCATGCCGATCACCACCACCTGGAACCACGCGGTTGTGGATTTGAGTGCCATCGCCGGGAACAACTACTTCCTGGCTTTTGAGGTCTTCACCAGCACTTCCACCTCCAGCATCTACATCGACCACGTGTTTGGACCGGACTTCGCGGCTGTGGCTCCCGGCGCTCCCACCTTGACTGCACCCGCGGACCTGGCCACCGACGTGAGCGAGTATACCACCTTCAGCTGGACAGCCCCGACCACCGGCGGCATCCCCACCGGCTACAACCTCTACCTGGATACCGTCAGCGGCAGCACCCTCTACGCCAGCGACGTGACCTCGCCCTATACACTCACCACGGCCCTGAACTACAACACCCCCTACTACTGGACTGTGGCAGCCTACAACGGCTCAGGCACCGGACCCGGCGCGACGGTGCAGAGCTTCACCACCAGGCCGGATCCCATCATCTACACCATGCCCTGGCTGGAGGATTTCGGCACCACCGGAACCACCTTCCCGCCCACCAACTGGACCAGATGGTCGGGTCTGCTTACCACCGAGCCTGTAACGCTCACAACCACCACCAGTGGCTGGTTGCAGGATGACTTCGCCAATATAGTAACCGACCCTACCAACAAATCAGCCAAAACGAACATATACGGAACAACTTGGAAATACTGGCTGATGACCCCGCCCATACAGATGCCCGGGGCGGGCTACCAGTTGGAATTTGATATTGCCCTGACGGATTACACCAATGCCTTGCCTCCGGACGATCCTGCCGGTCTTTCCGGCGTGGACGACAAGTTCGTGGTCCTGATCAGCGACGGCACATCCTGGTCCACCGCCAACGCCGTGAAGGTCTGGGACAATGACGACCTGACCACCGGCGGCATCTACGAGGTGTACAACAGCGTCTCCCATACCGGCGACCACTATGTGATCCCGCTGGATGGCTACACCGGCATCAAGTACATCGCCTTTTACGGGGAATCGACCGTCAGCAATGCCGACAACGACTTCTTCGTGGACAACGTGCGCATCCGCCTGGCCGGTCAGGCCCCGGACCACGTGACCCTGCTGACCCCGGAAGACCAGTCCACCTCAGTCGATCCCGGCAACTGCATCCTGAACTGGCAGAACGCGGTCGGCGGCGGCGAACCCGGCTGGTACGAGATCTACGTGGGAACTGATCTCATCGACCCAGGCAACGACTACTACGGCGAGTACCTGTATGAGACCACCAACAGCAATCTGGACCTGAGCGCGCAGACCGACATCGATCTGGGATTCAACACCACCTGGTACTGGGCGGTGCTGCCTTACAACGATGACGGCAACCCCGATCCCACTTCCGGTTTGCAGGTGTTCCGCTTCACCACCCTGCCCGATCCCACCATCGTGGCCCTGCCGCACGAAGAGTACTTCGACAGCGTCACCGCTCCGGACATGGCCTATGGCTGGACCGGATACGTGAACTCGACCTCAACCTCGGCTTACGTGCGCACCTACAGCTCCACCACCTACGCGCAAAGCCCGCCCAACAGCGTCCAGATGAGCAACAGCGCCGACGCCGCTGCCGACCTGCGCTTGATCACGCCTATGATCGACCTGGGCCGCTCCCTCAGCCAGATCAAGCTGAAATTCTACGCCAGCAGCAGCAGCACCGGATATCCGCTGCTGGTGGGAACGGTGGACGTCCCCGACGGCACCGGGACCTTCAACCAGATCGCTTCCATCAGCCTGACCTCCACCAAAACCGAGTATGAAGTGTCCTATGCCGATTACACCGGCACCGACCAGTACATCTGCTTCATGCATGGCCTGGGCGGCACTTACAGAAGCCTCTACATCGATGACGTGCGCCTGCTCGAACTGCTGCCCAACGACCTGGCCGCCACCGCGGTCTCCAATCCCGGCATAATGACAGCCGGCACCGCTTACGACTTCACGGTTGACGTCTATAACGAAGGCACAGCCACCCAAAGCGCCTACACCGTGAAACTGATGAGCGTGGATGCCCGCACCGAACTGGCGACCCTGGATGTAACAACCCCGCTCGATCCTGGCGCCAGCGCCCAGCACATCCTGTCCTGGACTCCCGCCACCGGCGGAGTTTACGAGGTCTATGGCAAAGTGGTGCTCACCGGCGACCAAAACGCCACCAACGACGATTCCCCCACCACCGAGCTCTACGTGCTGGACAACACCATGACGGTGATCCCCGTCGGTGACGACGCCACCACCACATCAAGTACGATGTTGCCGGTGGACATGTACTATAGGAACAGTGTTACCGAAGAGCTGTATTTCACCGATGAAATGCACCTGCAATCAGGAAACATCACCGCCCTGGTGTACAAGAACACCTTCCTTAATGAACGTCCGGACAAGGCCATTAAGATCTGGATGGCGCACACCACGGTGACCGACCTCTCCGGCGGCTGGCTGCCAACCCTCGACTACACCTTGGTCTTCGACGGCACGGTGGACTTCCCCTCGGGAGTGAATTACGTCGTGATCCCGCTGGACACGCCCTTCGCTTATACCGGCGGAACCCTGGCAACCCGTTTCTACAGGGTCTTTGACAGCGGCGCCTTGTCCAGCAGCGACAAGTTCTACTACACCACCAATCCTGCCCACACCGTACGTTCCCGCTATCTGCGCAGCGACAGCACCACCTACGATCCGCTGGCTCCCTCAGCCGCGGGTACCACGCTGGGTTACTTCCCGAACACCACCTTCGTGGTGCAGAACGCGGTGATGCAGGCCGGCGCGGTGCTGAACGGATATGTGTATGAGGCCGGTGGAACCACTCCTGTCGCCGGGGCCACAGTCACCATCGAAGATGTGCGCTATTCCACCACAACGGATGAGAACGGATACTACGAGTTCCGCTTCTGGGAAGCCCATACGGTGGATGCCGCCGTGGCCAAATTTGGCTACTACGGAGCGACCCAGGCAAGCATCTCGCTGCCTCTCGGCACGCCTGTAACCCAGGACTTCTACCTGACTCCTCTGCCTCAGGCAAGCGTGAGCGGCACGGTTACCGCGAACGATTATCCGGCTGGGCTGGAGGGCGCCACGGTGTCCCTGTTTGGCTATGATGATTACGAGGTTCAAACCGGAACCGGCGGCGCCTTCAGCATTGCCGACGTCTATGGCAACAGCGCCGGCGAGATCTACAGCGTGACCGTGGAAAAAGACGGTTACACCTCCTACATCGGCACCCTCACCGTCTATGAAAGCGCCGTCACCGGCCTCAGCTACAACCTGGTGGAATACCTCTGGACCCCCTACAACCTGGTCGCCAGCCATGAAGGTGCCGACGCCAGGCTGAACTGGGATCCCGCCGGCCTGCCGGACTACCAGTTCTACGACTTCGAAGCCGACAATGGCGGATTCACTCACGTCGATAACCCCACCCCCGGCTGGGAGTGGGGAACCTCCTCCTATTCCGGTGCCCACAGCGGCACCAAGGTCTGGGGAACCGTGCTGGAAGGCAACTATGCCAACAGCGCTGTCTATGACCTGATCTCGCCTCCAAGCAATCTGATCCCGGCTGGAGCGTTCCTCACCTTCTGGCATTTCTACCGGTTCGAGTTCTACACTACTCCCTCCTATTATGACGGAGGTATTGTGCAGATCTCCACGGATGGAGGCACTAACTGGACAACCATCACCCCTGTGGGCGGTTATCCCTGCACCTCAACGTCTGGCCTTGGATCCATACAGATGTATGGAGGAGAGCAGCTCACTTGGACCCAAGCCAACTTCGATCTCTCCGCATATACCAACCAGACAGTCATGTTCAAATGGAAGATGCTGTCAGAATCATCTGTCTCCCGGGAAGGCTGGTTCGTCGATGACGTCTTCATCGGCATCCCCATCGCCAAAACTGCTTTGCAGAGATTCGGCGCCAGCAACGATGACCGCTGGTTCCTGAACTACGACGTCTACCGCTTCCTGGCTGCCGATGAGGGAACTCCCGGCAACTGGACCCAGCTGGATGACGACTGGGCCGACGTCACCTTCCTCGACACCGGCTTTGCCGCCCTGGGTGAAGGATCCTACAAGTGGGCGGTGAAAGCCAACTACAGCGGAGCCTTGGAATCCGAGGCCATCATCTCCAACGCCCTGGGCATCTTCATCACGCCTCCGGATGTGGAGAACGGCACCATCGGCGCCACCGGCAACAATGTCACCATCGCCTGGCCCGCCGAACCCGGCGCCAGCTACTACACCGTCTATGGCTCCAACGACCCCTATGCCCCGGATCCCTGGGCCATACTGGGTTACAGCGCCACGCCCAGCTTCACCTTCGACGCGGGCGCCACAGCCTACAAGTTCTTCAAGATCACCGCGAGCGACGGCGAAATGCCAGCCTCCAAAGGCGTTTGGCCGCAACTGAACAAGTAAACCCCAGCCCGGGAGGGTTATCCTCCCCGGCTTGCAAACATGGGCGGGATTTCGGTCCCGCCCTTTTCTATGTCCACAAATTACACAAATTCACACAAATTATTGTTCAAACAGAGGGCCAAAGAGACAGAGAGAGGGTTCACGCAGATCACGCAGAAAAAAACGCAGATCAATGTAACATAAGCTCCAGCTTGTTGGGTACCCGAGATTTATCTCGCGCTACAAAAGATTTGTAAAACAGAGGGACAAAGAGACAGAGAGAGGGTTCACGCAGATCACGCAGAAAAAGACGCAGATCCACGCAGATCCATTTCTATAGGGATTTACGGAAAAAGACGTTTTAAAACAGAGGAAGACCTTTGCACATAATCCTCAGGGTCTGGTGAAAAAGTAAGAGCATTTAGGATCAAAAAGTAGTTTTTGAAATCTGCAAATAATTCTTGACAAAATAGATAGGCTCATATTTTGTCACTCTATCA
>Ga0209717_1004441_pt1 | contig 11566 bp, 17 predicted proteins | sample AD_UKC048_MetaG_FD_184418 | JGI IMG/M metagenome (GOLD analysis project Ga0209717, IMG submission 184418) | Active sludge microbial communities of municipal wastewater-treating anaerobic digesters from USA - AD_UKC048_MetaG (SPAdes) (version 2) | ecosystem: Engineered > Bioreactor > Anaerobic >... | reverse complement strand
AGTAACTGAACAGCCCGTTGTAAACATCAATCTAAACGCATTAACAGGTAACACTAACAAGCCATTGAACGAAAATAACATAGAAGATATTGAGTTTACTGAACTTGACCCAATCGAATTAAGTCAAAATAACACTATCTTAACAGACAGTAACGAATCAGAAATGCAAATGAATGTGAATGAATAGATTATATATGTATTGTGCTGTGTTTCAATTGATTAAACGCTTAATGAATGTTTAAGCACATAATTTACATTATTGATAATAGAACGTACACAACTTATTTATAATTATGTTATTGCATTTGTTATTTTATTATGTGTTTGTTTGGATTGTGTTGTATGTAGGCGCACCCGCCCCGCCATTTTGCGCAAAGGGAACGGCGAGCCGAATACACCCCCACAAAAACTTTTCAAAAAAAATCGAAAAAACCTTTTATAATCAAACATAAATACGTATCTTTGTATAAATTATAAATCAATTTAATATGGAACGATTAGAATTTATGTTATCGAATGGTTATGAGTATCTTACGTGTGTTCCTCAGATTATCAACCCTCGTGGTGGTAGTTTATATTTAATAAATAGAGAGGGTAGTGTTTACAGCGTTCGTTCAAAGCGTTTTATAAAGCAGAATGTTCACAGCTTGGGTTATCGTCAATTTTACCTTACATTCTTTGATGGTGGCGGTCAGTGGTATAAAGCACATAGATTAGTTGCTATGCAGTTTATTCCGAATCCCAATGGGTTAAGTGACGTTAATCATAAGAATGGCATTAAGCATGATAACAGGGTAGAGAATTTGGAATGGATGAGCCATTCAGACAATGTTTTGCACAGCTACAGAGTTTTGGGTAGAGATAAATCGAGAATAGGTGCATCAAAGAAACCTATTTTATGCACGACTACAGGCAAAAAGTTTCCGAGTTTGAAGGCAGCCTGTGAGGAGTATGATTTAAAGGCAAGTAATGTCTGTATGTGTTGCAAGGGTAAATTAAAGGAGACAAAAGGGTATTCTTTTCAGTATATTTAGGTATCTCTTTATTACTAATATATAGATAGAGGTTTTACAGATTATCAGCGAGTTAAGTATAAAAACCATACATAAAATATGTATGTTTAGGTGCGAGAAAAGTGTAAGTTATGGTGTATTTTTGTTGTAAAAGTGCTATATTTGTGGTCAAAAAAGGAGGTAAAAATGGTAAAAGTTTATTATTGCGTTGGTGTTGATTTTGTTGGTCAGCCTATTTATGTAGCTCATTACTTACGTGGTGTTAAGTTATGATATGGGTAAGCGAAAGATATACTCAGGTGAGCTTATTGATACGACTACAGGCGAGGTTATCCGCTCTCGGAGTTACTATGCAGATAAATACACGGAGAGTTTTCTTATGATAAGGACAACGGAAGGTCAGGAATGGTTTTATAAGTTAAGCAACAATGAGAAGAACTTGCTAATGATGTTATGGAATTGGTGTAGCTATGACAACATGAGCGTATATTTAGGCACTGTAAGGCGTAAAGATGTCGGTTTGGTACTTGGTATAGGTTCACGTCAGATAACGGCTATATTAAGCTCTCTATGCAGTAATAACTACATTAAGCGTATAGGTAGGGATGACTTCTTGGTAAATCCTGCTTTTATGTTTAAGTGCAGTGTAGGTAAGATACGTGAAAAAATCAAAAAATACGAAGAATATGTTTTATAACATATTTTTAGTAGGTACAAGTACTGATTAAATGTGTTTACTTTGCAGAAATTAAAAATCAATTAAAATGACAGACAGCATTATTGAGAAAGCAAAAGCAGCCGTACACATGGCAAGGCTTGGTAAAAGTATTATTGCCACAGGCGACCCGCTTCACTTGTATTATTTGGCAAAGGAAGCCGAAGAGTTAGACGAAAACATTTGCTGTGTCCGCAGCAGATATAGTAAAAACCGCATAATGATAAAAATGGTATGACAAAAAAAATTGATTTATTAGACCACGAAGAAGAAGTTCGGAAATTAAACTTGATAATTGAGTTTAAGAACGATGATATTCAAAGACTAATTAAAAAGTCCGATGACTTAGCCGAAGCTAACGAGCTACTTCTAAAACAGAACTTAGAGCTACAGATTGAAAACATTGCCGAACTTAAAGCATCTAAAATACTTCTTGGAGCATTTAAAGGAGCAGCTACGCACAGAGAGAAGTCTCACATAGCGAATAATGCAGAAATTGTATTAGGTGCTGATATTCAGAAGAAGATTGAGAGTATTGCGAAACTATTAAAAAGCAAAGAACTCCCATTTTAAATCATTATGAACGACATTGAAGCATTTGAACTCTTCAATAAAGAGTATGATTGGAATTTTGTAGTAACAGTAGATAGAATCTACGTTAACTACACGAGTAAAGCAACAGGAACACTTAATTGGACAGGTGCAGACACACTGCAAAGGGCATTTACAAAAACATTTAATTACTTATACAGAAACAAATGAAAAAACTACTATTGCTGATACCGTTTCTTCTGCTTATGGTATCATGCGAAAAACAGCAGAGTTGGCTTGTAACTAAGACAAGCACAGTTTCGAGCTACAAAAAGGTAACTATGTCGCTTATTCAGAGCAAAACTACCAAAGACACAGAAATATACTCAGATATGACTGAAAAGGAGATTATCGAGCTTTGTGAAGCTAATACGGGCGTTTACTTTGAGGAGTATGGCACAGTAGTGTATAAGTATGCAAATGAGTGGAAGTACACTGATTATTCGGAATAAATTATTATATTTGCAGAAAAGAAAATTATTGTATTATTCATAGCGGTATTTTTTTAAATTATAGATCAATGTGTAGCACTGGTTCGTGAGAATCGGTGCTATTTTTTTTATACAACTTGCTTTCTATATAGAAAAACTCTATATTTGCAATAAAAATATAGATATGAACACACTTTTTATCGTAACATTGATTACTTTTCATGCCTATTTAGTGTTTATCTACCTAAAATACGGCACTATATTTTCAATATCAAACAGCTATTATGCGCTACCTAAAGGCGCAAATTCGCTATTTACACTATACACTTGGCTATATTCAATACCTTTAGCTATTATCGGGCTTGATTTGTTCGGAACACCTCTTATGTTCTTTGCCGGTATGGCGATAGCATTTGTTGGGGCAGCAGCTAATTTCAGGCAAAATGAGCTAACAAACAAGGTTCACATGATTGGCGCAGGTACAGGAGTTGTAGCAGCTAATCTGAGCCTCATATTCGACTTTAAAATGCTTTGGCTTGCGATTGTATCACTTTCGATTGCGGGGCTTGTAATCGTATTAGGAAAAGCTAAAATAGCATTTAAGAATAGCTACATATATTGGGCTGAATTAGTAATTATAGAAAGTATGTTTGTAGCAATAGCAATGAAATTATGGCTAAAGTAGTAAGAAAACAAAGGGAAATAAATTTTAAGCCGAACTATCTATTTTATTGGATGCTTTATCGGTATGAATTGGCTAAAAATAGACTTAACCCTCTTTTGGCAAACGAACAATACCCTAAAGGGCAAAAAGTAACGCCCGTGTTTGTTAATTTAGGCGGAACTCGAAGTTCAAAAACTTATGATGAAATACACCTGATTTACAAGTACTTTACTGACCCTGAAAATAAAAATCTAAGATGTATTGTATATAGAGATACGCTTGTTTTATGCCGTAAATACACACTTATTGACTTTAAGACTTGCTTTAATTTAATGGGTCTTATCCCTGACGTTGACTATACACTTACAGGCGAGGTAAGTGGTAGTCCGCAGATAACAATAAGAAGCAATGTAATTGACTTTATGGGTTATCCAGAAGAGGGTAAACAGGCTGGGCAATGTCATATAGCTCTTATCAATGAGGTGCTTGATAGCGACAGACAAGATGCCGTAGAGAACATATTGCAGCGTTGTACTATGTTTGCTATGATTGATGCTAACCCTAACAAGACAGTCCATTTTATTTACAACAAAGAAGGTCAATTCAATTGGTTTTTTAGCAAAACAACATATATTGACAACATGCACCTCCCTGAAGGGTTGCAAGGAAGCTATGAAAGCAAATGCCCTTGGGATTTCAGGGACAGCAAGTTAATGATATATGACTACAACCCAAACCTACCTGCGGGGTGGCAGTTAGATGAAAAAGGCAATAAGATATTTTTTAATGGGTTTAGGCGTAGAGTGTGGTTAAAGGAAGAATGCCCTGAAAACTATGTAGATAAACCATATCCCGACAATAAATACCGTGCGCCACACCCTACAAATAAGGCAGGAGACCGCTTTTGGTGGCTTACTATGGGAGAGGGGGAAAAAGCAAGCAGACAAGGAGCTGTGTTCCAATACAAAAAAATATCAGAGTTCCCTTATGATAGGTGTGATAGTGTTAAGTTTGGTCTTGATTTTGGGTATTCATCAGACCCATCGACCCTAACAATGGTCGGTGTAAATAAAAAAGAGCTTGAAACATATATAAAATACCTTACATACCAAAAAACACCAAACCCTATACTGCTTTTTGATTTGGTTGCGCCACATTTGAAGGCTGAGGAGCAAAGGCGACAAATAGAAGCAGGGTGGACATTTGATGAAAACGGTAAAGTCCTAAAAAAAGGTTACGATTACGAGCATATTAAAGTGGCTTGTGATAGTTCAGATAAATTCAGGGATGAAGAGTTTGTTCGCAGCTTACAGACTATTTGTAGGCAAAAAGGACTAAAATGGGATTTTGTAAAAGTAAAAAAGCCACATATTGTCGTTAGAATATCTCAGATGAAGATATTTAAGATATTTGTTGTGGAAAGCGATAAAAAAATATGGCACGACAAGTACGGAGACCCTGCAATGTATGAATTTACTAACTATGTTTATCAGGTAATAAACGGAAGCCCAAGCAATATCCCATCAGAAGATTTTAATCACGGCATTGACAGTGCAGGATATTGCTTATGGTACTTTTTCAAAAGAATTACCGATAAATATGTGCTTGATGAGCAGGTTAATAATGATTAAATAAAAAATAAATACAAAAAAATACTTGATATATAGAAATTATCTATATATTTGCAATCAAAATAGTTTTTTATGAATATACCTTGGTTCGGGAAAACGTTAAGCGTAAGCGTATCTGATGCTACAAGAGTATCGGATTTAAGACGTGTTTTCGGGGTTACATCGGATAGTATTGATGTTGATACAAGAACCGTAACGGGTCAAATTGAGGCATATACAAAATGTCCTACACTTCAAACGGCTATTAAAATAAAGTCGGACGCCCATAGTAATTTAAAAATATGGGCTAAAGATATATACGATAACCCTGTTTACAACAGCACTGTTATATCTGACTTAAAGAAAATGAGAATGTTTAATGAATTTGAGGATTCATTTATATTCAATCATAGATTAAAAACGTATGTAAGTGTTTTTGGGAAAGCGTATTTACTTAAAGAAGAAATAGTTGGATTTAATGATTTCAATTACTATATTATCCCTAATGAAATAATTGAAGAGGTATTCACAACTACTCGCTCTGAGTTATTTGAAAAAAAGGTTGATTATTACAGAATAAACATGATTTCTGAGAGCATGAGGCTTGAAAGGGATGAGGTTGTAGTTATTCATGGACTTAATATAGGTTCTTATGGAGATAGTCTTTCTGTTTCGCCTCTTGTTTCTTTAAATGAACCTATCAAAACACTTCTTGCTATACAGCAAATGTCCACTGAGCTTATTGCTGATGGTGGTGCAAGAGGTATTATTGGTCTTGGTGCAAAAGACGTTGACATGCTTTTAGCCGATTCAATGGACGATGAGTATAAATCAATGCAAGAGAAGCTATCAAAGCATGGAGGTCTAAGAGGTAAATTCAAATATCTTATCTCAAGAGGTATGGGTAATTACACTTCCCTTACTTCTAAGATTGTAGACATGCAATTGCCTGAAAATGCACTTGAAGCTACTTTAAGAATATATGGGCAACTCGGAATACCAAATGCTTACACAGACAAAGCAAGCCGATTTAAAGCACTCCCAGAAGCTCGTAAGGAATTATATACAACGTGTGTAAATATAGAAGGAAACTACATATATTCGCAACTTGTAAAACTTAAAGGCATACCTGAGAGAGATTGGGAGTATAAGCCTGATTGGTCACACTTAGATTTCTATCAGGAAAGTTTAAAGGAAAGTGCAGTCGCATTTCAACAGGCTGCAAGTGCATGTATACCATTGTTGATTAATGAGATTTACAGTAAAGACGAATTGCGTAAATTTTTAGACCCATACATAAAATGACACAAGACGAATTAAATAAAATAAAGGCTGACAAGGCAGATGCTTTGAAATCAGGTAAAATCATACAGAAATGAGCAACTTGGAATTTAAAACAATAGAAGAGTTACATAGGTATCTTATTGATAATAAGAAATCGCTTATAGAACAAAAGAAATCGGTAGTAAAAGAAGGCGATTCTATTCCTTATGTTGGAGTTTCATACTCTGTTGATAAGGATGTAGCAGATAAAGCCGAAAGTGCAGCAGAGGTTGTGAAAGAAGGCGAAATTCAGGTAAAAGTAGTTATAAACACTACAAATTTGATTGATAGTCACATGGACTGCCATATGAAAGGACTTTGGAAGAAATCACTATCTGAACAAAAGAAATTAAAGCTACTTAAAGAACACAAAGCCACTTTTGAGAACGTAATATCAGACCAAGTTACTGCTACTGCTAAAACAATGACATGGAAATCTCTTGGATATGACATGGAAGGGAGTACGCAGGCACTTATATTTGATGCAACAATAAAAGAAGAGCGTGCGCCATATATGTTTGGTCAATACAAAAACGGGTATGTAGATAACCATTCAGTGGGAATGAGATACGTTACTCTTTACTTGTGTATGAATAACGACAAATCATGGGCTGCTGAGGAAAAATCTAATTGGGATAAGTATTATTCAGAAGTGGCAAACAAAGAAATTGCAGACCAATATGGATATTTTTGGGCTGTAACGGAAGCTAAAATTGTAGAAGGTTCTGCTGTCGTTTTTGGCAGCAACTATATAACACCAACATTATCAGTAAAACAACACGTGCCGAATGACACTCTGAAAACAGAGCCGTTAATCACCGAAGAGGTTTCAATTGATATGTTTAAATCAGAGTTAAAAACATTATTAAAAAATTAAGCACAATGACAAAAGAAGAATTGGATGCTGTAAAACAGCAACTTGAAGAGTTTAAGGCTACTCTGCCTAAGTCGCTTACTGAAAAGGAAGTTGACGAAAGAGTGACAGAGAAATTCAATGACCTAACAAGCGGATTTGCTCAAAAATCAGACATTGAGCGTTTGGAAGGTATTTTGAAAGAACAGGGTACAGTAATCGGCAAAATGGGTAAAAACATGAGCGAACAAACAGAAAAAGGTGTAATTACCAAAGAAAAGTACGAAGAAATCAAAAAATCTTTTGATGCTTCAAATAAAGCAACATTTACTATCAATAAGGCAGCTGCTGCTTTTGGTTCGGCTAATGCTGGGGATGCTGCTACATACCTTTATGGTGTTGAGCATATCGCAGGCATTCAGGCTGCACCTCGTGAAGAAAATGTTATTCTTCCCGCATTACTTAAAGGTTCAACTAAAGCTCGTACAATTGAATGGGTAAACCGTATCAACGAAGATGGCGGTTCCGCTTTTATTGGCGAAGGAATTTTGAAACCTTTGAAAGATTGGGATTATGACTTGGAAACTTCAACTGCTCGTAAAGTTGCTGTTCGTGCCAAAGCACCTACTGAAATGTTGAACGACTTTGCTGAGTTCCGCAGTGAACTTGACAGAATGCTTCGTATCGACCTTTTGGAAAAAATTGAATCAGAACTTTTAGTTTCAACTGCAAGTTCAACTACACTTACAGGTATCACTACTGTAGCTTCTGCATATACTACTACTGCTCTTGACGACAAAGTAGAAATGCCAAACTTTGTAGATGCTATCCGTGCTGCTATGTTGCAAATGCGTTTGTTGAACTACAAGCCTGACACAGTATTTATCAACCCGACAGAAGGTGCATTGCTTGACCTTATCAAAGATAAGAACGGTAACTACATCAAAATTCAGGTTGAAGGCGTACTTCGCACATTGCGTGTAAAAGAAACCACTTCTATCACTGTTGGTAACTTCTTGCTAATGGACACTGCTAAGTGGATTGTAAAAATGCTCGAAGAGATTTCTGTTGAGTTCGGACGTGATGGAGATGACTTCTCTAAAAACATGATTACCGTAATTTGTGAAGCCCGTATGCACTCGTTCTACAACTCAATTGATGTAGGTGCGTTTATTTACGAAGATTTTGCGACTGTAATTTCGGCAATTGAAAAACCTCAAGGAGTTTAATTATTAATCAGATAATGTGTGAGGCGTAAAAACCTCCCACAAAATCACAAAATAAAATAAAAATGAAAAAAGTATTATTTATTTTTGCTTTGGTGTTCTCCTTTGTAGGATTGAGCGCACAGAATTATGGTATAATTACAGGTTTTGGTACTGCTGCTGATACTCTTGTAGCAAACGCAACAAAAACCTATGAGTTTACTTATGTTGGAAGCGTTGCTTCAAAATGCGAAATATGCCTGTTTTCAGATTCGGTGTCAGGTACGCCAGCTTACACAGCTATTTTGTACAAACAATACGGCACATTAACTTATCTGCCTGTTGACACAATTACTCATTCAGGAGGTGGAGATAAAACAGCAGTATTTGAAATGTTTTACTTGACAGCTAACAAATATAAGGTTACAGTTACAGCTACAAGTGCAGCACAAAAATCACGATTGTATTTAAAAGGCGTTTACAGACAGTAATTAATAACTAACAAAAAAAGATCATGGCAAAAGACAAAGTAGTAAAACTTGACGAAAAAGTCAAAGTTATTGGAACAGGAAAGTATGCAATGTTGGCTGATAAAGAGTACAACGTACATCCTTTGAATGCTGAGAAACTTGTAAAAAAAGGAGCTGCTAAATACGCAAAATAGTAGGAAATTATGACAACTGAACGTTATTTCTCCCAAAACCCACTCTTAATACCACAAGCGAAGCCAAATAGCGGTGTACCCGAAGATTTGTATTCAAGTGATATTATAGAGCTAAAAAGAGCCATTAAAAGATACCAAAAAGAGTTTCTTGAAATGGTTTTAGGAGTTGAACTGTACAATGAATATATTACCGATATGGCAGACGAGGTATTAAAGCTAAAATGGGATACTTTTAATAGTAAACTATGGGATTCTGAAAACCTTATATCGCCTGTTGCTAACTATATTTATTATAAGTTTTTGGGAGATAACGCAGTGTTGTTGACAGGTCGGACTTTTACGGTACAAGCCGTAGAAAATCAGACTGTAATACCTACTGTAAAAATGCAGGTTAGAGCATGGAATGAAATGTGTAAGATGAATCGCATTTTCTTTACATGGCTAACTGAAGCTGAAATAGAAACCATTGCAGAATTAGACTGTTCTGCATGGGATTATTTATGCAGCTACAAAAACTCGTATTTATGACGCTAATACAAGATATATTGTGCAAAGAAGCAGAATGGGCTAAAAACGACTGCAATTTAGATAATATGCTGTTTTACTACAGCACACCGACAGAGTTTGTTGAGGTGCTAAAAGAAACAGCAAAAAAAGATAAATTTGCTCCTTATCCTTTCGTATTTGTAAATTCGCAAACCGTGAGCTATGACAGAACTAATAAAAACCTTACTACCATCAGTGTTGGTGAACTTGTCATAGCCACGATTACGAAACCTAATTACAAATCAGCAGAAAGGGATTTGAAAACGTTTAAGCCAATTTTGTTACCTTATATGGAAGCCTTTTTAGACAGAATTACCAACGGACAAGGATTAGTATTGCAAAGCTATGGGACAACCAAGCTGCATTACTTTTACGGAAAAGAAGGTATCTATGGCTATGAAGGCAACCAATTTAATGATAGCGTAGATGCTATCCAAATCACAGATTTAGAGTTCAGACTAACAAAAAATAACAATTGTAAAAAATAAAAATATGTCAAGATTAAATTATCCACTGAATTGCAATACAGGCGTTGGTAACACAGGGCTTCCAAGTTGCACTATCAATCTCGAACGGCTTACAGGACTGCTGCTGACCTTTGACGGGTTTAGTATTGATGCTTCAAGTCTTACCGACTTCGACACAATGTTTGCTTATTTGCAGACAGCTACACTGAATGCTGACCCGCTTATGCGTATCTATCCTCTAAACATTATTGAAGGTCTTACAGATAACACTGCTGCACCTGAAAAGAAAATGTCAGGATATGGTAATACTAAAGGGGTTACTGAGCACCTACACCAATTTGAGGTGGAACTTGAAAGCCACGGTATTCATTTCTACAAAAACCTCCGCAAATGGAATGGTCGTAAAAATGTACGTGCTTATTGGGTTGACAAAGGCTTTATTGGAGGTTATAAAGATTCGAATGGCGACTTACAGCCTATGGAATTGGATATTTTCTTCAAACAAGTTAAGCCTGGCAATGTAGCTGATATTACCAAGTATATGTGCGAAGTTGAGTTGAAAGATGAAAAGGCTTTGACCGACAATTTGGACGGTATGGCTATTCCTAACGGCTTCAAAGTTAAGAATGAAATATTCGGTTTGACCGATGTTGAACTTAGCGGAACAGGCGGTGTATTAAGTGCTACTGTAACGGGCGTTCTGTCTATTTCAAAAGAAGATTTTGTAAGAAAGTTCTACGGAGAATTATTTGCAAATGGGCCGTGGGTAGTAGATGGTGTATCAAAAAACCCTGATTCTATTATAAATTGGAACGTATTATTCACACTTACAGCAGGAACTCATAAAATTAAGCTTGCTTCTCCAATTATTTTAGCAGAAAATGGAATCGGCTCAAACACATCGGGCGGTTACGAAAGCAACGAAATAACTGTAACTGTAAGAGCAAACTGATAATGGACGCAATTAAAACAAAAAGCGGGGCTTTAATTAGTCCCGCTATGTTTCAGAAGTCGGAAACAGAGTTTATAAAAGCATTCCCGAACGACTTTAAGCAGTTAATGTTTAACGGTGCAAGCCTAAAAGATTGCGATGCGGAGCTAAAAGCATTATACGCTATACATGGGAAAGTAAAGAAACGAGTGAAAAAGGAAAAGTAAAATGGGGTTCACAGAGCTTGGTAGGAGGTTGAAGATATTAAGAGAAACGGAACTTGCAAATATAGTTTCCAATATCTTAGATGCACATTCCGATTTGCTTGTTGAAATCCAAAAATATCAGTTATATGCAGGTCAAAATGCTGTTGGCGAACAGTTAGCACCAAGTTACTTAGACGACCCTTATTTTAAAGATAAGGCAGCAGCACAAAGGTATGCCGATTGGAAAGCTACTTTAGGACAAGATAGGTCAAATCCTATTTACCCTAAAAAAAGTAAAGACATTCCAAACCTTATAGTAACAGGTACTTTAGTGTATAACACAATTT
>Ga0209717_1004437_pt1 | contig 11572 bp, 6 predicted proteins | sample AD_UKC048_MetaG_FD_184418 | JGI IMG/M metagenome (GOLD analysis project Ga0209717, IMG submission 184418) | Active sludge microbial communities of municipal wastewater-treating anaerobic digesters from USA - AD_UKC048_MetaG (SPAdes) (version 2) | ecosystem: Engineered > Bioreactor > Anaerobic >... | reverse complement strand
GAAGGTCCGCCATCGCGGTTGCTGAGGTTGGCAGGACTATGGGTGAACTGGAAGTAGACGATGAAGCCACCGTCTTTTTCGTAACCAAGCTGACTAATCAGGTTGGCGGAATAGCGGCCGTATTCGCCCGGACCGAATTTCATATTGCGGCTGACGGAACCGCCGCCACTCAGGTTAAATTTTTCTTTGGCGAATAACATAAAGTCCAGGGCCGGGCCGGCTTTAATAAACACATGCGAAGGCTTGGGGCTCAGGTCAAATTGCAGCAATGCGGCCAGTTCCATCGTATGGAAACGGGTGCTGTTGTCAATGGCATCAATATCAGGTAAAGAATTGGGGAGGTTATAGGTTACATCATACCCTTTATAGCTGTAATAGACTGATGGTGCGAAATAGAGAAATCCATCAAAGGGTACTTTCATGCCAATGCCTGCATGCAATCCGTACTTGAAGCCGGTTTCCTGTTTCTGGTTACGGATGGAATAATTTGCGGTACTCATTTGCGGACCGGCAAAAAGCGCTACCTGATTCTGGGCGGATACGGTAAGGCCGGCAAATAATAAAACAATCAGAATAATACGGTTCATGTGGTGGTTGTAATTCAGTTTCAGTAAGTTATTCAGCTTTTCAAGGATGATCAGCGGTCTGAACAGTAGCAATTGGATATGCGGGGGCTAAAATAGAGAATAAATGGCGGGAATACAAGGCAAAATACATTTTCCCGCAGATGGACGCAGATTTCCCCACAGATAGGCGCAGATGGATCCTGATGTTTTCATCGGAAACTTTGTTGTATTTCTTTTTGTTGATTTTAATACAAAGTACATTTTCCCGCAGACGGGCGCAGATAATCACGCAGATGGCGCAGATTTAATCTCCATTCGATGTGGATTTCCACAGTTTGAACCTGTTATTTTCACCGGATATTCTGTTTTATTTCCTATGGTAGTTGGAAGAGCAGGTTTGAATTTTGGAGGTATAAAAATTATGAGCCATGCATGAAAATGACATTTCTTTTTTAATACGGAAAGCGATATTTACGGTATATAACACACTGGGTCCCGGATTATATGAATCGGTATACATAACCGCGCTTCGTCATGAACTTGAAAAACTGGGGTTGACGGTCAGTGTTGAAATGCCGCTACCCTTAATTTACGACGGAATCAGATTTGAAGCGGGCTTCCGTATTGATATGATGGTGAATGAAAAAGTGATTATTGAGGTCAAGTCTGTTGAAAAACTGGCAGAAGTACATCATAAACAAATTATCACTTATCTGCGTCTCTCAGCTATAAAACTCGGAATACTTGTGAATTTTAATACGAGCAAAATTGCGGATTCAATACATCGTAAAGTGAATAATCTGTAATATAGTTTTTGCAGGAGGCATCTGCGTTAATCTGCGTCACTGATCTGCGTCCATCTGCGGGAAAACCGTATTTCAGTATTTTTTCGCCGGATCTTTTACTTCATCCGATTGATTGTAGGCCTGTGAATTTCCTTTGGGAATCGACAGGTTTTTCCAGTTTTTATTTTTGATGATCTTGGCGAGGAAAATAATCTGCCCGATATGATAGGGGTAATGCGCCAGTTGGCGGTTAATAGCATCGGTCACGGTTAGTTCTTCCTGACGGATCCTTACTTTTTTCTTCAGATCCTTCTTTTTCAACCCAGATAATGTATCCAGGAAACATATCCAGCCTTTTTCCCAAAGTTCAATCAGTTGTTGTTTATTGTATGGGTGTATTTCAAACTCCTCATCCCTTTTACGCCATTCTTTTTCTCCATCCTCTGTTAAAAAATTCGTCCACCGGCTCAGCATATTCCCCGCCATATGCTGTATGATCGTGGCAATACTATTCGATTCGTCATTGGGCTGGTAATGAAAATCCCATTCATTGAGCTGGGCAAATGTTTTATCACCAAGATCCTTGTAATATTTCAACCGGCGTATGGCTGTTTCGAGGTAATCTTTTCCAATACTCATCAGACAGGTTTAGTTGTTTAGTGGTTTAGATGTTTAGCGGAAATATAGCTTAGTATGGGCTGTTGACTTCCGACTACTAACTCCCGACTACTAACTGCTATCTAGTATCCCTCTGCCGCATCATCCCCCCGGTTATCCGCTACGGCTTCAAATTTTCCATTGGGTAATACGCGGATACACTCGGTACGCCCGATGCCGCCTCTTTCGCGACTGAAACTGTATCCCATTTTCTGCATAGCTTCTTTAACTGCTACCGGAAATCCTTTTTCGATCATGACTTCGTCCGGCAGCCACTGGTGGTGGAATTTGGGTTTATATACGGCGTCTTCGGTACTCATATTAAACTCCAGGATATTCACGAGGGTCTGGAATACCTGGGTGGGGATCGTGGTGCCGCCCGGTGTGCCAACCACGATATAAGGTTTACCGTCTTTCAACACAAGGGTAGGGGTCATGGAACTCAACATCCGTTTTCCCGCTTTGATTGCATTTGCTTCGCCGCCAACAGCGCCGTACATATTCGGTACTCCGGGTTTGATACTGAAATCATCCATTTCATCATTCATGAAAAAACCGGCACCGCCCACAACGGTACGACTGCCGTATGAATTATTCAGGGTGGTGGTCACGGCCACTGCATTTCCTTCTTTATCGATCACACTCAGGTGGGTGGTTTCCTCACTTTCCGCCCGGAGTAATTCACCTGGTTTGATGATGGAGCTTGGCGTGGCTTTTGCCGGATCATAATTTTTCATTCTGGTTTGCAGGTATACTTCATTGCTCAGCATTTTTACCGGCACTTTATAGTAGTCCGCATCGCCCATATATTCAGCCCGGTCTGCAAAAGCCCTGCGTTCCACTTCCGTCATCAGTTGAATCGCCTGTACAGAATGAAATCCCATGGCTGCAATATTTTTGTCTTCGATCATTTTCATCATCTGGTTTACTAATAAACCGCCACTGCTGGGCATTGGCATACCCACGATCTTATAGCCTTTATAATCGAAACTGTGTGGGGTCCTGTAAATGGCTTTGTAGTTTTTGAGATCGTCGAGACTGATGATGCCTTTTCCTCTTTTCATTTCCTCTACAATCAGCTTTGCGGTTTCCCCCTCATAAAAACCGGCTGCCCCTTTTTTCTGAATACGTCTCAATGTGCTGGCCAGGTCCTTCTGTACCAGTGTATCGCCGGCTTTCCAGGGAATTGTTTTTACAAAAACCGGCATCTCACTATTGTATTTTTTCAGGTCCGCCTGCAGGCTGTTCAGGCTGCGTGCTTCCGATGCACTGATGATAAATCCTTTTTCTGCCAGTTCAATGGCCGGTTGAATCAGTTTTTCAAATGGCAGTTTTGCATATTGGTGTGAGGCAAATAAACCAGCCACTGTGCCAGGTACACCGGAAGATAGATGGCCCAGCTGGCTTTTTTCAAGATCGGCATTTCCGGCCGCATCCAGGTACATATCCCGGTGTGCCGAGCCGGGTGCCATTTCCCGGTAGTCCAGTGATACCGTTTCCCCATTGCTGAGCCGGGCCACCATAAATCCGCCGCCGCCCAGATTACCGGCATTGGGATATACTACGGCCAATGCCAGTTGAGTGGCGATCGCCGCATCCACCGCATTTCCTCCTGATTTAAGGATCGATACACCGGCCTTACTGGCAAGCGGATGGGCGGATACTACGGCACCATTTTCGGCTTCCAGCTTTTTATTAACTGTATAGTGGTAGGGATCGAAGTCGAGACTGGAAGCACTTTTTTGCGGCGGCTTACAGGCACTTAACAGGGACAGCATTCCGGCAATGGCGATCGAATATTTAACCATGAAATTTGTTTTATAATAGTTTAAAACTACTGAAAAGGGAAGATTCGGCCGTAAAAAGCCGGGCATGTTTTGTTTACCCACCGTTCCTTACTTAACTTGCTGCACTAAAATACTGGCTATGCACCGTAAGTTGATCTTCGCTTTTTCCCTGTTTGCCTCTATCGCCGGTTCGGCGCAATTAAAATCACCAGAGGATTTTCTCGGGTACAAGATCGGCACCCGCTACACTCCTCATTTTAAAATGGTGAATTATTTCCAGCATGTAGCTGCCAATATGCCCTCGATGGTAAAGCTGCAGAACTATGGCCAGACCAATGAAGGCAGGCCCTTGCTGTTTGCCATTATCGCTTCTCCGGAAAACCTGTCACAGATTGAACAACTGCGAATGAATAATATCCGGCTGGCTAACCTTGCCAAAGACCGGATGGCCCCGCAGGAAGAGAATGCCCCGGCTTTTGTATGGCTTAGTTATAATGTGCATGGCAATGAGACTTCATCCACTGAAGCATCCATGCTGACGATCTATGAACTGGTAAACCCTGCCGTAAGCAATACCAAGCAATGGCTGAAGAATACCGTGGTACTGTTGGACCCCTGTCTGAACCCGGATGGTCGTGACCGCTATGTCAACTGGTTTACTTCAGTAGCCGGAAAAAATTTCAATCCGCAACGGGTGGCCCGTGAACACCGTGAGCCCTGGCCCGGTGGCCGATCCAATCACTATAATTTTGACCTGAACCGTGACTGGGCCTGGCAGACACAGGTGGAAAGCCAGCAACGGATCAGTCTTTATAACCAATGGATGCCCCAGGTACATGTGGACTTTCATGAGCAGGGGATCAATGAGCCCTATTATTTTGCCCCGGCAGCGGAGCCCTATCATGAAGTAATCACCAACTGGCAACGGGAATTCCAGGTGGCCATCGGAAAGAATCACGCCAAGTATTTTGATCAGCATGGCTGGCTTTATTTTACCCGTGAGCGTTTTGATCTTTTATATCCTTCTTACGGCGATACCTATCCCACCTATAATGGTAGTATAGGTATGACTTACGAGCAAGGCGGTATCGGTGCCGGACTTGGCGTGATCGTGGAAGAAGGGGATACCCTGACCCTGGTGGACAGGGCCCAGCATCATTTCACCACCTCGCTGAGTACCATTGAAATTGCTTCCCTGAATGCGGGGAGGCTGGTGAAAGAATACCGTAAATTTTTCAATGATGCTACCGCAACTGGTTTTGGTGAACATAAAAGTTATGTGATCAAATATGAAGCCCGAAATCAGGAACGTTTTGAACAACTGATCCGCTTGCTGGATAAAAATGGTATTCAGTATGCGGCCGGAACCGGAGCTGCCTCGAAAGGGTTCAGTTATTTCAGCGGTAAAGAAGAGTCGTTTAGCGCCGGAGCCAATGACCTGGTGATCTCTGCCCTGCAGCCACGTTCGGCCATGGTAAAAGTGTTATTTGAACCTAAAACAAAATTATCTGACTCCGCTACGTATGATATTACGGCCTGGGCATTGCCATATGTGTATGGACTGAATGCTTATGCCACAAAAGATAAATTAGCTGCAGCAGGTGCGATTAATCTGCGTACTTCCGTAACCAACCCGGAAACCACATATGGATATGTTATACCCTGGAATGGAATTAAAACCGTGAAGACGGTCGGTCATCTTTTACAGAAAGGCATCCTGCTTCGTTATGCGGAGCAACCATTTGAAGTCAATGGAAATAAATTTGAACGCGGTGCCATCATTGTCTTAAAGACCTCCAACCAAAAATTTGGCGGAGATTTCTGGAAGATGGTCCGCGAGACAACCGCCGCAGATGGCGTACAGATTTATGCGGTCAGCAGTGGATTTGTAGATAAAGGCTTTGATTTCGGTAGTGGTATGGTACATCCGATGCGGATGCCGAAAGTGGTGCTTGTAACCGGAGAAGGGGTGTCCGGTAATTCTGCGGGGGAGATCTGGCATTTCTTTGACCAACAGCTGGACTTTCCGGTGACCCTGATCAATGCCAATGATCTGGCCCGTGCCAACTGGAATGAGATCGATGTGTTGATCATGCCGGATGGCAATTATCGTTTCCTCAGCAACAAAGATGAACTGGAAGCTTTTAAGTCATGGGTCAGCAAGGGCGGACGTGTAGTGGCCCTGGAAGGAGCCGTTGCCCAGTTAGCCAAAGCAGATATCGGCATTAAGCAAAAGAAAACAGAAGATGCGGATAAAAAAGATAAAAGTGATTCTTATGAGGCGCTGCAAGATTATGAGGATCGTGAACGCAGTGCACTTTCCGGTTATACTCCCGGCTCGATCTGGAAAGTAACGCTGGATCCGTCTCACCCGCTTGCATTCGGTTATCCTGACTATTATTATACTCTTAAGCAGGATGATATTATATACGAATTCATGAAAGAGGGTGGTTGGAATGTCGGGGTGATCAAAAAGGAAAATTCTGTAGCTGGTTTTGTAGGCACCGCCCTGCAACCTAAGCTGAAAGACGGGATGCTGTTTGGTTCAGTACAAGTGGGAAATGGCACGGTGAATCTGCTGGTGGATAATGTGATGTTCAGGAGTTTTTGGGAGAATGGGAAGCTGATGTTTTGTAATGCGGTGTTTTTGGCGGGGGAATAGGGGGGAGAATCGCCTGCGGCGGGCGCTAAAGAGGTCAAAAGAGGAAAAAAGAGAATATAAAAGAGGGCGTGCTATTGGTAATGCCCATTAAGCAACAATAAGCTAAACGTATCAGCTTATTTGAATCTCAGATATCCATTCTCTACTCTAATCCTGAATTGTTGAATATTCTGAAAATGCCATCTTTCATTCGTGGTACTTTGAAGTTCAGCAGCATACCATTCTTTAAATTCAGAAAAGAAAGATGGGTCCTGATCTGATTAAAGAAAACCAAGGGCAGAGGGTGTTGTGATTTCAGCTCAAGTACCAGTCTGTCTTCGACCAGCAGGTCAAGTTTATATGCATGTGGAATAAATAACTCCTCATACTGTATTGGAAGCAGAAGCTGTCTTTTTACATTAAACCCCATCTTTGTCAGTTCGTAATATAGTATCTCTTCATATACCCGCTCATAACATCCCGGACCGACTTTAGTGTGGATTTTAACACACAGATCAACTACGACTGCAGTTAGCTCATTTATAGAGTATGGCTCTATCATAAAAATGTTTTTTTGATGTATTTGTTTTTTGCCTGTTAAAAGTATAGTGGTTTTTATTTTATATCAGGCACCGTCGCCGACTACAGACAAATTAATTTAAAGCGTTTAGGGGTTGTCGTTTAGAAAGTCATTGCCAATAACAGGCTCTCTTTTTCTCCTTTTCTCTTTTGACCTCTTTAGCGCCCGCCGCAGGCGCGTCTCAAAAGGTCTCTTCCGGTTTTTTTGTGGATTATTCAACTTTGTTGTAATTTTACTCCTTCAAACAAGCAAAATGAACCCCGAATCAGACCATACGGTCTTCTCTTCTATCGAGTCCGAAATACGGCACACGATTTACAATACTTCTCCACCCCTTCAGTAAAAAGAAAATGGTTAAACAGTTGATCTTGTAAAGACGGAGTCGTCTTTCAGGGCAACGTGTATCATGTCGAAAACTTGTGTGCATTTTCTGCTACAGGTCATAGGCTGCTGTGTGCATATCAGATAATTTCAATAACCCTTAATCAATAATCAACATGGACAAACATGAAATCATCAAGTGGAGCCTCATTATCGGCATCCCCTTATTCTTATTGCTTTTTTACAAATTTATTCTCCGGGTATGCTTCGGACTGGTCATTGTACCAGAAGACCGTATCGGGTTAGTAACAAAACAATTCGTGCTTTTCGGACAGCAGGAATTACCGGAAGGACGTATTATCGCCACCAAAGGCGAAGCGGGTTACCAGGCGCAGACCTTACCTCCGGGTGTGTATTTCTGGAAATGGATCTGGCAGTATTCCATCACTTTTCAGCCATTTATCATTATCCCGACCGGTAAGATCGGACTGGTACTGGCAAAGGACGGTGCGGAATTGGAGACAGGTCGGATCCTCGGACGTAAAGTGGAATGTGATTCTTTCCAGGATGCAGAGGCGTTTCTGCACAACGGTGGACGAAAAGGCCGGCAGACCTCTATCATTGCCCCTGGATCCTATCGTATCAATACCTACCTGTTTGAGGTGGAACTGACCGATATGACCATGATCCCCGACAATGCGGTGGGTATTGTAACCACGGCTGAAGGAAAGCCCCTGGAAGAAGGACAGATTGCCGGTAAAATCATTGAAGGGCATAACAAGTTTCAGGATGCGGATATGTTCCTTCAAAAAGAGGGCTTAAAGGGTTTGCAGGAGCAGGTAATCCTGGCCGGTTCTTATTTCTTAAACCCCTGGTTTGCCCGGATAGAAATGGTGAAGATGACCGAGATTCCTATTGGACATGTCGGAGTAGTGATTTCCTATGTAGGAACAGAAGGCGTGGACCTGAGTGGTGTGGAATTTAAACATGGAAATATTGTTTCGAAAGGGACGAAAGGCGTATGGGCCGAACCGTTAGGTCCGGGAAAATACCCGATCAACCCTTATATCATGAAGGTGGAAATGGTGCCCACTACCAACCTGGTGCTGAACTGGGCCAGTGCAAGAAGTGAGAGTCATCAGCTGGATAAAAACCTGTCCACGATCACGGTCCGCAGTAAGGACGGGTTCCCGTTCAATCTCGACGTATCGCAGATCATCCATATTCCAACCACCGAAGCGCCTAAAGTAATTGCGCGGTTTGGTAATATGAATAACCTGGTGAGCCAGGTGCTGGAACCAACCATTGGTAACTATTTCCGTAACAGTGCCCAGGACAGCGATGTGATCGCCTTCCTTGGAACCCGTAAGGAACGGCAGATTTCTGCTAAAGAGCATATCGGCAAAGTGCTGGATCAATATAATGTGTACGGGGTGGATACCTTGATTGGTGATATCGTACCGCCGGAGAGCCTGATGAAAACCCTGACCGATCGTAAACTGGCCGAAGAGCAGAAGATCACGTATGAAACCGAGAAGAGGGCGCAGGAAACCCGGCAGACCCTGGAGAAAGAAACCGCCATCGCTGAAATCCAGAAGGAGATCGTAAAGGCGGATCAGGGTGTACTCATTGCGGAACGTATCGCTGATGCTTCTGTGAAGAAAGCGACCGGTGATGCCAACAGTGTTCGTCTGCAGGCGAATGCGGAAGCTGACCGGTTGAAATTACTGGCCAGTGGTGAAGCGGAAAAAACAAGGCTGCTTGCCAAAGCGGATGCGGAGAAAATTGAATGGCTCGCAAAAGCAGAAGCGGAGAAAATCTCACTTACTGGTAATGCGGAAGCAGAAAAGATCCTGGCGATTGGTAAGTCAAATGCGGAATCCTATAAACTGTCCGTAGAAGCCATGGGTGGCGATAATTTCACTCAGCTGAAAGTGATCGAATCCATTGCTGCAGAAAAAGTGAAGATCATGCCGGATGTGCTGATCGGTGGTGGTGACGGGGCCAATGGAGGTATCAGTGGGTTACTGGGACTGCAGTTGCTGGAGAAACTGGGGAAGAAGATTGGAGAGAAGGAATAGTTAGTAGTTAGTAGATAGGAGTTAGTAGTCAACAGCCAACAGCCGACAGCCGACAGCCGACAGCCGACAGCCGACAGCCGACAGCCGACAGCCAACAGCCGACAGCCGACAGCCGACAGCCGACAGCCGACAGACTCACTTATTAGCGATTTTTTTAATAACACCGTGGAGGAACATTTTCTTCCCGGTGTTTTTTTTAGTTAAATGGAGTTTATGTTGTCTCTCGGCTTTTGATTATTTGTCATTCGGATATCCCCACTTCCGGTCTTCCCGGTTTACCCCCTTCCGGATATTCAGGCTTCCCGACTTCCGTACTTTCCGATATATTCGCTGAATAATACTATCGGATGAAAAAATTGCTTTTTTTACTCATAGCGGCCTGCCAGTTTACAGGGGGGAAAACTCAGGCACCGCAGAACTGGACATCGGCTGAAATGTACCAGGCCTTACTGAAACTGAAAGTGCTGGGTGCGGTGTTATATGTGGCCGCCCACCCGGATGATGAGAATACCCGGCTGATTACGTATTTATCAAAAGATAAACTCTATCGTACAGGCTATCTGTCCATGACCCGCGGGGATGGCGGACAAAACCTGGTGGGAGAGGAACAGGGTATTGAACTGGGTTTGCTACGTACACAGGAATTGCTGGCTGCCAGACGTACAGACGGGGGCGAACAATTCTTTACCCGGGCTTTTGATTTCGGCTATTCAAAAACACCTGAAGAAACTTTCTCTAAATGGGATAAGGAAAAGATACTTGCAGATGTGGTGTGGGTGATCCGCAAATTCCAACCGGATATTATCGTGACCCGTTTCCCCACAACCGGTGAAGGCGGACATGGACACCATACCGGATCAGCCTTACTGGCCAATGAAGCTTTTGCGGCGGCGGCCGATCCATCGCGTTTTCCGGAACAATTGAAATATGTATCCGTCTGGCAGACCAAACGTGTCATGTGGAATACCTTCAATTTCGGAGGCAACAATACCACCCGTGAAGATCAGTTTAAAGTGGATGTAGGCGGTTATAATCCATTGCTAGGAAAAAGTTATGGAGAGATTGCCGCCGAAAGCCGGAGCCAGCATAAGAGCCAGGGCTTCGGGGTGCCTGCTTCCCGGGGGGAATCCTGGGAATATTTCAGAGCCGTGAAAGGCGACCAGCCGGTAAATGATTTACTCGACGGAGTAGATCCAACCTGGAACCGCGTAAAGGGTGGGGCCGCCGTAGCGGCAATGCTGGACAGTATCAGTACCCGCTTTGACTTTATACATCCGGAAAATTCTGTGAAGGGGCTGGTGCAGTTATACCAGCTGATCAATTCACTTCCCGATCATTACTGGAAAACCCAGAAGCTGAAAGAAGTGGAACTACTGATTACGCAATGTAGTGGTTTATTCTTGGATGTCACTACCACCGAGCAGTTTGCGGTGCAGAGTGATTCGGTACGTGTAAGTTTCAGTTTGAATAACCGGTTGGGTACTGAAGCGGTGCTTGAAGGTATCAGCATCAGTGGTTTTGATTCTGTATTAAACAAGAAACTGGATAAAAACAAAAATCTGAGTTTTTCGAGAACGCTATATATTCCGGTTGAAAAACCAATCACACAGCCGTATTGGCTGGTGGCCAAAATGGAAGAAGGATCTTTTAATGTGGCCAATCAGCAGAAAATCGGGCAACCGGATGCTGATCCCGCTTATGAGGCCGTGATGAATATCAGCATTTATGGGATGTCATTCCGGTTTAACCGACCGATTCGGTACAAATTCACAGACCCGGTAAGGGGGGAGCTTTATTGGCCTTTAGTAGTAGTGCCTCCCGCTGAGTTTGAGTTTACGGAAGCTAATAATATTTCTGTTAATGATACTACCGCACAAACAGCTTTGCATTTCAGCACTAATCTGAGGAAAGATACTTCTGCCTACCATGTAAAACTGAAATATCCGTCAGCGAAGTGGTATGCGAAACGGCAGGAGTTTACTTATAAGCCCTGGCCGGAGTGGCCTGATAACAGCAGTAATGCCGCTTTTTTCAACCTGAGGCCTGTTACAAAGAATAAAAACAGTACAGATAGTCTTTCAGTAACGGTTATTCAAAACGCTAAACCCATTTATGCTGGCGAACGAAAGCAGGTAAAATATGACCATGTGCCCT
>Ga0209717_1004434_pt1 | contig 11578 bp, 12 predicted proteins | sample AD_UKC048_MetaG_FD_184418 | JGI IMG/M metagenome (GOLD analysis project Ga0209717, IMG submission 184418) | Active sludge microbial communities of municipal wastewater-treating anaerobic digesters from USA - AD_UKC048_MetaG (SPAdes) (version 2) | ecosystem: Engineered > Bioreactor > Anaerobic >... | reverse complement strand
TCTGTTGCAAATCTTGTGTCAACAATACATGGTTTATCTAACTCTTTTGCAATTACTGCGGCATGACACAAGGAGCTTCCAGCATTAGTAATTATCCCTCTAGCAATCTTCATTGCTCCAATCATTTCTTGATCAGTCATTGCAGTTACTAGTATTGATTCGTGTGTAATTTTTTCAAGATCATTATAATTTATTATTGTTACAACAACCCCATTAACAATTCCCCCATTCACTCCAACGCCTTTCATAAGCATTTGATTTTTAAAAGAACTAATCTTTTGTTGAGGGCTTTTTTTTGTTTTCTCTGCGGTGTTTGGGTTTACTGCTTCTGAAGATATAATATAAATATCGGCTTTATCCATAGCCCATTCAATAATCTGTGGAGTTCCGAAATATTCTTCTAGTTTTATTGCGGTGCTTGTTAAGTCTTTTAGAATATGAGTATTAACTTTTTGTTTCTCTCTTTCTGATTCAGGCACGTCAGCTCTAACAGTTTGTCCCTTTATTCTTTTTAGTTCCCAGTCTTGTCTAGAAATAGTTTTACCAAGTGTTACATATGGTTTTTTCTGTGTTTCATAATGGTCAGGAGTTATTTCTTTAATAACGTGAGCTGCACCAAAGCCATAAACTGCTTCAATAATAACTGTGTTTGGATCTGTTGAGCTTTTGCTGGAGATTGTTATTCCTGAATATTTAGCAGTAATCATGTTTTGAATAATTACACCGATACCAAGTCTTTCAACATTTATTCCTTTTCTGTGTGCATATTCTAAAACATCTGGGCTATAAAGTATGCCCCAGGTTTCTTTTAAGCACTTTACAAGTTCTGCTTTTCCTTTAATATTTAAGGAGCCGCCTTCTTCTTCAATAAACTTAGTATCGCAAACCTCTCCGTCATCGCAAACAACAGAGCACCTAACAGCAACAAAAGCATCTGCGCTACTTGGTAGCCAACCGCCACCAACATCTCCTAATTTCCCATAATATTTGTATAGTTCGATTTCGGCTTCTTGGTTTAGTTTTCCTTTTAATAGAATTTGTTTTATTTGTTCTGATTTATTTTCTATGTCTTGTCTATCATTATAGTTTATGCTTCTTAGAATCTCTACGATTTTTGATTTTAAATTAAAGAATTCTGTTGCTGTAACAACAAAACCTCTTGGAACTGCAATCCCGCTTGTTGCTAGCTGCGAAAGTCTTGCTGCTTTTCTTCCAATTGTTCTAGAATCTGTTGAACCTAGTTCTTTAAGCCAACGTATGTTTTCATAGTCCATTCCCATGTTATTTCACATTTTTTATTTAATCTCAATAATATAATATAGATTCTTTTTAAAGGCTTTTTGGTTAAAAAAACTAATCCACAGAAGATATTTGCTTAGAATAAGCAGTTATAAGATTCCTTATTTTATGCAGTTTTTCTAGGATAAACTATACAAAGTGTTTGTCCTTCTATTGTTGAATTAACTGTTACGTTAATTTCATTATCGATTAATGCTCGCTCTAAGTTAGTTTTTCCTTCAGAACAAACAATACACATTATTACTCTCTTATTTGCGGTTCCAGTATATTTTAATAAAGAATTACTTGCTTGAAAATTAGAAATATCTTGTGGGTTTGAAAAAATAACTTGCTCTGGATCTAGACCAGTATTTTGTGTAATCCCTTCTGCAGATAATTGAGAATTTTGTTTTGTAAAGACTACTGATTCAGTACAACTTTCAGCACCAGGATTATTTACTTGCGTTCCCAATAATGTTTTTGCATTAGTTGTCGGACTGGTGTTTCTTCCGCCACAATTATCTCCGCATAATGGTATTGATAATATATAAACAATTAATATTGCTAAAACAATACTTGTAGCAGATTTTATTATAAAATTAAATTTGTAGTTGGTTTTCTTTGATATTAATCCAATAATCCAAAAACAAAATGACCAAATTAAATATACTGCAGAAAATGTTCCCAAAAAAATAAAAATTGCGGAAATTATTGGGAATCGAGATATAGGCGCCCCCATTGTTGAAGACAATATTCCTACTATGATCATTAAAATAATTATAGAAGGGCAAAATAACAGAATTGTTTTGTCTAGTTTTTTATAATCTATAGCCATAATTTCACCAATTAATATTAATGATAATATCTAACCTTTTAAAAGGTTATTTGTTTTCTTAGGTAAAAATGGGTATTTTAGCAGAAATTTTGTAGCCTCTAAAAAACCCGCGGATAAGCCGCGAAAGCCACTGCGCACGAATCGCGCGAAACCGATTCCGCACTGGACACCTACCCCCCCGAAAACAACCCCCTTTTGAATGCCCATATATTATTAGACCCAAATAAAAGGGTTTAAAAAAACAAAAGGAGTAGATATTTATGAAGAGAGAAAAGAAGGAAGAAACCATGAGTTTAGAATTTGAAAATCAAGAAAATTTAGAAGAAACAGAGAGAGAACCAGGTAAAGAGATGTCAATAACAGACCTTCCAGGCATTGGCCCAGCTTCGGCTGAAAAGCTTTTAGCTGCAGGCTACGATTCTCTAGAAGCAATAGCTGTTGCTTCCCCAAGTGAATTAGTTGCAGTTGCAGGTATTGGCGAAGGAACCGCAATTAAAGCAATTAAAGCAGCAAGAGATTCACTAGAGATGGGCTTTGAGACTGCAGAGAAGATACTTGATAGAAGAAAGCTAATAGCAAGATTAACAACAGGTTCAAAAGAACTAGACGAATTACTTGGCGGAGGAATTGAAAGCCAGTCAATTACAGAAGTCTATGGAATGTTTGCTTCTGGTAAGTCCCAATGGTGTTTCCAACTTTGTGTTTTAGCACAATTGCCTAATGAGAAAGGGGGTTTAAACGGCGGAGTTCTTTATATTGACACAGAAAATTCATTTAGACCAGAAAGAGTGGCACAGATTGCAAAGTTTAGAGGGCTAGACCCTGAAGAGGTTATGAAAAACATATTTGTTGCTAGAGCTTTTAATAGCAATCACCAAATGTTATTAGCAGACAAGGCCCAAGAGCTATTAAAAGAGAAAAACATTAAGCTTGTAATTGTCGATTCTTTAACAAGCCAGTTTAGATCAGAATTTGTAGGAAGAGGGCAGTTATCAGACAGACAACAAAAACTTAATGGGCACATGAGAACTTTACAAAAGATTGCAGAGCTTTATAATGTTGTAGTCTTTGTAACAAACCAAGTAATGTCAAGGCCAGATGTCTTGTTTGGCGATCCAACAGATGCTATTGGTGGTAACATAGTTAAGCACGCATCAAAGACGCGAATCTATTTAAGAAAAAGTTCAGGTTCAAAAAGAATTGCAAAACTTGTTGATTCCCCAAGCCTTCCAGACGGCGAAGCAGTATACCAAGTTACAGAAAATGGAATCACAGATTAAATCTGTGATTCAATAATCCGTGAAGATTATGATTAATAAAAAGAAATTTAAATTTAAAAATAAAGAAGAAAAAGAGTATTATAAATTATTAGATAATTTTTTAAAATCTTGGAATAACAAATCAGATAGTCGTTGGGATAAATACTAATTCATTTCTTTCGTTTTATATCCAGTCCAAAAGCATGCACGAACTTTCCGTAGTTTTCATTAGGCTCGTAGTATCTTGATTTTTCTTTGTAATCAAATAGTCTTTGTTTTTTTGTTTCAAGATCATCCTTACACACAATGCCTGGTCCTCCAAGGCAACCGCCTTCGCAGAAAAGTATATCTACAAATCTATATTTTGTATTATTAGTAAAATCAAACATTGCCTTTTCTATACATTTTGGGCCATCGCATACAATTACTTGTTCAAGATTAAGTATGTCTTTTGTTATCATAGAACTTGCAACGCCGCCGCCAAGTGGATAAATTTTTGTCACATCATTATAAAATTTATCAAATTCCCTGTTTGCTTTATTTTCTTCAATATTTTTTAAAATATTTTTTTCTTCGCAATAATCATAGATTTCTATTAGCTCTTTAAAAGTCAGAGCATAGTCTACGCAATCAGAATTTTCTTTGGCTTCTGTTTTTTTAGCAAAGCAAGGACCCACAAAAATGGTTTTATAATCATTCCCAAACTCTCTTTTAACAAAACGCGCCATAACCACCATTGGTGAAGTAACGTCTAGAATATTGTCTTTTAGATCAGGATATTGATTTTCTATTAATTTAACAATTGTTGGGCAATTACCGCAAATAAATTGTTTTTCGGGGTTTTCATTTATTATGTTTATATATTTATAATTAATAAGTTTAGCAGCATAAGTCAATTCCACAACTTTAGTAAAACCCATTCTTCTAAGATCTAGAATAATATCCGGGAACTTAAAATCTACAGGAAAGCTTGGTGCCAAAAGACAAATTGTCTTTTCATTATTTAAAGCATCAACTACTGCTTTTAATTCTGAATTTAGTTCAACCATTTATTTTCTACCTTTTTTCTTAATTATAAAATTATCAACTTTTGATTTCTTATGTTTTAAAAGAATTATCTTTGATGGTTTACAAGTATCAGAGATCTTATAGTCCTTTGATTCTTTTTCAAAAGCTTTTGCGTATTTCAAGCATTCTTCATATTTTGGCATGTTGTCTATAGCCATAGTCTTTCTAGAATATCCAAGATACATATAAGATTTTATTTCTACAAAATCAGCTTTTGATTTTTCAAAGATTTTTACAAAGTCTTTAATATATTTTTTATCATCGTTCATTCCTTTAATTAATGTAAATCTAATAACCTTTCTGCATTTTAGTTTTGGCATTATCCATATTGTCTTTTGTAATCTCTCCCAAGAGTCTTTTATCTTTGGGCGATTAATTTTAAGATGTAATTCTTTGTTTGGCGCAACAAAAGAAAGATAAAGTTGTGTTGGCAGGTTTTTGTGCTTTTGTAAAGCCAAAAGATTTTCCGGTTCCATTCCGTTAGTTACTACAAAAATGGTTTTAATTTCTTTTCTAGATTTTAATTCCTTAATCAATTTCCAAAGGTCCTTGTAAAGTGTGGGTTCCCCAGAAAGAGAAATGGCCACGTGGCTAGGCACTTCTGCTTCTTTTAGTTTTGCTTTAGAAACTTTTGGAAAACCACCAAAACCAGAAAGCAGTTTTTTTCTTTCTTTAAATAATCCGTCAATTATTTCTTTTGGGTTGTCATAGTCTTTAGTAGTAAATTTATCAATAGTCATATACTCTGCGGGTCGCCAACAGAAAATACAATTTTGATGGCACCAAAGGACTGCTGGCGTTATTTGCGCACACCTGTGGCACTCGACATTATAGAATTTTTCTTTATAGCAAACGCCTTCTCCACGCAGAGCTTTTTTATTCCATTCGCAAATCTCAACAGCAGAGTGTTTGCCGAACATACCATAATGCTTATGTTTTAAGTTTTCTATCTTTTCTGTTGATATTAATTCTTTTGTCATAAAAACACTTATTTTTAAACTATTATTATTCTATATAATATATTATACTACTATTTTTATAGTTAAGCATATTAAAAAAGGGTGATATTTTGAAAAAACAGAAAATAAAGAAAACAGAAAAGAAAGTAAAAGTTGAAAAAAAACCTAAAACCGAAAAGAAAGAAATAATTCACAAAGAAAAAAAGAAATCAAACACTTTTTTGATTATAGGAATTTTAATTATAATAATTTTAATAATCGGAGCAGTAATTGCAACAATTGTTTTAACAAAAAACAAAAAGGCAATTATTACAGATCAGGATGTAGATCACAATATAACAATTACTCCTGTCGATACAAATGTAAGTTTAACGGAAGAAGAATTTATAGAAAAATATTCAACATTTATGCTTGAAACAACAGAATTTGGTCAGAAGATACAAACTGAACTTTTAGAAAATATACAAGTAAAACAAAAGCCAATATTTGATCAAATAACCTCCAAATTAAATTTAAATAAAACTGAAATAGATTCATGTGTTGCAGAAAACCTTAACCTTACTGCAGAAATAGGAGAAAACGACGCAAAAATTTTACAAAAGATTTTTACAGACACACAATTTGCACAAATGATTGGTTTAACTGGAACTCCTGCAATTATAATTAATAACGAATATGCTGGCGGTTATCTAACTTATACAGAATTAAAAGAAAAAATTGATGCAGCAATGGACGGGAATGTTGTGGAAGACCAGTTTTATCAAGAAGGAGATTTCTTTTTTGGTTCCGAAAATGCAAAAGTTGTTGTTTATGTTTATTCTGATTATTATTGTGGTTATTGTAAGAAACTAGCACAAGAATCATTAATGCAATTAAAGTCTGAATATATTGATACGGGCAAAATTAAATATTTACCAAAAGATATGATTAGTTCAGAGCCATCAGCCGCAGTATATGCTAATTGTGCAGGAGAGCAAGGAAAATATTTTGAAGCCGATTTAGAATTGTTTAATAATTCTTCCGAGTTTTTAGAAAATTTACAAACTCTTCAAAACAGTATTTTAGAAAAGTATTCAGAAGACATAAATAGAATAAACTCAGAATATGCAATTTTACAAAAATGGATAGAAGAGAACCCAGAGAGTTTTTCTAAGATTCAAGAATCTTTAGCAGCACAAGCACAATAAGTGCTTCTTTCTGCTCTATTTTTATTTATTTTCTTTTCTAAATTATATATATTGTGGGCCCGTGGCCTAGTGGATAGGGCAACAGCCTTCTAAGCTGTGGGTCGAGGGTTCGAATCCCTCCGGGCTCGCTTTAAAGGTAATAAATTATGTTTAACTTTAAAGAAAGATTTGCAGAAGAGATTTCTAAAATTACAAAAAAAGATATTTCTGAAACTCTTAAAATCATAGAAGAACCACCAGATTTTAATCTTGGAGATTTATCTTTCCCGTGTTTCTCATTATCAAAGGAACTAAGAAAATCTCCAAATGACATTTCTAAAGACTTAGTTGAGAAACTAAAAAAAGAAAAACAGGATATTTTTGAGTATTTTGCTGTTAGTGGATATGTTAATATTAAGATAAAACCAGAAATACTTTACACAGAAACAATTTCTCAAGTTTTTGATAATAAAGAAAATTATGGAAAGTCAAAAACTGGCGCAAAAGAACAATATGTAATTGACACCTTTAATGCAAATACTTTCAAGACTTTGCATGTTGGCCACTTAAGAATGATAGTTGGAGGAGATGCTATCTCTCGTCTTTTATCTTTCTCTGGTTACGATTCTAAGCCAGTATATTATGGTGGAGATGTAGGAACGCATGTCGCTAAATGGTATTGGTATTATTTACAACTACCAAAAGACAAGCAAAAGATTCCTAAAGAGAACGTCTCTAAATGGTTTGGAGAAATCTATATTGCTGCTGGAGAAAAAACAAAAGATAATGAAAACTCCACAAAAGAAATTGATAATATTCAAAAACAGATTTTAACAGATAAAGAATTACAAAAAGAAATAGCAAGACTAAGAGACATTTGTTATGATGCTTATATGCAGGTTAAAACAGAACTTGGAGTGGAGCTTGTAGACAAGATCTTTGAAAGCGAGACCGAAAAGAAGTTTTTAGAAATTAAAGATGCATTTTTTAAAGAACACAAAGATATAATTAAGGAAAGTGACGGTGCGATCATAGCAGACCTAAAAGACAAAAAACTGGATGTCTTAGTGCTAATAAAAAAGAACGGCGCACCACTTTATGGTGCAAAAGATATAGCGCTTGTGCAAATCAAAAAACAGAAGTTCCCAAAATGCAAGCATTTCATTTATATTGTGGGTTCAGAACAGGATTTTTATTTTAGGCAATTATTTGGGTTATTTTCTGTGATTTATCCAGAAACTACACACGAGCACATTTCTCTTGGCATGGTAAATCTAATAAGCGGAAAGATGGCTTCTCGTGCAGGAGGCATGGTACTTTATGAGGACTTAAGAGATCAATTGCGAGATAAAGTAAAACAAGTATTAACTGAAAACAACCTAGAGCAGGACAAAGAAATAATAGACAAGATAGTGTTTGGAACAATTAAATTTGAGATGCTAAAGATTGGTTTTAACAAGACCTTTGTGTTTGATATTAATTCCGCTCTTGATCTTCAAGGCGACTCGGCAGTATATATTCAGTATAGTGGTGTACGAGCAAAAAGCATTTTAAGAAAAGCAAATTTCAAAGGCATAAACAACACACCAAAGCCAGAAAAACTAGAAGACGATGAAAAGAGATTATTAAATTTGATTATGCAGTTTCCAAGCAAAGTAGAATATGCTTCTAAAGAAAGAAAACCAAATATTATTGCAAGTCACTGTTTAGATTTAGCTCGTGCTTTTAATAAGTTTTATGGAAATTGCCCAGTAATATCAGATAACAAGGCGCTTCAAGAACAAAGACTAGCATTAATAAGTACTTATCTTCAAACCCTAAAAAATGCAACTTGGTTATTAGGCATAGAGATTCCAGAGAAAATGTGATAAAGAAAATGAAAGAAAAATACTTTGATGTAGTTTCAAGTGAGTTTTTCAATTATCCCTCTGCAGAAGAAATTTTAAAGAAACTAAATATCGAAAAGATTTACGTAGTTAAAGAGATAAACAAAAGAGAAGACCTTGACTTTGTTTTCCCAAAAGCAAAAAACACAAAGCCTGCATTTCTGTTTAAAGACTTAAATCTTTATAGCAATCTAAAAAACAAGATTACAAAAAACGCATTAATTCTTGGACAAGGCAGCAGTCTCTCAGCTAACACCAATATTATATCGAGCAAATCAGAAATTCATCTCTTAAACCCCATTTCCTCAGAAACCGCTTTTGACGAGGGATTAGCAAGAATAGCAAAACAAAACAATAAAATTATTTTTTTTGATATAAGAGAAATAAGATATAATCAAAACAAAGCAATAAAGCAAACATTATTTATTTTAGAGCTATTAAAAAAAAGAAATGTTGAGTTTCGGTTTGTATCTATGGCAAAAGTTCCTGAAGACCTTGTCGATCCAATAGTTCTTAAGAATTTTTTAAGAAATCTTGGGATAGAAAGAGCGATGATAAAAAGAATTTTAGAAGATTTATGAAAAAGAAAAAACTAGCAGTAATCAGGCCAAATTTAAGGCATAAAAAAAGATATCTAGCTATAGAGTTACTTACTTATCCTCAAGGCCTTGATTCAAAAACAATTTATCAATCTTTTTCAAGAGCTTTACAAAAGCAAAGTGGCATTTTTGTTCAATTAGAGACAAATATTACAATCATAGAAATGGATTCTAAAACGAAAACTATATTAATTAGAGTAAATAAAATATATTTAGATAAATTTGTTGCATCGTTATTTTTTGCACAACAGGATTTAGGATTAATAAAAGTAAAAAACATAAAAAGCACAATTAAAAAAATAAATATTTAATGTGTTTTTAGATATGGGGATTTAATTTATGGACGTAAAAAACACAACGCCAGAATCGCAAAAATCCAATCTACTTATCGCAGTAAAAGGCATATCCATCTATTATGGTTTTGTTTCTTTATTTTATCTTATTTTAGGAACCGCCATTGTGTTTTTTTCTAAGAAAATAATAACTTTTCTAACATCTAATGTAAAAGTAGATTCTGCAAATTATCTAACCGTTAGTAAATATTTAACGGTAAGTAACGCCGTCATTATTGGGGGAATTTTACTGAGTATTGGACTTTTTATTCTGTTTTCTGCTATTGGTCTGTGGAAGTTAAAAAACAGTGCAAGAATATATTTAATTATAGTTACAATTTTTTCGTGTGTATCCTTTTTTTTCTGGGGTGTTTTTTCTATATTTTCTTTAGTTTTTAATATATTCATATTAAACATATTATTTAAATCTAAAAAGCTATTTATTTCAAAAGATGATTTAGAAACCACAAATGTGGATTTAAATAAAAAAGAAGTTTGGAGGTAATATTATGATAGGGGCAGTAATAATTATATTTTTGGTTATTGGAATAGTTGTGTTTTTTTCAGGGCTATTACAAGTTTACCAATTTCAAAGAGCAGTAGTATTTACTTTAGGTAAATTTAGTCATGTTAAAGAACCAGGTCTTGGCTGGATTGTTCCAATTATTCAAAGAGCAAGAATAATAGATATGAGAATAAAAACTGCAGATGTTCCAAGACAAGAAGTTATGACAAAAGATAACATTCCAGTTCTTGCAAACACGGTTGTTTATTTTAAGGTCGAAAAACCAGAAGACGTAGTAATTAAGATTGAGGATTTTGAATACGCAGTAAGACAATACACCCAAGCAGCATTAAGAGATGTTATAGGTAATGCAGAGCTTGATTTTGTGTTAAGTGAAAGAGAAAAGATTGCAAACAGCATAAAAGAAATTGTTGATGCAGAAACCACAGATTGGGGGGTAGACATAGAATCTATAAAGATTCAAGAAATAGAGTTGCCTTCTGAAATGAAAAGAGCAATGGCAAAACAAGCAGAAGCAGAAAGAGAAAGAAGAGCAGTAATTATTGCAGCAGATGGAGAATTAAAAGCTTCTGAAAATCTTAAAAAAGCAGCAGATAATCTTGCAACAAATCCGGTGGCAATTCAATTAAGAACTCTTCAAACAATAAGAGACATTGCCGCAGATCCTTCTGAAAAAATAGTTTTGTTTATGCCAACAGAAATTGTTGAAACTGTAAAAAAGATTGTAAAAAAATAAATGGGTAATAATGTGAGGGGATTGTTTTTTGAAAATCTAAGGCGTATAAGTTTAGATTTAAATGGGCAAACCTCTAACATCTATCAGCCACGCCGTGCTCCAAAAAAATTTGATACTAAAAAAAGATATTTACAACTCGCGTTTAATAGTAGCACGGCTCAAGCTATAAATTTTATTTCTCAACTAGAATATAATGAACGAATAATTATAGAAGTAGGAACTCCATTAATAAAAAAAGAAGGCGTTTCTGCTATTAGGACTATTAGAAATTATTGGCCAGGATTTATTGTTGCAGACATAAAGATTGCAGATGGCGCGGAGCAAGAAGTAGAATATGTTTACAGAGAAGGCGCAGACGCAGTAACAGTGTTAGGTTGTACAAATAAAGAAACAATAGACTATTGCATTTCTGTATGTAAAAAATATAATCTAATATCTATGGTTGATATGATTGGAGTGTCTGAACCACACAGGGTTTTATTATCTTTAAAAAAACAACCAGATGTTATAATTCTTCATAAAGCCAGAGATCAAGAACACATAAAAGGATTTAAAATACCCTATAAGCAAGTAAATAAAATAAGAAGCAAATATGGCGCATTAATATCTGCAGCTGGCGGCGTTGATCTAAAAGAAGCAAGAAGTGCAATATTTAATGGTGCAAATATAGTGGTTGTTAATGTTATTGATTCTGGGTTTTCATGGGTTGGCATAAATAGCGATTCAGAGGTTCTTAAAACTACAAAAGAGTTCCTAAAAACAATAGAATAATTAGTTCTTTTTTTAATAACTTAAGCTTTTTAAATGCTTCTTGTCTATAATATATATTAGATAAACTATTGTTTTATATATTTAAATATGATATTTATAAAATTCTAAAAAGGTGAATATAATTTGATACCAAATTCTCTAGGCGCGGCAGCAGCTGGCTATG
>Ga0209717_1004432_pt1 | contig 11579 bp, 9 predicted proteins | sample AD_UKC048_MetaG_FD_184418 | JGI IMG/M metagenome (GOLD analysis project Ga0209717, IMG submission 184418) | Active sludge microbial communities of municipal wastewater-treating anaerobic digesters from USA - AD_UKC048_MetaG (SPAdes) (version 2) | ecosystem: Engineered > Bioreactor > Anaerobic >... | reverse complement strand
TTGAAAGGAGAATCACTAAGAAAATCTAAATCGCAGAAAAATATTTAATTTTAAACCCGCAATCCATCGTGAAAAAGGTGGTACACTTTGCTCAGGAATCACTGGTACACTTTCGTCGGAATATTCAGGTACTGATACATTTTTAAAATTCATCAACGATGAACTGTTTTCATACCTGAAAAAACTCAAAGAAAAATCTAACGCAACCGATTTGCAAAAAGTAATTTCTGAAATCTTTATCAATAAGGAAAAAACGGTAGTTGTAAGCGTTACCAACATGCAAGATGTCATTGATAAAGTACATGAATTAAGCAATTTAAAAATTGATGACCAGCACATGTTCCCTATTTCACAGGCATTTGAAGGGTTATTACCTAGTTTGGGGGAAAAGAAGAATGATGGTGGTCAATTTTTCACACCTCGTGAAGTAATACGCCTGATTGTTAAAGTTGCTCAACCGGAATTAGACAAAACCATTTATGACCCTTGCTGTGGTACAGGTGGTTTCTTGATTGAAGCATATAATCATTTAATCAAACAGAATCCAACACCAACACAAATTGCATCTTTAAAAAATGAAACCTTTTTTGGTCGTGAAGATGCAGACGAAGCAATTCCAATTTTGCTTGCAAATATGGCTTTACACGATATAGATTTACCACGTATTTGGCATGGTAATACATTGACAAGTACAGTTACTTTTGGTGATTTATTTAGAGGAGCGCCAAACCAATTTGATTTCATCCTTACAAATCCGCCATTCGGAAGTAAAGAAGGAAAAGCAGCACAAGCACAGTTTGCATACAAAACAGGGAAAGCGCAGATTTTATTCATACAACACATCATGAATAGTCTCAAAGATGGGGGAGTTTGCGGAATGGTAATAGATGAAGGAGTTTTGTTTCATACCAAAACAGCCGCATACAAACAGACAAAAAGAAAACTTCTGAATGAATGTGATTTATTTTGCATAATTAGTTTGCCGGGTGGCGTATTCGTGAATGCAGGTGCAGGTGTAAAAACCGATTTGTTGTTCTTCAAAAAAGGCATAGCCACTGAAAAGGTTTGGTATTATGACATGACACTGGGCGAAGATTTTAAACCGAGAAAAGTAAACAAAGGAAATCCGCTTGAATTTAAACATTTCAATGATTTTCTATATCGCTTAAAACTGCCTCTCGACCATCCTGAAAAAGTTAGCGAAAGAAGCTGGTTTCAAACAAGAAAAGAAATTGAAGAAAAAGAATATGATTTAAAAGCAGTCAATAATAATGCACCTGATTTTTCTGATAAACGAACTACAAAGCAATTGTACGAAATTATTGAAGAATCACAAAAGGAAATTCAAAACAAGTTAGCTGAATTGATGAAATGAAAAAAGAGGCAAAACATCTGTATCAGAAAGCAGTCGATTCTTTAACATTAAGTATCGAACTTTTCAATAGACCATACGAATGTGGTCGAACTCATGGTGTTTTGATTTTCTTAGACCATTCATTCGAGATGCTTCTAAAAGCTGCAATTATTCATAAAGGCGGAAAGATACGAGAAAAAAGAGCCAAAGAGACTATCGGTTTTAGTTCATGTATTAGAAAGTGTTTCAGTGATTCACAAGTAAGATTTCTTACAGAGGAAGAAGTCTTAACACTACAAACGATTAATGGGTTTAGAGATGCCGCCCAACACTATACATTAGAATTATCTGAACAATTGTTTTATTTCCAAACACAAGCTGGTCTTACTCTTTTTAGGGATATTACTGCAAGAGTTTTTAATATTGATCTTAAAACAGAACTCCCAGTCAGGGTTTTGCCACTTTCTACAACTCCTCCAATAGAGATGGAGGCTTTGTTTTCGCAAGAAATTGACGAAGTAAGAAAACTTATACAGCCTAAAAGCAGGAAAAGATTAGAAGCTCTTGAAAAACTTAGAGCATTAGCAATAATGGAAAATTCAATTCAAGGAATAGAAACCCAACCATCTGATGCAGAACTGAAATTAATTGCTGAAAAGCTAAAAAAGGGATCAAATTGGAATCAGATTTTCCCCGGGACTTCTACCTTGAGCCTCACTTCTAATGGTTACGGTCCTTCTTTAGATTTGAGAATAACTAAAACCGAAGAAGGTATTCCATTTACACCTGTTCCAGAAGGTACACCAGGAGCTGCAATAGTTGCTATTAAAAGAGTTAATGAACTTGATTTTTATAATCTTGGAAGAGATCAATTAGCTAAAAAACTTGGTCTTACTGGCCCAAAGACATCTGCAGCAATTAAGTGTTTTAACATCAAGGATGATCCAGAATGTTTTAAGCATTTGAGAGTTGGTAATGTACCTTTTGACAGGTATTCACAGAAAGCCATTATTAAAATTAAAGAAGGTTTAAGAAATAAATCAATAGAAGAAATTTGGAATGAAAGATAAGTTTTAATATGACACGACAAGAAGCCGAAATAATTCTACAACGAACATTTAAACTGAGCCGTTTTTATGATGAACAATGGACTACCATTGAGAAAATTTTAAATGGTGAAAGGGTTCTTCTCATTGAAAAAACCGGATTTGGGAAATCGCTATGTTTCCAGTTTCCTGCAATACTTCATAAAGGAACAACTGTTATTTTTTCTCCGTTAATTGCATTAATGCGTGATCAGGTCAAGAAACTTAACTCTCTTGGAATTTCCGCAAAATGTGTCAACAGTGAACAAACGCCTGAAGATAATTCACAAATTATCGCTGATGCTAAAGCCGGAAAAATTAAAATTCTTTACATAGCACCAGAAAGACAAGAAAACTCTGAATGGATTGAGGCTACTCGACAAATGAATTTATCAATGATTGTTGTTGATGAAGCTCATTGTATTTCTGTTTGGGGGCACGATTTCAGACCAGCATTCAGACGTATTATTAATCTTGTAAACTTGCTTCCTAAGGGATTGCCTGTGTTAGCAACAACAGCAACCGCAACGAAAAAGGTTGAAGCAGATATTGCTCAACAAATGGGGAGTAATTTAACCATTATTAGAGGAAACCTAATGAGAGATAATTTTAAACTCTTTGTCATTAAGGTAAACTCAGAAGATGAAAAACTAATATGGTTAGGGCAAAACCTTGAAAAATTGCCTGGTTCCGGGGTTTTATACACAGGAACAAGAGTGGATACTGAAATTTATTCTAAGTGGTTTGAATTTCTAAAAATTCCATCAACTGGTTATAATGCTGGACTGGATCCCGAATCAAGAATAGCCATTGAAAACGGTTTAATGAAAAATCAATGGAAATGCGTTATTTCTACCAATGCACTAGGAATGGGTATTGATAAGCCAGACATACGTTTTATAATTCATACTCAAATTCCGCAATCACCTATTCATTACTATCAGGAAATAGGAAGAGCAGGAAGAGACAATCAACCTTCGTTTATTATACTTTTCTATAATCCTGAAGACAAAAAACTGCCTGAAGCATTTATTGAGGGAGGAAGACCTGCAATTCCAAAGTATGAAAAGGTTATAACAGCAGTAAAAAGCGAAATGCTTGGTGAACGTGATTTGATGAAAAGAACAAATTTGAAGCAGACTCAAATAAGAGTTATTAAAGCAGACCTTATAGAACAAAAAATAATTCGTGAGGTTTCAATAGGCAAAAGTAAAAAGTTTGAATATATAACAGGAGCTCAACCACTAAATACTAAAGCATTTGAAGAATTAAGAGCAAGTAAAACTCGGGATTTGGACAAGATGATTGAATATGTTGAAACAACTCAATCACGAATGAAATACTTATGCGATTATTTGGGTGATTCATCAACCCATTCTTTTACTAATTGCGATAATACCGGATTAAAGAAAATTACTGTTACGGTCAATGATGAATGGGCTCAAAAATTACAAGCATTTCGTGAAGATTATTTTCCCGTCCTTGAAGTTGAAACAAGAGGAACAAACTTAATAAATGGGGTTGCAGCCTCTTATTACGGTGTTTCAAATGTAGGCAGTGCATTGCATCGCAGTAAATACGAAAATGGTGGTGATTTTCCTGATTTCCTTTTGAGATTAATTCTCAAAGCATATCGTAAAAAATTTGGTCAGGAGAAATTTGATTTAATTCTTTATGTTCCACCTACAAAATCAGGAGAGTTAGTAAAGAACTTTGCAGTAAAGGTATCACAAGTATTGAAATTCCCAATCTCACATAATTTAGTAAAGCAAAGAACAACTTCTGAGCAAAAAGTTTTTGAAAATGGTTATTTGAAATCCGACAATGTTAAAGATGCGTTTTTAATTAGAACACCTGATGAAGTGAGAGGAAAAACCATTTTATTAATTGATGACATTTTTGATAGTGGTGCAACTATTAAAGAAATTGGAAGATATTTAAGTAGTTTAGGCGCTTTAAAAATTGCCCCATTAGTAATCGCAAGAACAGTAGGAGGAGATTTAGTATGAAATCAATATCGCAATTTTGGTCAGATAAGGCTACATATAGAGCAATTGTGAGCCCTAATGGTCGATTTGTTATTAAGCACAGTTATTATGAAAATTATCAAGGATACAATGAAATTTTTTTATTATATGATTCCGGCAAACTCATTCGAGAAATCATTGGTGAAAATTGTTTATTTATCAACAATGATTACATCCTAAAATTCCCATTTTGGGGATATTACGAGGAATGTCGAGATTTTAACTTAATCAATTTAAATGATAATTCTTTAGTTCCAGTTCCCTATTCTGATGATATTGAAAGTTGTCTTGTCGCTCGAACCGCTGTGTTCAATAGCGCAGATAACAACGTTTATTATTTCTCAAATGTGCAAAGTGCCATAAAAGATTATACTAAGTTTCTTTACTCTATAGATGTAAGTAAATTAATTAAGTCAAAAACCTTAAAAGTCTTTGAAACAAATTTGAACTTTATTCCTGATAATACTTTTTTGGAGATCTATAAAGAATCATTATTGTGTTTTGATGAAAACCAAAAATTAATTCAATTAAAATTGCCAATTAATAGGAAAAATGAAATAATTGTATATCACCATTCAAATGTTGATTTTTCAGAAATTGAATATATTGATCGTTTTATTGCACTAGACATACACACTATTTCAAGTAAAATGAATGCAGATGGATCATTTATAACAAATAGAACTTATATTGGCGACTTATTATACCGCTTTAAATATAAAAATGAGATAAATTTAGTAGATGAGATATCTAAGTATGTTTCAAATAGAATAATCAATGAATTTGGTGCATATTCTATTGATGTAATTATTCCAGTTCCTGCCTCAAATATCAATCGAGAATATCAGCCAGTTGAAGAAATCGTAAAATACGTTAGTAAAGAAGTTGATATTTCTTGTGATTTAGCATATATTAAAAAATCAAAAAAAACAGTTGAGATTAAATCAATAAATAACAATAAAGAAAGAAGTAGGTATTTAGATAATTTATACATAGTACCCGACAATCGCTATTTAGGAAAAAATGTTTTAATAGTTGATGATTTAGTTAGATCAGGCAGTACATTGATGGCTTTGGCAAAATCACTTAAGGAGTTAGGGAAAGTTGACCGTGTTTACGGACTATCAATAACTAAAACAAGGACAAAACAATGAACAAAGAAGCAGCATATTGGATAGCAATGGCACATTTGCCAAGATGGGGTCATTTAAAGATAAATAATCTCATAATAAAATTTTACCACGAAAATAAACTTTCGATTGAAGATTTTTTTCAATTATCTGAAAATGAATGGAAAAATCTATATGGTATTGAATATAAAGAAGTAGAGGATTTAAAGAAAGCAAAGTCAGAATTAGCGAACAATGCTTTTCTTGCAGAAACATTGAATAATGAGGGCTATGAATTAATCCCGATAACTTCACCTGAGTATTCAAAAACTCTGAAAGAAAATCTAAAAGCCGCACACGCACCAGCTCTTTTGTATGTGAAAGGTAATAAACAAATAATGAAAGAAAAATCAATTGCAATAGTTGGTTCCCGCAATGCAACAGATAAATCATTAGAATTTACAGATAATATTGCCAAGTTAGCCAGTATGGAATATAAAGTTGTTGTGAGCGGCTTTGCTAAAGGAGTGGACAAACAAGCATTGGATTCGGCAATTAAATACAAAGGACAAAGCATAATAGTTTTACCGCAAGGCATTATGACTTTTGGTTCAGGTTTCAAAAAATATTATAAACAAATAGTTGATGGCGATGTACTGGTTTTGAGTACATTTTTCCCAAAAGCACCTTGGAAAGCAGAATTGGCTATGGCTAGGAATCCAATAATATATGGACTTGCATCCGAAATCTACGTTGCAGAATCCTCAGATAAAGGTGGTACTTGGTCTGGTGTTGTTGATGGATTAAGAAAGAATAGAAAGATATATGTACGCAAAGCAGACTCAAATGAAAATAATGCCAATAATTTGTTAATTCAAAAAGGTGCGATTGCTGTTGACTTTAACGGCAATCCATTGCTTGATTACAAACCTACATTAGCAAAAGTGAATCAATTAAGTTTAAATGAACCAACTGTAAATTATGAAAATAAAATTCTGGACTTATTGAAAACAGGTGAATATGCTGCTAAGGACATAATTAAAAAATTACAATTGACTTGGTCTGAAAAGAAATTAAGAGATTATCTGAAAAGCAAAAAAGAAGTCGAAACAATTAATGAAAAACCAATGCGATTTACAATGAAAGATTCAACAATAAAGCAAAAATCATTATTTGATTAATGCCAACGCATTTGCAAGCACATTGCCAAAGCCCGACGAGCCAACGCTTCAACCAAAGCTTTGCCAAAGAGCTTGCATAACTTGTCCCGGTTTATCGGGAGCCAACGCACCATTAGAAATTGAATTAAAAAAATTTGCCAACACTTAAAAAAATAAAAAACGCAAACACACAAGCCGACACAGATAGACATGAAAGTAATATGACAATGACACGGAAACTGAATAAAGACAATGGTTTACAAGACTGGAAGACAGAACACCAGGCGGTAACAGCGTGCAAGCGTAGTAGCCCTGCCGCAGGCGCAACACAGGGCTACATACGCCTGCACGCAAACCGTTACCACTAATAAAAAAAAACAAGTAGTATGAAAAAAATCACAATGACATTATTGACGGTCTTAATAACTATGGCCGTGGCTTTCGGACAAGCTCAGGAAGCAACAACCACTGACGGAAAAAAGATTATTCTAAATTCTGACGGGACTTGGAAATATGCAGAAGTCAAGAAAGACACTGCACAAGTTAATTCCTCAGATTGCAGTAATTGGATTGCGACAGAAACAGACAAAGTTTCAGGGAACACTTCTACAGCTGCAATAAATACATTAATCGTTTCGACTGATGGAGGGAAAAAGGGCTTTGGAATTTTTATGATGCAAAGTTCTAAAGGTGGACTAATTTTAGTAATACAAGCTGTTGGAGCAGGAAGTTGTATTGATGAAGGTGCAAAAATCAACATTCTATTTACTGACGGTTCAAGATTAGAATTAGCGAGTGAAGGAGACTTTAACTGTAAGGGAAAAGCAACCGTATATTTTGGAGGTGTATTCGGAAAGAAAAGCCAGCTTGAAGAACTAAAGACTAAAAAAATACAGACAATGAGAGTTTGGACAAGCGACAGTTATGTAGAAAAGGATTTTACAGTTGACAATCAAGAAGAATTCTTCAATGTCATCAACTGTCTGACAAAATAAAAAAGGTGCTAACAAAGGTTAAAATCAAGCAGGCGGAAAGTGCTAATTTGAAGGGCAGTACAACTATTAAACTTCATCGCAGGTTGAGAGTGACGTGCTCCGAAGTGCCCAACTTTTCATATACCGAAACCGTAACAACTAATTGTATGAAGAAGCTAATTATCATAGGGCTATTGTTAGTATTAGTATCACAAACTAAATCGCAACAATATTTTCAAGTAATAGATCCTACTTCTCGATGGATTGAATACACAAATTGGTTTGAGATTGGCTGGGAGAATACATTTTTTGTGTCCGGAGACACTACTATTGAAAATAAAAACTATAAAAAAGTTTATGAGATTTTTTATCATAGCATATTAGATACAGTTGATTGTGAACTTATTGGAGGTATCAGAGAAGAAAACAATAAGATGTTTTTTATACCATGTAACAATAATCCGCTTGAATGTATTGTATCAGATCCTCTGGAATTACTGCTATATGATTTCAACATGTCAATTGGAGACACCATTACATACTCTGTCGATTCTTTGAATAGTCTTTATAATATTGCATTTAACATCGATTCAATTCAAATAAATGGTGATTATAGAAAAAGGATTGAAGTTCATTCAGTAGAAACTACCGGATCAATTATCAGGATTGGTTTTTGGATAGAAGGCATTGGAAGTACGTTAGGCCTCTTCAGCCCGATTCAATATACAAATTGTGGACCTGGTGCCTTCAATACAGAATTATTATGTTACTATGAGGAAAACACATACATATATAGTCCGTTTGACTCTATTTATTGCAATACAGTTGGGATTAAGCAATTTTATGATAAAGAAATCTCAATGAAAGTTTACCCCAATCCTACAAATGGGATGATCAATATTTGTCTGAACCGGAATATTGATAGCAGAATTACTGTTTATAATATCTATGGGGAAGAGATGATTAGTAAAAAATTTAATGGAAACATCTCATTTATTAATCTTTCAAAATTTGCAAAGGGTGTTTATATTATGAACATAGAAGTTGATAATGAAGTCATGAATCATAAAATAATTATAAACTAGTTCTGATAAATATGGCTTCGTGTGGCGCTGCGCCGCTCATGTTTTTCACCAACAACAGCGTCATCCCGACGAAGGAGGGATTTGTTTGCAATTTGTTCAATTAATCCATAACTTTACACTCTCGTCCTTCTGCCCAGCCGAATTTACCCGGACGGGGACGCTGCACTGAGCGTTATTCTTCATCATAACACAACCTTAATACTACATAGTATATGAAAAACAGAAGAATATGAAAGCGGTAGTTTGCAGAAAATATGGAGAACCGGATGTATTAAAACTGGAAGAAGTTCCAAAGCCATCCCCGGATGATCATGAAGTTTGCGTAAGAATTCATGCCACTGCCGTAACAAATAGTGACATTTTTATCCGGGGTTCAAAATTGCCATTTCCTATAATCATTCCCTTTCGGTTAATGATTGGAATAACAAGACCCCGTAAGCAAATTATCGGATTGGTTTTTTCAGGAGAAATTGAATCCGCCGGCAAAAATATTCAGCGATTTAAAGCCGGTGATCATGTATATGGATTGACTGGATTTAATCTTGGATGTTATGCCGAATATATGTGTATGAAAGAAACTGACTCCAAGCGGGGCTGCCTATCGTTAAAACCCGGGAATATCACCCATGAAGAGGCAACAATGGCTGCATACGGGGGACTGTTAGCCTTTCAGTATCTTGAAAAAGGGGATATTCAGGAAGGAAAGAAAGTCCTTATCTATGGCGCATCAGGAACAACCGGGACAATCGCGGTACAGGCAGCGAAATCTCTGGGTGCGGAAGTAACAGGTGTTTGCAGTACCTCAAATATAGAAATGGTTAAGAATCTTGGAGCTGATCACGTCATTGATTACACGACACAAGATTCTGTTCCTGAAGGCTTAACCTATGACTTTATCTTAGATGCAGTTGGAAAAACAAAGACATCAAAACTTAAAGATTCCTGTAAAAAGGCATTATCGCCGAAAGGGAAATATGTTTCCATAGATAATGGAGATTTAAAATTATATTCACACAGGCTTGATAAAATAAGGGAATTTGTTGAATCCGGAAAAGTCAGACCAGTTCTGGATAAAATATATTTGCTGGATGAGATAGCCGAAGCGCATAGATATGTTGAAAATGGTCACAAAAAAGGAGGCGTCGCCATTACGGTGAAATAGGGGCATCGAATGATTTATACCATGCCGGAATCTAAAGGAATGCGGAAATACGGATTAATATGAAAAAACTTCTCTTCCTGGCATCTTTCCTGGTCATTTCATGGACTGTTGTCTCGCAGTCCTGTCTGCCTGAGGGCATTATATTTGAAACCCAGGCACAGATTGATAGTTTCCAGGAAGATTATCCCGGCTGTACAGAAATTGGAGGCTTTCTGGATATATCAGACAGCGACATCACGGATCTAAATGGTTTAGCCGTAATTACCTCTATTGGCGGGAGCCTGGTGCTTGAATTCAACGACAGTTTAACTAACCTGAACGGATTGGAAGGAGTCGTTTCCGTCGGTGAGGACCTTGTTATCGTAAGGAATCCATTGCTGACCGATCTTTCCGGGCTGAGCTCATTATCTTCGATCGGTGGATATCTGAAAATTAGTGGCAACCATTCCCTGAACGGTTTATCGGGACTTGACAATATTGAGCCAGGTACTATTGAAGACCTGATCATTATGGATAATGCTTTATTGTCGCTTTGTGATGTTGAGAGTATTTGCCAATTTCTTGCCAGTCCTGGCGGTTCCATCAGCATCATGGATAATGCCGGTGGTTGCAACAGCCTGTTGGAGGTAGCTGATGCCTGTGATGTTTCCATTTCATGCCTGCCTTACGGGGACTACTTATTTTTCACCCAGGAAGACATTGACGGTTTCCAGTCTAATTATCCCGATTGCGCGGAATTACAGGGAGATGTGGTCATCTCCGGCAATGATATAACTAATTTGGATGGATTGAATGTTGTGACTGCTGTCGGTGGCAGCCTGACGGTCAGTTATTGCAGCGCTTTAACAGACCTGGCGGGTCTGGCGAACATCAACACGGTTGGCCACTATTTGATCATCGATTCGAACGATGAACTTTTCAATTTAACCGGGCTTGAAAACCTTGATTCTATAGGTTTCAGTTTAATGATAATACTTAACACATCGATGGAAAGTCTTACAGGAATTGATAATGTGAAATATATCGGGGATGGAATTGTTATTGCCGGTAATACTGTGTTGAGGAAATGCGAAGTTGAGAGCATCTGCGATTATTTATCGGATCCAAATGGTACGGTGACCATAATGGATAATGCCCCCGGTTGCAACAGCGACGGAGAGGTTGTAGAGGCCTGCATGAACGGAAATAGCGATAACATACCGTTATCAAAAAGAATCAGCATTTATCCCAATCCTGCATCCGACCGGCTCACCATCGAAATAGCCGGGCAGGACCAGTTTGATATGGCCTTGCTCCATCGGGATGGCCGGGAACTTGCGCACTGGAAATGCAGAAAACCCCTGTCAACTCTTGATATGAGTAATTTTCCATCCGGGATATATTTCCTGAAGCTTTCGATTGATGATGAAATCAGGCTGTTCAAAATAGTCTTGTATTGACATTAAAACGCCGGTATTCAGCCCCCACCCTTGCCCTCCTCCGCCAGCTGGCGGAGAGGAAGACGCTGTTACCAACGGATTTACCCGTCGTACTGAAAATTTTGACCGTCACAAAAACATTAATTTATTTTTCATTTGATGCATAAATGATGTAAATTTGCATCAAATGTAAATAGCATGGCAA
>Ga0209717_1004428_pt1 | contig 11587 bp, 8 predicted proteins | sample AD_UKC048_MetaG_FD_184418 | JGI IMG/M metagenome (GOLD analysis project Ga0209717, IMG submission 184418) | Active sludge microbial communities of municipal wastewater-treating anaerobic digesters from USA - AD_UKC048_MetaG (SPAdes) (version 2) | ecosystem: Engineered > Bioreactor > Anaerobic >... | reverse complement strand
ATATGCAAAAAACGAATTGAAATGGATCGGGGCATCATCGCCATGGGCCATCATTGTCATGATGTCGATCTTAGTTTCAGCACCATTGAGGATACTCCATGTCATTCCTTTATCGGATGAGGTGATGATTTTTTCTCTTTCTCCGGCTACGACAAGTTTTCCGGTATTATCGGCCCACAGAGCTCTCAGCCATTCAGAGCTTCCAGTATTGCGGAAGGTCCAGTTCCTGCCCCCGTCTTCCGTTGTCATAATTTTGTTTCCGAGTTCTCCAACAGCATAACCTCTCTGAGGATCAACAAAGCAAACGCTTCGCAGTTCCATCATTTCCCTTATTTCACGTGAATAAAAGGTACCCGATGGTTCCCATGTATTTCCTCCGTCCGATGAGATCAGGATAGTACCATTCTGCCCTACGATACAACCGGTTGATCCGTTAAAGCAGATATCCCTGTAGATTGGTTTGAATCCGTAGAATCTCCTGTCAGGCGACGCTTCAATCTTCTTCCATGATTTCCCTCCGTCGGTAGTTTTTATTAATGTTTCATTCAGACCTACAGCGAAGCCATTATTTGTGTCGGTGAATGTCATACCGTAAAGCCAGTTCAGTGTTCCTGTTGTGGGAAGTTCATCCCAGTTCCTTCCGCCATCGTTCGTCTTCAGCAGAAAACCCCTCTCACCTGCAGCATAGCCTGTCTTTTCATCAGTAAAATGCAGTGCGAACAAATGTCTTCCCCTTTCCCCGTACTGGCATTCCCAGGTTTTCCCACCATCTGTGGTATGAAAAATATAACCATAACCTCCGCGCTTGTCATGCCTCATGGATTTATTTGATTCCGCAATTCTAATCCTGCCACCTGCAGCCCAGCCCTCCTTTTCATTTACAAATTTCACCCTGTACAGATCCGCATCAGAATTAATATGTACTTTTTCCCATGTTCTGCCGGAATCCTCTGTTCTCAAAATGGTTCCCATAGCTCCGACTGCCCATCCCATATTACCTGTGAAGGTTACATCCATCAGGGGGTATCCGGCTCTTAATGGAGGATGCGGAACTAACCTGTAATATAACGACGATTGAAGGATACCCATGCTGTTATCAACATGATCGAGTATGATCTCAGCCTTCTTTAACTGGTCAGATGTTCCTGTCTTTATAGATGCCAGCTCTTTTCTGAGTTCAACGGTCAGGTTATTATCTGTTTTCGAGAATTTATCCAGAAGCGACCGGATTTCTTTATTTCTTCTTTCAGTACAGGATCTGAAAACAGAAGGATTTGTGATTGAGACACCTGAAAGGTAACCGAATTTTGCAGGATTGAAAAAATCATTCCCGGTAAATTTCCATGCCTGTAACTCGTAGTCCTTTCCCGGAAGTAAAAAGTTGCGGAAAATATTTATACCCCATTCGTTTGAATAATCCACCGGAATGTCCAGTGACCTCATGTCGATCATCAGCTCCGCGCCCCAGCCGGCGGATGTATTGAAGATATCGGCCTTTGCCACCGGAGTCCATTCGTTGTAGGACTCCCCGTATTTGTCATAATGAGTTCCTTTTATTTCACCCCGGTTATTTAATACTATCAGGTAATAATCCTGGTGAATATTATCAGCATTCCGGGAACGTGGTTGAAGTATTATCCAGAAACATTCGTTGCTGAACAAAGTCTGGTCAACGAAAACACCGTTTACACCTGCCATCTGGGCATCCATTCCCCCGCCAAGCCTGCCGGATGTGCCATCACGTTTTTCAATTGAAGATCCGTCTGCTTTTAAATTGAAGCAAAGAAAATTACCGGACAAACCTGCAGCTGCCTGTGCTGTATTTGATGTTATTCGTCTTCCCGTTTTATCTGTCATGGCAATTTTTAATATCTCCTGGTCCTGCCACAGCCGGAGGTCTTCCATTTTATTAACAGCCGGGACAGATGACATTTCTCTGATATTTGCGTACTTTTCTTCCTGTAAGGTAAGATCGGGTTTGATCTCCTGCATAAAATCAGGCCGTGGCCAGTAATAAGAAACAAGTCCTGATTCACGCACCATAACCTCCTGCTGAACCGTTATTCCGGCAGTGGAACGGCTTACTTCCGATGAACGATCTTTATAGCTCGAATGACGGAATTCAAGATTCCATTTCCATCCCGGATCAGAATAAACATCCAGTCCGGCAAAGGGGATAATCATTTCAACCTGCCAGCTGTCTGACTGGCGGACAACATTCACAGTTGCAGATGAATTCCATGAAGAATAAAAAAACCCTTCAAGGTAGGGATCAAAATAAGAATCCCAGATGATACCATCAGGATTAACTGCAATTGAATAAGAATAATCACGGCCATGAATTATATTATCAGGAAGCCATGGCTTTAAGTCGACCTGAATATAATCATCAGAAGTGATCAGTCCGTCTTTCTCCTTCATCTTAACAGTAATTCCGTCAGGCTGATCGACAAACCAGAAAAGATAAATTTTTGTGCTGTCATATAATACCTTTACCGAGGTTTTATCGATGCTGTTCTTACCTGAAATGAACGGAGTAACCGTAAGTGCATCTGACCACTCAGGTTCTTTCATCTCGCCATCGGCATTTATAACTAAACCGGGAGTGACTTTTACAATTTGATGCAACTGTCTGCCGTTTGCCGATAGGGATGAAATAAGTCTGTTTCCCCTGATAATATTCTCATCTCCGGTAGCATTGTATTTCTGAGAATACCCGGTTAAGCCATTGATGAAGAGTATTATCGCAAACAGAATGCTGACTGTCTTATTTCTCATGATATTTCTGGTTAGTAAAATTGTCCGGATGATAAAGTTATTATGTATCAAATTTAACAAGTTCCATAAGATCCGGAAATTAAAAGCCGGTTTATTGTACTTAAAATATTTCATTGACTTAAAGAATTCAGCTTCTTCCTTTGTGTCCTTAGTGTGTACTTCGTGCTCTCGTGTGGTTAAGGGACAAATTTACTTAACCACAAGAGAGCACTAAGGTTATCACAAAGAGCACAAAGGATTTCCGAAAGAAGACCTGATTTTTGAATTATTAAAGTTACATTTGATATAGAATGAAAAGAAGATAGCGACAAGCGGATTAAAAAGATTATACTTATGAATGAAGTCGGTCTGACAATTCTTGGCGGATTGTGTATCGTATCGGTTTCATGTGCCGGTCAGCGCGGTAAAAAGGAAGTGCAGAAGCAGCCAAATATTGTTTTTCTGCTGGCCGATGACCTGAGATGGAATTCTCTCAATTGTATGGGTAATAAGCTACTTCATACTGACAATATTGATGAGTTGGCAGAGAACGGGATAAGGTTCACAAATGCATGTGTAACAACATCAATAAGCATGGTAAGCAGAGCGTCAATCCTGACGGGACAATATATGAGCCGTCATAAGATCAGGGAATTCGGCAAGTCGTTAAGTGAGCAGGCTTTTGCTGAAACTTACCCTGCTATCCTGAGGCGGGCCGGTTACTGGACAGGCTTTGTCGGGAAATATGGTGTTGGTCAGATAAGGGAAAGTGATTTTGATTTTGCCCGGGAGTATGAGAGGGTCCACTGGTTCCCTCTTGAGAATGGCGATTCGATCCATGTTACAGAAAGAAATGCTCTGGATGCACTGGAATTCCTTGGAGAAAGGCCAAAGGATAAGCCTTTTCTTCTTTCGGTAAGTTTTTTTGCCACCCATGCCCAGGATAACCATCCCGATCAGTACCGCTACCAGCCGGAGAGTGAGAAATTCTATCGGAATGATGTGATCCCTGTTCCCGAAACAGCCTCTGATGAATATTTCAGGAGATTGCCTCCGTTCATTGCCAATGAGGCTAATGAGGGAAGGATAAGGTGGCACTGGAGGTTTGATACTCCTGAGAAATATCAGAAGTATATGAAGGCATATTACAGGATGCTTACAGAGGTAGACATGGCTGTCGGCAGAATAGTAACGGAACTGAAAGATCAGGGAGTTTATGAAAATACATTGATAATCTTTATGGGTGATAACGGGTATTTCCATGGTGAGCACGGTCTCGCGGATAAATGGTATCCTTATGAAGAGTCTTTAAGGGTTCCCTTTATAGTGTATGATCCAAGACTGGAAGACAGCAAAAGGAATAAAACCATTGATGAATTTGTGCTGAACATCGACATAGCTCCGGCTGTTATTTCTGCTGCGCGGCTGGAAATACCTGATGGAATGCAGGGAGAAGACTTTTCCGGCCTGTATCTGTCAGGGAAACCTTTAAGATGGCGTAAAGACTTCTATTATGAACATCCGTTTGTTACAAGCGAAAAAAGGATCCCCTCATCTGAAGCGCTGGTGACACACACCTCTAAATATATTTTCTGGCCTCATTATCAGTATGAGGAGTATTTTGATCTGAAAAAGGATCCCATGGAGAAAAATAATCTGATAAATCAACGAGGAAGCGAGGGAAAAATCAGTGAAATGAAATCCCGTTTTTTGGAACTTAAATCCCTGGTAAAATGATCTGAAGAAAAATATTGAAAAGTTTATCAAAAAGTGAAGTCCTGATAATATTATGTACAGGAGGGTACCCTATTCGAACCGGAACCCGCCAAGAAAACTAACAAAACCAAAAGGAAGGGACAAGACAATGAAAAAAAAATTAACTCTTGCTTTGATGGGATTCATGATGGCTGTTCTTGCCGATGCACAGACAACCACAACAATTTTTTCAGACAATTTTGATGGTATAATAGCCAGGAGTGATCTTTGGCACATTCCAACGTGGGTACCTTCTGAAGGCGGAACTTTTCTTGGCAGGACACAATTCCGGTGTATTCCGGCGAGCCTGCCTTCGGTCAATAACGGGGAGGTTATGATCAATTTAGATACTTACAATCCTACAGGAAACCCGCCCGGATCATACTTTTATGGGACCGACTTAATAACGAACAGAAATTTTTCAATGGGAGAGGGGCTGATTTTCACTATCAGGGCCAGGCTGAAATCTTCCACACCACGTGGTCTTGTAGGAGGGATATTTCTTTACGAACTTTCCGGTTCCGGTACTAATCATGATGAAATAGATTTTGAGCTGGTATCAAACATACCTTCAGAAGTCCAGACTAATATTTATAATAATGAACCACCGGGAGCAGGGCATCCCGTTTTTCATCCCATAACAGGTTCTGTTACTGATTATCATACCTATGTTATCAAATGGTTAGCCGGCGAGATAACCTGGCAGGTTGACGGAGTCACTGTGAGAACGTCAAGAAATCTGGTTCCTGACCGTCCCATGCACTTTCATCTTAACATCTGGGCACCGGCCAAAGAATGGTCAGAAGCTTATGATGCCGGCCTTCAGTGGGTTAGTAACCCGGCAATGAATCAGACATATTCAATGATAATTGACTATGTAAAAATCGATTCTATAACATTAAAAAATCCGATAGTTGATATTGATCGTGAAGATCAGAAAACATTTTTTTATCCTAATCCGGCTCAGGATTTGGGCATCCCCTCCATCACTACTTGAAGCAGTAGTAATGAAGCCAGAGATTAAATCCTAAATAGCTCAACGATTTATACGGGGGATGTCGTTTTTTTGTACTGTTGTTAGCAGTTAACATCTGGATTTTAAGACAATCTCCTCTTCCGGGAATAAATAATGCCGCAATATTATTTACAGAACAACATATCAGATAATTCCACGGCCATTTCATATCCTGATCTTGCAGCTTTTCTGAGATCAGTGCAGCCTTCTTCTTTCCTTCCCATATCAATTTTAACAAGACCCCTCCAATAAAATGCCTTGCTTTTCTGCTGTTTCGTAAACGACCATGATTTTATAACCTTATTGAAATCATTAATTGCTCCCTGGTAATCCAGGAGTTTATATTTAGCCTGTCCCCTGATGGTCAAAAAGCCGGCATCATTCTGATTGCCTTTCAATGCTTCGGAGAAGTCGGCAACAGCTGTCTTAAAATCATTCAGCTGGAACCTGGCATATCCTCTTCTGCCGAAAGTATTATAGTCGTCAGGATTGATGTCAAGAGCTTTATTGTAATCTTCAATTGCTCCTGTAAAATCATTCAGATAGTATTTTGCTACACCTCTGTTCTCATACGCCTGCAAAAACAAGGAATCTCTCCGTATTGCCTCGTTGAATTCAACAATGGCGGCCTTGAAGTCCTTTTTTACAACCTTATAAGTACCCAGATTGAAACATTCCATTGCTTTCAGGTCACCTGTCTGGCTGAATCCCGGACATGACAACAAAAATGCAGTTAATATGCAGGATATCCGTTGCATTTTGTGATGTAAATATCAGTAAGACGGTTCAGAGGGTTCAATATTAAAGCAAGTTAATAAAATCAGGAAACAAAATCCAATGCAATTACAATTTTACATTAATGAAAAACGATTATATTTGCGGCACTTTAAACAATCCTCCTTCGCCACCTCCTTCGCTAAAGCTTCGGAGGTCAAAGAAGGCTACGGAGGACGAAGATCCTCCTTCGCCACCTCCTTCGCTAAAGCTTCGGAGGTCAAAGAAGGCTACGGAGGACGAAGCGGGGTGTAGCGCAGCCCGGTTAGCGCATCTGGTTTGGGACCAGAGGGTCGCAGGTTCGAATCCCGCCACCCCGACAAAAGAAAAAGCCCTTCTGTGCCGCAGGCACCGGAGGGTTTTCTTTTCACGAGCGTTGAAAGCGCCCGCTTTCATAAGCTCATGAAAAGAAAATCCTCCGCACGAGCGAAGCGAGTAAAGAAGGGCTTTTTCTTTTAAGTCACCCCCCCTCGGGATCATGAAATAATCCCGCCACCACAACTTCGCCATCCGAAGTCAGTATAAGTTTATAAACCGGAGAGAATTCATCGGAGGGCTACTTTGTGCAAAGCCCGACAGTTGATAATAAGGGAGTTACAAAACAAGTTACTCCCTTTATTTTTACCTATTTGCATAGTATTTGCATAATGCTCCATGTGATACTATACTGTACTACTGGGAAAGCCGGTGATCTTGACCACTCCTGGCCGGATATGATTGACCACCTTAAGTTGGAGTTAACTCATTGATCTTTGAACAAATATTAAAATGTTATGACGACCGGCTGAATATGGTCAAGCCTTCCGGCTTAAGTACTGAGACATCAATCCATAAATATATTCCAACAGCAAAACATGCAAAAAATATTACAATACCACTTAGAATAAAGATCAGTAACTTTTTCATTTAATGGAATTCCTTATACAAATTATTTTACAGATCTGTAAGAGACCTCCTTATAATAAACTACCGATAAATCATCATGGTTTTGTAATCCGATATAACCTGATAAAGGCCTGGGTCCTCTGTCCGGCTCAAAATCCCTGGTTTTTGGCGGGACCTCATCCCCTTCAGTAAAGTCAGTTACCAGTTCGTTATTCACATAAACTATGGTTCTCGGACCGTCAAGAGTTATTTCCATAGTATTCCATTCCCCCGCATTCTTCTGCGGGTGAGCCTTCGCTTTTGTTAATGAATATAAAACTCCGGTACAGTGATAATCACCTCCGACGTGTCTTGTGCCGTTATCAATCTGAACCTCGTAACCCCTATTGACAGCCTCCCATTCATCTGATGGTTTATCGGGTATTCTTATAAAAACTCCGGCATTACAGTCATTGTCCTTCACAGTATAGACAACTCTGATTATTACATTGCCAAATTTCTCTGCAGGATATAAGATCATACCCATTCCGCCGACAGTTTTCAATAAACCATTTTCGACTACAAATTCACCCGGGCCAACCTGCTCCCAGCCTGTCAGATCCTTACCGTTGAAAAGCTGATGCCATTTCTGATCCTGACATGAACAGACTATCAGAAATATGAAAATGAATAAAAATAAGAAATGTCGCTTCATAATAAATGTAAGTTAGTTGGAATAAGTCTGAAATGTATTCTTATGCAAGTTATAAAAAATGAAGGAATAAAATCAGATACATTTGGATTTCAATGATTTTTTATCGTAGCTTTTGAAACCGGTTGTTTTATTATCAGGGAGGGTGAAGTTACTTGACAGGGTTTTCATAAAAACGGTGATCGTTTTTTAAAATCCGGGTCACTGAAATAATTTATTTTTGTTGACAGACTAAATTAAAAATAAAAAAAATATAAAAATAGCCTTATTTATTTCGAGTATTATGATGATATTATCAGGATTGGCCTGTATAAATAGTGATGAGGCTCTTACGGATAACCGGCTTGCTGAGACTACATACATTATTCCTGTTTATGGTAATTTATCATCCGAAGATTGCGTAATTAAATAAATTCAAGTATATTTGAATAATATTAAAAAATTAATAATTATTCAAGTCAGTTTGAAAAAATGGAGAATATATTTGAGGAAATTAGAAGATACAATTTATGGGATGGGGAAAATCTGAATACGGGCTTTATAAGGACATATTATCTGGAGCTGATATCCGGTTTAACAGGTAATAAGCTTATCAAAGTACTTGTTGGACAGCGCCGCAGCGGAAAAAGTTATGTATTGCGTCAACTGATAAATCTTTTAATTACACAAAAAAAGGTCAGACCGGGTAATATTTTTTATGTGAACAAGGAATATTCAGCCTTTGACGATATTAAATCATCTTCTGACCTGGAAGCACTTTTTAAATTCTATATTGATACTATTAAGCCTTCCGGGAAGATATACATCTTTCTTGATGAGGTCCAGAACATAGAAAAATGGGAGTCTTTTGTCAACTCATATTCTCAGGATTTTACCCGGGAATATGAACTATTCTTAACTGGGTCCAATTCGAGACTTTTATCGGGAGAACTTGCCACCTTGCTGTCCGGCCGGTATGTGGAATTTGAAATTTTTCCCTTTAGTTATTTTGAAACAGCTGATCTTTCCAAACAGAAACCTTCAAGGGAAAGCTTCATTAACTATATCACAACGGGAGGCTTGCCTGAATTAGTTAATATCAGTAATGATGAAAGTCAGAGGTATTATGTTGAGAGTTTGAAGAATACAATCATTTTAAGAGATATTGTTGAACGCCATAATATTAAAGATCCGACACTTCTTGAAGATATTTTCAAATTTATGGTAGTCAACATTGGTAATCTTACTTCAATAAACAGTATTATCAAATATTTTAAAAGCAGGCAAAAGAAAACCAACTATGAGACACTTTCTTCATATGCAGAATATATAACAGATACTTTCATCATGCACAAGGCTGAACGATTTAATCTGAGAGGGAAACAGATCCTTGGAGGCGAATGTAAGTATTACCTGAATGACCTGGCATTTAAGAATTATCTGTTTGGATTTTCTCCGGCAGATATGGGATATAACCTCGAAAATTATGTTTTTAATCAGCTCAGAAGACTGGGGTATATTGTAAATGTTGGTGTAATGAACAATTTCGAAATAGATTTTGTGGCAAAAAAACCGGAAAAAACCCTCTATGTCCAGGTTTCCTATCTTTTAAGCTCCCCGGAAGTAGTTGAAAGAGAATTTGGAAATTTGCTCCGGATAAAAGATAATCATGAGAAGATAGTTGTATCGCTTGATGAAGTGAAATTTTCAGATTACCAGGGGATAAAGCATGTTCACCCATGGGAGCTGACTTAATTCCTCACTAAAAGGATAAATAATCAGGTTGCAAATCTTTATCTTTGATTTAAAATCCTTACAAACATAGCTTCATGATAAAATCTGCATTAATCTTTTATAACCTTATCCTGTTGGCAACAGCATCTATGTGTGTAAGCAATGATGCGCCTTCAGTAAATAAACAATCTGCCGGTAATACTTATATGAATCCCGTATACCCTTCAAGTATGCCTGATCCTACAGTAATTAAAGCCCCGGATGGATTTTTCTATTTATATGCCACGGAAGATGTTAAAAATACTCCAATTCTCCGGTCAGCTGATCTGGTGACATGGAATCTTATCGGAACCGCATTTACAGCTGAGACACGACCTTCTTTCGAGCCAAAGGGTGGAATATGGGCTCCTGATATCAACTTTATAAATGGGAAATACGTTCTTTATTATTCAATGTCGGTGTGGGGTGGGGAATGGACCTGTGGAATTGGTGTGGCTGTCAGTGACAAACCTGAAGGTCCTTTTACCGACAGGGGAAAATTATTCCGGAGTAATGAGATCAATGTACAGAATTCAATAGATCAGTATTATATTGAGGAAGATGGAAAAAAATATCTTTTCTGGGGAAGCTTCCATGGGATTTATTCAATTGAATTGACTGATGACGGACTTTCGGTACTGCCCGGAGCGGAAAAGCGCCTGGTAGCGGGTACAGCTTATGAAGGGACCTGTATTTTTAAAAAGGATGGCTTCTATTACTTATTTGCTTCAATCGGGACCTGCTGTGAAGGCGTGAAAAGTACGTATACCACTGTTGTCGACCGTTCAAAAAACCTCTTCGGTCCATATCTTGACAAATCCGGAAGGAGCATGAACGATAATTATCATGAAGTTCTGATCCATGGCAACGACCGCTTTGCGGGGACGGGACACAATTCAGAAATTGTTACCGATAATAAAAATAAAACATGGATATTGTATCATGCAGTCGATAAGATCAATCCCCGTGGCAGGGTTTTAATGCTCGATGAGGTTCAATGGAAGGATGGATGGCCATTCGTCGACGGCAATGTACCTGGTTCAGGCCGGAACAAACCATCCTTCTGACTTTATGATATGACTTTCATCCGGTCTGGCTTATTTACTTAATAAAATCATCTCAATAATTCTTTTTAATTAAGAGTATCTTTGTCCGGTATGGAACAGAAAGGCTCCCCGGTCGAACTTGGAACGGGCAATATCCGGCAATTGCTTCTTAAATATGCAATTCCATCGGTTATTGCCATGACTGCCGCTTCTCTGTATAATATAACTGACAGTATCTTCATCGGGCAGGGAGTAGGGGCGCTTGCCATATCCGGACTGGCTATTACTTTCCCCCTGATGAACCTGTCTGCAGCTTTCGGATCTCTTGTAGGAGTTGGGGCCTCAACTCTCATGTCACTAAGGCTGGGACAAAAAGACTATAGCACTGCAAATAATATCCTCGGGAACGTTTTCGTACTTAACCTGATACTTGGACTGGCCTATACAATTCTGGTCCTTCTTTTCCTCGATCCGATCCTCCGCTTCTTCGGTGCCAGTTCAGAAACTCTTCCGTACTCCCACGATTTTATGGTAATTATCTCTCTCGGCAACGTTATAACTCATCTTTACTTCGGACTGAATGCCATGCTGAGGGCAACGGGTCATCCTTATAAATCGATGTATGCCACAATATTCTCAGTAGTTATTAATGTGGCGCTGGCGCCGGTCTTCATTTTTGTTTTCAGGTGGGGTATCCGCGGAGCTGCGCTGGCAACAGTCATTGCCCAGACCTCCATGCTTTTGTGGCAGATATCACATTTTACAAATAAAAATAATTTTATTCATCTTCAAAAAGGAAGCCTCAGGCTGAAACGGAAAATAGTCATTGATTCCCTGTCGATCGGAACAGCCCCTTTCCTGATGAACTCGGTAGCAAGTATAATTGTGATCCTCATAAATACGAGCCTGATA
>Ga0209717_1004427_pt1 | contig 11587 bp, 6 predicted proteins | sample AD_UKC048_MetaG_FD_184418 | JGI IMG/M metagenome (GOLD analysis project Ga0209717, IMG submission 184418) | Active sludge microbial communities of municipal wastewater-treating anaerobic digesters from USA - AD_UKC048_MetaG (SPAdes) (version 2) | ecosystem: Engineered > Bioreactor > Anaerobic >... | reverse complement strand
TATTTCCCCAAAAAGGAGCGCTCTTTTGCTACGGGGATATTCAACTCGGGAACCAATGTAGGCGCAATTTTGGCACCCATGTCGGTGCCTTACATCGCCAGTCATTGGGGTTGGCAAACTGCTTTTGTCATCATTGGTGCCGTTGGCTTTTTATGGTTGATTTTCTGGTGGATGTACTACGAAAAGCCAGAAGACCAAAAACGTCTTTCGAAGGAAGAATACGAATACATCCATAGCGATAAAGAAGAAGAATCAGTTGGGGCACAGGAAAAGGTTTCCTGGATCAAATTATTGGGGTACCGCCAAACCTGGGCTTTTGCCTTTGGAAAGTTCATGACCGATGGCGTATGGTGGTTCTTTTTGTTTTGGTTGCCTGCTTATCTGAAAGCGCAATACGATATGGAAAAAACCGAAATTTCCTTACCCTTAGCGGTGTTGTATACGATGGCGATGGTTGGGAGTATTGGCGGTGGCTGGTTTCCGGTATATTTCCTCAGAAAAGGTTATGCCCCTTACGATGGTCGGATGCGGGCTATGTTTTTGATCGCTTTGATTCCACTGGTTGTGCTACTGGCGCAACCCTTGGGGGGCATCAGTTTCTGGATTCCAGTTGTGCTGATCGGCATTGGGGCTTCGGCACACCAGGCCTGGAGCGCCAATATTTTCACTACGGTATCGGACATGTTCCCTAAAAAGGCGGTGGCCTCGGTTGTCGGCATAGGGGGTATGGCTGGCGGTTTGGGTGGGGTAATGGTATCCAAGGTGGCTGGGGCTTTGTTTGACCACTACAAGGCTTTGGGGCACATTCAAACCGGGTATTCCATCATGTTCGCTGCTTGTGCGGTGGCGTACGTGATCGCCTGGGTGGTGATGAAGAGCTTGGTACCCAAGTATAAGTTGATTACGGATTTGTAATTCAGAGCGTGCTTATACAAACAGTAGGTTCCCTGGCACTATTTTTCGAGAAAAATAATGGCAGGGAACCAATTTAAGATTTCATACATGCCAATTGTTCTTATTCAAATTGTAAAAGATTTTTTTTTACAATAATATTTATTATTTTCATCTCTGAATAGCAATAAATTTGTATGAATAAGATTGATTGGGATGTTTTACATCCAGCATTGCAAAATCGTCGATGTGTTTTATTTCTTGGCCCCAATGCTTATCCTTACGATGAGGACCTTACAATAGAAGAAGCAATGTGGAAGGAATCAATCGAGGATAGCACCATAGTGCGTTACTTTTACCAAGATGATGGATTGGTTTTGTTTCAAAAAAAATCACAAAGAGGACGTTTTTTAAATAAAGTTAAAGGTTTTTTTGATGATAAAAGTAAAGACTGGTCATTGACTCGTTTACAACTAAATAAAATAATACAACTACCGTTTTTAGCAATTGTTAATCTTACAATCGATGACCTCCTGCCTCGTTATTTTCAAGAAATGGGATTCGAATGTCACTCACTGCATTATATTTTTCGCCCTTCTCTGACGGAAAAGCCTATTTCTGATCTGCCAATTGAAGAAGGAAAGCCATTAGTTTTGAATTTATTAGGCAGTATTCGATCTAGCGACAATTTAATATTAACCCATAGTGACCTATTTGATTTCCTTAGATCATTATTTGATGATAAGGATCAATGGCTACAAATTCTTCTTCACGAGGCTGATTGCTTTTTATTCATTGGTGTAGATTTTAAAAAATGGTACTTACAACTGCTTATACAAAAACTTTCTCAATACCAAAAATCACCAGAGGAAGCGGAACGTTATGCTATTTCTGAAAGCCTAAACATTCCTATTACAGAATTGTATCAGCATGAACTTAAGATTCAACTTGTAGAAGATGGTTATCAACAAGTTATTGATCAAATGTACCGGTTTAGTGAAGAGAACAATATTTTAAACAAGCCTAAATACCAGTTTGTTGAATATAAACACCCTAAATCATTAGAAATAAATCGACTCTTATTAAGAGGCGAACTAAATGGCGCAATTAAAATGTTGTTAGATCATTTTGATAAAAATCTCAACGCCGATTTGTACAACGAATTAATTATACTTTCCTCAACGTATCATTCTTGGCAAAAAGACCAGGATGAACTAAATAAAGAGGAAAATAATCTTTTAAGGAACCGAATTGTCAAAAGAACACTTCATTATATAAAAATTATTGATGAGTTAAATGCGATTGGTTATGAGTTATAATCAAAAACCACATCGCTACCCGGGTACTCTTCCATTTAGTACTAAACAGAAGGAATTATTTAAAGGAAGAAAAAAGGAATTGGATGAAATTATTAGACTGATAAAATTTCAGCAAATTGCAATCCTTTATGGCAAATCTGGTTATGGAAAGTCTTCATTAATCAATGCTGCTATACTGCCTGAATTGATCAACAAACATAATTTAGACCCAATTTCTATACGTTTCTATACGTTTCAAGAAACTGAACAGGAACATAATATTCTTTTATCAAAAAATTATAATTCAATTTTACCACAAGGTCCTGTTTTATCATTAGAAATAATAAAAGATAATTCGTTATGGTATGCTGCAAAAGCAAGACAATTTTCTAAGAATAATCAACCCTTTTTATTGGTATTTGACCAGTTTGAAGAGTTATTTACCTATCCAGAGCGACAAATTAAAGAATTTGTTTCACAACTGGCTGAGTTGTTGCGTTCAGGTATTCCTCAACGGGTAGAACAAATATTAAATCTGAATCAATTAGAGGAGAACGAACTCGATATCATTTATGAAACAATTCCAGTTAAAGTCATATTTGTAATTCGAAACGAGTTTTTATACTTGTTAGAAAAATTTTCTAGTTTATTACCTAATATTCTTCGACATAGTTACGAATTACTAGCGCTAAGCCGGGAAGATGCAAGGCTTGCAATTGTAGAGCCAGCAAGCCAAAGTGGTGATTTTGCATCACCGAAATTTCAATACAATAACAATGCATTAAATAATATCTTGGATTTTCTTGGTGATGATGATGCCCGTATTGAAGCCATCCAACTTCAAACACTTTGTCAGGCGTTTGAAAGAAAAATTGTCACAGAAGGTGACCAGATCACAGAAGATGAAACGAAAGAAACAAATCTTAAATTAATTTTAAACAATTATTACCAAACCCAACTGACGGATAACCGAATACTAGAATACAAAGAAATAGCGCAACAAATTATAGAAGAAGAATTGGTTGTGGAGACAGACGCAGGGAAAGGGGTTAGAGTTGCTTTACATGAGCTTTCCTTAAAAGCTAAATTTTCTACATTAATGGGAGAAAATGGCAATATAAAGCTTGATGCTTTACTCGACTCTTTAGTAGAACTTTACTTATTGCGAAAAGAAACTGATAATCGCCGCGGAGACACCTATGAACTTGCACATGATAGACTAGTTACTCCTGTACTTAGTGCAAAACACCAAAGATTTGCAGATAAACTTATTCTTGAACAAGAACTAAAAGAAGCGGAAACAAAACGGCTGTTAGAGGTTCAATTACTTGCTTTGCGCAAGGCAAGAATTATAAATATTCTAGTTAGCTTTCTCGCAATTTTATCAATTGTCTCTACCATATGGGCATTAGGGCAAACACGTTTAGCTAAAAACAAAACTGAGGAAATCGAAAGAGAATTAACTGCACGAAAAGAAGCTGAGATTCAGTTACTATTACAACGATATGACAAAATTGATGCTCATGAAAAAGAAGTAAGAATGAAAGTTTTGGAAGAAGCGCTTAAAATTGATAGTACAAATTTAAAAATTAAAACTATTTTAAAAACGCTAAAAAAATAACCTCAACATGCTAAAAACATTCGCCCTTCTTGTTTCTTTTGGATGCTGCATACATGTTCAATGCCAAAGTGCTAGTTATTGCAGTGATTTTGACCGCCTGATTGCAGAAGGAAACAAGTTGCTTGAGCAATCCATTCCTCGTTTTTATGAGGCATTTAAAAAATATCAATCAGCTGAGGCGGTTGCTTGCTCCACTGAAAAGGCAAACCTCGCCAAGCAAAAAATAGAAACACTTTTTGTTCGAGTTGACAAACTTAGAGAGACAGCCATCATAAATGAAAAAAATGCCAATCATGCTCGATCTCAGGCTTTAGAAAATTATAAAATTGCACAAGCGGCGACAGAAAGAGCCATTGTGGCAAAATTAGAAGCCGAGCAGAATTTAAATAATTATAAACGGGCAAGCGCGAGTATAGTTGACTTTATCACGTCAAGGGCAAATCTATATATATTAAAAATGGACTACGCATCTGCTCATGAAGAACTGGTTAAGGCCTCTGCATTACAAATTTTCACTTCTAGTCTAAAAAAAGCCGTTACCGAGGTTGCTTTTTGGTGGATTGAAACAGAAAGACCTGATCTGGCATTATCGTTATTAAAAGTGTTAAAGGTAAGAGAATTGCCCGCTAATGGAGATTCATTACGACAATTCATCAAAAGTTATCAACCTACTTTTTATGCAGATACACTGTTGAAAAGATATTACCCTGAAATGATTTTAGTAAAAGGAGGAAAATTTTTATTTGGTGGAAAAACTGAAGTGGTGATTCAAGACTTTCTTATGGCTCGCAGTGAAACTACTTTTTGGCAATTCGGACTATTTTGTGCGCTCAATGAACGTGATATTTTTGATTACAATGACCCGTCCTGGCCGTTTTTTGGAGAAGTACCAATTATTAATGTCACCTGGTTTGATGCAATTGAATACGCACATTGGCTCAATAAAAAATTCAGACCCACTAATGCTTTAAGCCTTAGTAGAGAGGAGGGCACTTTGAAAACATTTGTCGGCAAGCAGGACTCTATCGTATTTTTTAAGAATCAATTTCGCTTGCCTACTGAGGCAGAATGGGAATTTGCCGCAAATGGAGGATCAACACAAAAGAAATTTATATATGCAGGCAGTAACAGTATTGATTCTGTTGCATGGTACATCCGAAACTCAAAACGGACCAATCCCGCTGGCCACAAAGGGCAAAATTCATTGGGCTTGTGGGATTTGAGTGGTAATGTATGGGAATGGTGTTTAGATTGGTATGATGAAAAATACCCCAGTGTAATCTCTAATCATTATGAGGGACCAATAGCTGGAGTTTTTCGAGTCGCTAGAGGTGGCGCTTGGGACCAATATGATATATTTTGTCAGGTGTTGAATAGAAATAGACAATTGCCGGATGAAAGGAGTACTAAAGGAGGTTTTCGCCTTGTCTGTGGTACTTCAGCGCCCAATAAAAATTGATACCTCTCACCTCGTATTAACTTTTCATTCAAAAATAACTTGCGTCCTTCCAAAACAGTTCAAAGAAGCCCAAAATATTGGGTGAATAAGCTTGCTCTTTTTTTGTTCAATAAAAGCTATTTTTGATTGTTGCAGAGCCAGATCAACAGGTTCTTTTCTCATTAAGCCTCCATGGAACAATTTTAAAATTTCTCGATTATTGACACCTTCATGATAAAGCATACTTAAGATTAAGCAATCAACACCCGCTTTATGGAAGCCATCGACTAAATTTGGCGCACCCAAGTTCACCGCATTTTGCAACAAGATTGAATCTAATTTAAAGGCAGATAAAATTAACAATTTATTGTTGAGGTGAAGGTTTTCAATATTATAAAAATTTAACTTTTCAACTTTTCCTAAACTATTCGGGAAAGCAATGTAGCTTAATTTTTCCTGAAATTTATTGAAATAGATGCCCGTCCCTATGTGCAGTACCTTGGACTGGTTGGTCTTTTCGAAAAATTGCCCTCCAGTAGTTTGTCCACCATATTGGCAATAAGTCTGATTAATTTTTGCAGACCCTTCTGCCTCAGATTTTTTATTGCTGATGATTAAGTTCATCTGTGTTTCGTCGTAAATATCTGAATAGAATTGAAACGATTTCAGCGATTTAGTTGAACCAAAAGGAATGAAAGCTGAAAAATTATTGTGGTATGTTTTTGCTTGGTTTTGTGAATCTCTGAATAGTTGATGTATGGAATGACAGTAGGTAATAGCGTGATCATGAATCATAAAGCGAATATTTTTTGTATCCAAATTGTTGCCAACCACTAAAGCGTCGAATACAACATTGTTAAAAATACCATGAGGAACAATTATTAACCTTTTTGGAAGTATTTCATTAATAGGTGCAACTAATTTTTGATAAAGTTTGGAAGCTATATTTGCATAAGCATTTATGTCTACTTTACTATTGGAGATATATTTGCTAAATTGTGAAATCCATTCATTAAGTGGGAAGTCTAACTTAATTTGGCGGATAGTTTGTACATTTTTTGACAAAATGAAAATCAAAATTGATGAGTCAGTTTGGAAATATTCAACCAAGCCTTGATCAGAGGATAGTATTTTTTTTTGAAGGTAAGATACCTTTATGGAGTCATGTTTTTCAGCGGAAACCTCTTTGTTGAAGTTATATTGCATATTTATTTTATCATGTAAAGCATCAAGTTTATCTGTAAAGATATTGAGTTGTTTCTCAATGTCTGAAATTTCTGAAGGAGTAGTTTGAGTCATAGTTGAGCCTTCCTTCTCTTGTAAAGCTTGGGTTAAATGCTTCACACGTGCCTTGATAGAAAAAATGTTATCTATCACACTGTCAGGAACTCCAGCAATTTTATATTTACCTACGGAATTATTACTATAAATTTCTATGCGCCGGTGCTTTTCTAATAAATTCAACGCTTTTTCAAAATAGTTAGAATTGGAATCATCTAAATGTGATAGTGCAGCTAATTCAATAGCTTGGGCTATTACGGAACGAAAATTCTCAATAACATTATCACCTAAGCTTGATTTCATGTGACTTAAATGATAATCTATTGCCAAAATAGACGATTCTGTGTATTTTTTAACATCAGATAAATAGCGTGATGAAACCTTATTATTTTGCTGTGAATTTGCCATACGATTACATTTTCCAATTCCATTAAAGATTGCAATAAGTTCATAAATTTGGGACACGGCTGTAAAGTCATTATCATCTTTATAGTTTTGGCTCTTGGCGGCATTTTGGTAGTATTCGATTGCTCCATCAAAATCTTTTTGCTTGTACTTGATTCTAGCAACATTAACTAAAACTCGACTAACCTGAATACTTTTCTCCCCATATCTATTTAAAAATATCTCTAAAGTTTTTTGGTAGTATTCGATTGCTCCATCAAAATCTTTTTTTTGCTCTTTAATCCTTCCCATAATATTATACGCGTCTGCCAGTTGAGTTTGATTGGATTTTGAATTTTGTAAAATTTTTATTGATTTTTCACAATTTGTACTAGCTTTTTCAATGTCACTAGGTAAAAATATTTTTGCTGCTATCATATAGAGCGCGGCACTTTCTTGAGAAAGCTCCAGATTGTGCTTTTTGCTAAAGTAGGCTGCTGAGTCAATATAAACCGCAGCATCAATGCTTCTACCCATCCAATGATAAGTCTCGGCAAGACTGCTGTATATTAAAATGAATTCTTCTGAACCAACTTCGGATCGCTCTTTTAAAGAATTCAAAGCTTTTCTATAAAAAAAAGCAGCATTAAAATAATCATCCATCTCATTATAACATTTAGCAATTCCATGGTAAACGGGAGTTATGCCATCAATATCATTTGCAAGCCGCAAAAACTCTTCAGCTTTCTTATAAAAGTCAATTGCTAATCTAAAATTCCCCTTGGCCCGGTAAGCTATGCTTAGCTCAATTGCAGTCCATCCTTTCCACGACATATCGGGCGCAAGATCTACTGCGTTATTTAATAAAGTAATGGCTTTGTCAAATTGCCCCATCTCTCGTTGAGTCCAGCCATATCTATAACATAATTTGAATCTAGTATCGGCAAGCTCAGTATCCACGGGATATTTTTCCATTACTTGAAAAGATTTTTCAAAATATATGGATGCAGCTGGGTTATTCGGCTGGCAAAACGCAACATTATAATAAAACGTTGCAAGTTCTTTTGCAAATGGCCCTGAGATGTTGATAGCCAGGTCGATTGCCTTTAGAAATAGGCTTTCTGCTTCTTTATTCTTGCCTAAATTTCTCTGGCACCTACCTCTTTGAGAGAGCAAGTGTGCATAGAACATATTGTTTAGGCCAATGGAATTCTGAAGTAAACTATCTGCTTTTTCCAGAGTCTTGAGTGCTAGGGATATGTTTCTTTTTGAAACCAGACCCTCTGCTTCCTTAAAATATTGTTTAAACAGAAGGGAGTCCAACTTATTTTGAGCTATTAAAAAGGAACTAGACAGCATTATTACGGCCAAAAATAATATTTTGGACGATGTGGTCGGCTTAGTAGACATATTTTTTTATTCACAATGATACATATTGATTTTTAAATAATCATAATCTTGGCTAATTTTTTTTAATTTGTAGAGAATTTAGGATTGGAAGATTGGCATCAGAAAAAATTCACTTCTGACACCAGTCTCCTTCCTTGTAGCCTATTACTTTATACCTCAATAAGCTGCTTGTGCGATAACCGACACTTTGACGGAATTCGTATAAAACCGCCCGGTATTCCTTCCATTGATCACCTCAAACTTCAGGTCTAATATTTTCACCGTGTACAAAACCCGGCCAACGGTGGCCACCATTTGTGCACCTACGTATACTTGACCACTTGCAAAATAAATCGATCCTTTTTCACGGATGACCTGTGGTTTACCAAACTCTCTGGCACCGCTCAACAGGATTTCCAAATCACTCATGACCATACCCCCCGGTGCATTGTAGCTGGGGTTTCTAGAATTGAAAAAATAGACGTAGCCTACGCAGGCGTTGGAATTGTCCAGAACGGCTGCCGTTTCACCAGTACCAAAAAAATCACCAATGTACTGATTGTTGTTTTTGAAGCCTCCACCAGGAAAATTATAACTACGGGTGGGCAACAAAACTGTGCTTGTACTTCCCCCCCTGCTGGTCAGGTAAGGATTATGCGTAGGTGAAACCTGATTGGGATAAGGCAAATTGGCTGGTACCAAGCGCCACAACAAGTCATCTTGCCCCAGATCAGCCCATTGAATAATGGGGCGACCACGCTCGAAGGAACTTCCCTCCACCGCCAGGTATAAACGACTATACCGGTTCTGAATTTTGTAATACCCATTTCCGGCATGGATAAAGATCCAATTCAATTCCTGAGGGTCACCACTGTGTTCAATGCGCTGGGTAACTTTTTCCCCATTGAACTGAACAGGATTCCTTAAGCCTAAAAACAGTTGACTTTTTGCATTTTTGACTTTGTAGGTTGAGCCTCCCAGGAAAATCAATTCCCAGGCTTTATCCGTGGTTCCATCCGCATTCCATTGGTAGGTTTCTTCGCCGGGCAGGTTCGAGGCATTCCTGACAGCCAGGCATAAATTGCTGTTCTTGTTGACCAAATTAAAAAACCCAGACAGGGTTTGAGACAAAGCGATGTTTGGAATCGCTAGATAAATTACCAAGCAATAAATAAAATAACTGGTTCTCATGGTATTTAGTTTTAGTTTTTATGCATACAAAAATTAACGTTATAAAGTTCCCAAAGGGATAATTTCTCTTTTTGTGACTAAGTTTGTCTATTAAAAGGTTTGCTTGGAGGGGTTTACCTCGCTTGGCCGCGCTTAATATAACCCAAAAATCGGTATAAAATTGAAGAATTTCACCATCATCCTCTGCTTTTTTATTGCGCAGCAGCTTTTGGCGCAAGGCAATGTAAGCATTCAAAACGCTTGGCAACAAACTTATCTCCAAGCAGACGCAGAAAAACCTAGTTTAGGTGTTCAGAGCAACAAAGCGGTCTGGGTTATCGAAAAAATTGCCAGCAGCACTGAAGTACGCCTCAAACACCTGGCCAGCGGAGGCTACCTTAATGCCGAAAAAGATGCAAAATTCCCCTCCATCGGAGCCATCGAACCCGGCTGGTGGAGCGCCATGTGGATACTGGAACCGGTTGCGGGTACTGATCAGCTGCGCCTCCAAAACAAATGGTGGAGTACTTATTTACACACCGAAAGCGGTGCCGTTGAACTGGGCACTATCCAGCCCGGCTGGGCAAGCGCCCGCTGGAAAATCCAACCCGGCTCAAACAACACGACTACTCCCACTGCGACCAACAAACAACCGTTCAACACTGTCCCCTTGGGGGGCAACACCTTCTTCAGTAATTTTGGGGCAAGCGGGATTGAACTTTCCATACAAGGCATTCAAAACTGGACCGGCGCCACGGTGGTGCCCACGGTTTATGTCCGATTTTTGGAAAGAGGAACCTACACCTTGAATCTTATTGCCAAAGCTGCTCAAAAAAGCTCCATCAACGTAGGCATTCAAAGCAAGAATGTCAAAATAGATGTGCAGAGCAGCGACTGGAAAAAATACCCCCTGGGTTCATTTACCCTGGAGGCGGGTTACCTGCCCATCGTGTTGAAGGGATTACTCAGAACCGGAGCCAAATTTGCCGACATCCAGGCCATAGAAATTCAGGGCGACCCTGCCAAGATCAAATTTGTAGATGCTACCCTGACCGGATCCGCTCAGGATAGCTATTATTTCGGGCGGCGTGGCCCTTCGGTACACATGAGTTACACCCTCCCCGCTGGCAAAGACATCGAATGGTTTTACAACGAAGTAACGGTACCCAGCGGCAACGATGCCATCGGCTCCTACTTTATGGTCAACGGCTTTGCTGAAGGCTATTGTGGCATCCAGGTGAATAGCTCTACCGAGCGCCGGGTTTTGTTCTCGGTCTGGAGCCCTTTCACCACCGACGACCCAAAATCCATCCCGGCCGATCAGCAAGTGAGGTTGTTGGCCAAAGGACCAGGCGTGAGTGCCCAGGATTTTGGAGGCGAAGGCTCTGGTGGCCAAAGTTATTTGGTGTACAATTGGAAAGCGGGCCAGACCTATAAATTCCTCACCCGCATTCGCCCCAATGGCGACAACACCACAACCTATACTTCCTACTTTTTTGATCCCAACAACCAGGCCTGGCGGCTCATTGCTTCTTTCAAGCGGCCAAAAATCTCAACCTGGTATAAGTCGCCCCATTCCTTTTTGGAGAACTTCCAGCCCGAACGAGGCGCCATAACCCGCAAAGTGTTGTTCAACAACCAATGGGTTTGTGATGATTCGGGCAACTGGAGCGAAATGACCGAGGCCCGATTTACCAATGATGATACCGGGCGAAAAAAACTGCGCATGGACTTTAATGGTGGGGTGGAAAACAACCAGTTCTTTCTCCGCAATTGTGGCTTTTTCAACAAATTCACTGACCCGAATTCCATGTTTAAACGAACCCCGGGTGGTAAAAAACCAGTGATCAACTTTGCTCAATTGCCAAAGTAGAAGCCAGGCGGTTTTTTCCAGCTGAACATTTTTTTCAAAAAACACTTACCTTTAAGTTGATCAATACAATATAAGACTGAGTTCGATGCGCATTACCGAGTGGCTGACACCTTCAAACCCTTGTCGACAATTTGAAAACAATGAGCAACTGTTTCAAGCCCTGAAAAGTTTGAACAACTCGGCGATACGCTGCGTACAAAACAAGGCGAGGCCCTCGGCGAAGCAATTGGTTGAACAATACA
>Ga0209717_1004425_pt1 | contig 11590 bp, 11 predicted proteins | sample AD_UKC048_MetaG_FD_184418 | JGI IMG/M metagenome (GOLD analysis project Ga0209717, IMG submission 184418) | Active sludge microbial communities of municipal wastewater-treating anaerobic digesters from USA - AD_UKC048_MetaG (SPAdes) (version 2) | ecosystem: Engineered > Bioreactor > Anaerobic >... | reverse complement strand
GCCACCAAACTCGAACGAGAGTTCCGAAGTCGCGCGCCAGTCGGCCAGAGCGAACAACGACCACGAGTCCTCGGTGCCGTTCTTCAGGCTGTAGTTGCGATTCAGCACCGACCCTGAGGCTTCGTAGCCGTCGACATCGCGTCGACCGAGGTATTCGATGCCGATGTTGCTGGTCCAGTTGCCGAATTCGAAAGTCTGCTGGACGGTACTGCCGATGTCGGTGCTGCTGACGGCGGCGAAGGTGTCGGCTTGTCCGGGCCTGCGGTTCCATGTGCCGAGATACTGGTCGTGGGCGTGAACGGTCGCTTCAAAGCCATTGTCGTGGCGCAGGCGGAGCCGGCCGAGCGTGTGGCTGTCTTCGGGATAGGTCGTATCCCGTACCGGGTAGCGTGAATTGGACTTGCCGATGTTCTCGGTACGTGAAGGCAGCAACAGGGCATCGAGGTTGAAGTCGCCAAACGTCGTGCGGTACTGCAGCGAAGCGCTCTGACGCTCGAAGCTGGTGTTGAGCGGCGTACCGTCGGGTGCCTCGCTGTCGCCGGCCTGATGTCGCGCAACGGCAACGGAAAAAGCCTCGGAACCCATCCCGGCTGAAAGCGAGCTCTCGTCACCCGAAGTCGCGTAGCCGCCCTGGACGAACGGCGCATCGAACCAGCGCGGTTCGATCGAGATCGCACCACCCAGCGCGCCGGCGCCGAAATGCGCCACTGCAGGCCCGCGCGTGACATTGATGTCGCCGAGCAGGATCGGCTCAACGAATGCCACAGGAACGCCGGCGCGGCGCTGAGCCGTGATCGGCATGCCGCCAACCAGGATCAGGATGCCATTGGCACCGCTGCCGCGGATCGAAAACGTCTCGAAAATTCCGTTCTGGCCGGTGGCGCCGACGCCGGCAACGCGGGTAATCAGATCCTGGAAATCGGACGGTGCCGCTACCGCCTCGGCATAGGTCACGACGTCCGTCGCCAGTGCCGATGGCCAATCGTTGGCCGTGCCACGCGCGGTGACGCGGACGGCCTCGGTTTCCCAGGGCGCTTCGTTCAACAGGGCATCAGGATCCTGATTCGACTTTGCGGAGACCTTGTCGCCACTGCGTTGGGTCGATTCCTCTGCCTTGCCATCGAGCAGGTCCTCGGCGAATGCGGACGGCGTGGCAAAGGCGGCGATGTTGAACGCGGCAGCAATAACGCTGCGTTGAAGCAGTCCCGACATGAGGTTCCCCTTGGTCGCAGGACCCCACAGCCGGGGTTGCGTAACCGATAAGTCTAGAGAACCTCGAACGATAGAAAAATACGTCCATGGACTCATGTGGACTCATCCTCAAGACCTAGGTTGCCGTGTCGCCGCCGTTGCGTCGCGCTGATCGCGGGACACCGCAGCAGGGCAGCGCTGACCAGGTCACGCAATCGCCCCGGCGCGGCCAATCACTTGCAAATCCGGTCGCTCTGCAGCTTGGCGTCGAGCGGATCCGATGCGGTGATGCGTTAACCTTCGATCTCCGTGCACGAGGGGAGGAACAGAACCATGAATCCAGTTCGTTTGGCCTGGGTCAACTGCATCATCGGCGGATCCATGCTGATGTCGGCGATTGGCGTGTCGCATGCCGCCGATGCGGCATCGGCATCGACGGCTTCGGCACCGGCACCGGCGCCGCGCACGATCGTCCTCGTCCGCCATGGAAACTACGTCGCTGATCCGGCGGCCGACAAGAAGCTCGGGCCGGGGCTGTCACCGATCGGTGTCGCCCAGGCGCACCTCGCCGGCGCGCACCTGGCGGGCCTGGCGATCCATTTCGATGATCTGTATGTCAGCCCGTTGCAGCGGGCGAGGGACACCGCAGCCGTCATCGCGATGGATTTCCCGGGACGTAGCTTCAGCGTGCTCGATGATCTCGAGGAGTGCACGCCACCGACCCGTCGCCGCGAAATCACTAGGGAAGAGAAACCCGCGGACCTGACCGCGTGCAAGCGCCAGCTTGATCGGCTCTTCGATACGCATTTCAAGCCGGCCGCGGGAGCAGAACGTGCCGAGATGTACGTCTGCCACGGCAACGTGATCCGTTATCTGACGACGCGGGCACTCGGCGTCGATACCAAGGCGTGGCTGGAAATGTCGGTCCACCATGCGAGCATCACCCAGATCCGTGTCGAAGCCGACGGTCGTTTCAAGGTGATTGCCGTTGGCGACGCCGGCTACATTCCGGCCAGCCTGCTGACCGGCTCGACCGGCGATGCCGAACGCAGCCTCGCAATTCCCGCGTTGCCCGTGGCCGAGCCGGCGAGTGACTGAATTCGTCGGCGCGACACGCCGGCCGACGACACCCTATTGATCGGACGATGGCGTTGGCCGCCAGCCACGCCAGCCGGGACCACGCACGACCTGTCCTGGCCGCGCGCCGGTGTGCTCGCCATCACGCAGCACCGGCACGCCATTGACGATCACGTCGCTGACTCCGGTCGCGAAACGCATCGGCGTCTCGTAGGTCGAATGATCCGCGATGGTGTCCGGGTCGAAGATGACGACGTCGGCATGGCAGCCTACGGCAAGGCATCCGCGCTCGCGCAGTTTCCAGTTGCTGGCCGGCAGTCCAGTCAGTCGGTACACGGCTTCATCGAGTGGCATCAGCCGGCGCTCGCGCACGTAGTGGCCGAGGAATCGCGCGACATTGCCGTAGGCGCGCGGATGCGTGCTTGATCCGAGGAAGACACCTTCGGGCGCCGAGGATTCGGCATCCGAACCCAGACTGGTCCAGGCTTGCGAAAGACCGAGTTCGACGTTGTCCTCGCTCATCAGGAAGTAGGCGACGTCGATCCGGGAATCATCCTCGATGATGAGATCGATGATCGTGTCTTCGGGCGAGGTGCCGCGCTGCCGCGTGACCTTGGCCAGGGTCTTGCCGGTCAGGGGCTTGAGCGCCTTGTTGCGGAAACCGATGAAAAGGACGCGCGCATCATCGCCCGCGAGCAGGCGCAGGTTCTCCCAGGCATCGCTGGGTTGCTTCATTTCGGCGATGACGCGCCGGCGCGTTGCCGGATCCTTGAGCCGCGCGATCATCGCGTCGTGACCACCCGCCTGCACCCAGGGAGGCAGGGCCACGGTCAATCCTGTCGCGCCTGCCGTGTAGGCGTACATGTTGGCGCCGATGTCGACACCCCCGGCGCGTGCCGCATCGATGCGTGCGATTGCTTCGGCCATTTTCGGCCAGTTGCGCTGTCCGGCGGCCTTGAGGTGGTAAACCTCGGTGTGCCGGCCAGTCGCGCGACCAATGGCAATGGTTTCGTCGAGCGCGGCGGGCAGGCGGTCCGCCTCGCTGCGCATGTGGGCGACGTAGCCACCACCGGATTCCGCAGCGGCGCTGGCGAGGGCGACGAGTTCGTCGGTCTTCGCGAAGACGGCCGGTGGGTAGATCAGCGAGGCGCCGACTCCGAGCGCGCCATCGGCCATCGCGTCGCGGACCAGGTCCTGCATGCGCGCGAGCGCATCGGCGTCAGGGGTGACATCGTCCTCGCCGAGTTCGTGGATGCGCACGGTCGTCGCGCCGACGAACGAGGCCACGTTGGTCGAAATACCCCGGCCTTGCAGCCAGTCGAGATAGTCACCGAGCGTGGTCCATTCGATCGCATAGCGGATGTCGCCTTGCTGCTTGAGCGCGTCGGCCTTCATCGCGTCGTTCAACGGCCCCATCGACCAGCCTTCGCCAAAGATCTCGAGGGTCACGCCCTGATGGATATCGCTCAGGCTGCGTGGATCCGCAATCAGCGACTCGTTCGCCCAGCTCAGCACGTTGATGAATCCCGGTGCTACCGCGCGATCCCGCGCATCGAGTTCGATCCTGGCTTCGGCGCGGGTTCCGCGCGGCAGCACGGCGGAGATGCGATCGCCGTCGATCGCGATATCGACGCGTTGCGCGGGCCCACCGCTGCCATCGTAGACAATGCCATTGCGCACGATCAGGTCATGGCGGGCGGCCGACTCTGCTGGCGGACGCGTCGCGCAGCCGGCGATGCCGACCAGCAGTGCGATCGGGATGAAGAACCTGGCGTGTGCATGCATCGTGAGTCTCCCGGAGCCGTTGCGGGCGCCTGTGCAACCGTGGCGCCTCGCAGATGCGAAATTGCAACGGCAAGTTTGGTGGGCCGGGGTGTGCGCCCGCGGCGGCATCTCGCAGGCACTGATAGTATCGACGCCACCGCGCCATGACCATCAAGGGAAGCTTCCGATGAAAACATCTCGCCTTGTCCATCGTCATCTTGCTCGCCAGATCTGCGCTGCCCTCGCAAGCGCGATCCTGTTCGCCGGATCGGCTGTCGCCGTTGCGGCGAAATCGGACAGGGCCGCGATCGAACGCGAGGTCACCCGGCAGCACGATGCGTCGGTCAAGCGATTGCAGGACTGGATCGCACTGCCTTCGATCGCCGCCGAGCATCTCAACTCGCGCGAAGGTGCCGAGTACATGGCGAAACTGGCGCGTGAGGCCGGATTCCAGAAAGTCGACATACTCGATACCGACGGCAAGCCGGGTGTTTTCGCGACACTCGATGCCGGCGCGAGCAAGACGGTCGGCCTGTACTTCATGTACGACGTCAAGCAGTACGATCCTGCCGAGTGGACCTCGCCGCCACTCGAAGCACGAATCGTCGACAAACCAGGCGTCGGCAAGGTCCTCGTCGGGCGTGGCGCGGTCAACCAGAAGGGACCGGAGTCGGCGTTTCTGGCGGCACTGCACGCGATCCGCGATGCTGGCAGGAAGTTGCCCGTGAATCTCGTGCTGGTCGCCGAGGGTGAAGAGGAGATCGGCTCGCCGCACATCGGCCAGCTTGTGCATCGCCCCGAAGTCGAGGCTGCGCTGGCCAGGACGCTGGGCGTCTTCATGCCGGCAGCGTCGCAAAGCATCGAAGGGGGGATCATGGTCAGCCTCGGTGCGAAGGGCGTTGTCGAACTGGAACTGGTCGCGAGCGGAGAAAAATGGGGTCGCGGCCCGGCCAAGGACATCCATTCCTCGCTCAAGGCGATGGTCGACAGTCCTGCGTGGCGCCTGGTCAAGGCGCTCGACACGCTGGTATCCGAGGACGGCAACACGATAGCGATCGACAACTATCCCGTTGCTCCGCCGATCAGCGCCGAGGAGAAGGCGATGATCGCCGCGGCGATCGCTGAGCGCGATGAAGCGGTCACCAAGAAGCAGTACGGCGTGTCGCACTGGATCGACGATCTTCCATTCCAGGCGGCCTACGAACGACTGGTCTCGCAACCGACGATCAATATCGAAGGACTGGTCGGTGGGTACACCGGTCCGGGCGGCAAGACCGTGCTGCCGCATCGCGCTGTGGCCAAGATCGACATGCGCCTTGTCCCTGGCATGACGATGGATGGCGCGGTGGCGGCCTTGAAGGCGCATCTGGTCAAGCGAGGCTATACCGACATCGAAGTCAATGTCAGCGGTGGCTACGACCCCACCAGCAGCAGCGCCAAGGCCCGTTTGATACAGGCGCAGGTCAGCGTGCTCAAGCGTGATGGCCTCAAGCCGATGTTGTGGCCGCGCAATGCCGGATCGTATCCCGGTTTCGTCTTCACCAATCCACCGCTGAGCCTCGCGTCAGGCCACTTCGGACTCGGTCATGGCAGCGGTGCGCACGCGCCCGACGAGTACTACCTCATCGAGTCGTCGAATCCGGCCGTGCGCGGCTACGACGGCGCGGTCATGTCGTTTGTCGACTATCTCTACGAGCTGGCAAGGTAGTCCGCCAGCCGGAACCTGCCGATCGCGACGCAGAGCGCCGTCGGGCCGGCATTTGATCCCGCTTTTTTCCATTGGGTAGAACATCGCTTTGACCAACAACGATATCCTGCGCAGCATCCGTTACATGCTCGACCTCAGTGATGTCCGGGTTGCCGACATTGCACGCCTTGCCGATCCCGATCTCGCGATTGGCAAGGACGAAGTGCGGCGCTTCCTCGGCAAGGAGGACGCCGAGGACTATCTGGCTTGCCGTGACCGGGTATTCGCCTGCTTTCTTGATGGCCTGGTCGTCGATCGTCGCGGACGCAACGAAAGCCAGCCGCAGCGGCCTGTCGAACTGCGCGTGACCAACAACCTTGTCCTGAAGAAACTGCGCGTGGCCTTCGAGCTCAAGGACGTCGACATGCATGCGATCTTCTCGGAAGCCGGATTCCCGGTCTCCAAGCCGGAGCAGTCGGCCCTGTTCCGCCAGCCTGGCCACAAGCACTATCGTCCCTGCGGCGACCAGATCCTGCGCAACTTCCTCAAGGGGCTGACCCTGCGCCTGCGCCCGGCCTGAACCGGTCGACCGTCCGTTTCCATCCGCGCCGCGAGCCGTCAGCCGCTGCCCGGTTTCGATGCGGGACGAAGAATGGCCCCTGCCGGCACGCTTCACCGTTGATAGGGGGTGACAGCGGTTTTGGATCCCGCCGACTTCGATCATCGACAGAGGAGAAGTGACATGCGTGCCGTGGCCCTGAGTTTCCTGCTGCTCCCGATGCTGCCGGCATACGCCGGCTCCGTTCAGGGTTTTTGCGAACGGGATGGCAAGCGCATCACGTTCACCGACGGCATCGCCTTCGTCGATGCGAGGGATTCGGACGGCGTTGTCACGACGACGCTCTACCTCACCGCCAAGCCGCTGGACCGCAAGGCACTCGCGCAGTGCGCCGAATGCGCCGGAGCGCCGGGTGAAAACACTTTTTCGAGTCCTCGCGGCGATCTTGTCGAGGCACAACGGACCGCGACGGCGGATGGCTGGATGGAAATCCAGCACGTAGCGGGCGAACTCGACATGGCGACGATCGTCAACATCATGTATCTGGCCAAGGACGGCGTGCTGACCGGAATCGACGGGGGCAACGGCAAGGTCGTCCTCGAAACCAACACGCCGACCCGTATTGTCGGCATGGTGGTCAGCGAGGCGCACGAGGCACCGATGAACGAGACCGACATGACCTGCAAGGTGGCGTTCGAGCTTGTGCCGGGCTGGCCGAAACCCTGACAACAGCCGGAACTAGCGAGCCAGGCGCGCCTGTTCCGCTTGCAGGCGGGCTTTCGCGAGGTGCAACAGCGCCCGCGAGTACAGCTTGTGAAAACCGAGCAAGGCGCGATAGGTGAATCCGAGTGATCGGCTGCCGGTACGCGGGACCACGGCCGATCCGAAATACAGTCGCGTGACCTTCGTGGTTCCGTCCGTGCCTGATGCGGTCATCAGCCAGGATCGCGTGCGTCCGAACAGATCGCAAAGCAGGAGCTGGTTGTCGTCGCGCGCCTCGACCTCCCACGCGGCAAAGCGATCGCCTGTGCCATCGGCCAGCGCCGCAACATCGCTGCTGGACGAAGGCCGCCTGACACTCCAGCCCAGGATCCAGCGCTCGACCTTGAACAGCCAGGTCGAATAGAACGCCATCACGTATCGGCTGTGCGGCACGTCACCGTCGATTTCCGTTGCATAGCAATCGACATACGCGCCCTGATCGAGATATCGGCGCAGCAAGGCGATATCGGGAAGTTCGCAGGCGCGGATTTTCGGCACGATTTTCTGGCCTTCTGAAACATCGATCCAAAGCATACGTGATCAGTCCGAACTCCGTCTGTGTTGATCATCCGTTCCGGTTTGCGTTGATCACGGTGCTGGTGCTGAAAGCGCTCCAGATCCATGTCCGCTTCCGGCCAAGAGCGGACGTTCGGGTCAACTTGAGCCAGCCAGCTGAAATTCACCTTTCTCGGATGTGACCGGGTTTCGATTCCCCGTGGGGACGCCACTTCACCAGACGGATCCACAGCTAACGCAGGGTTGACCGATCTGCCCACGTAACGCCCCACCTACGGGCCTTGGATGGGATGAGACGCCGCCGCCCTCTTGGCAGCTTTTCGTGGCGTCGCAGTCTGTGCGACACGGTCCCGCTACAACGGCGCCACAAATCAGCGTAGGGGGCAACATGGCTAAGTGGGCGGATTACGGCATTTCGGCTGTCCGGTATAACGCGGCACACACGCATATCGACCGCGTGCGGGCGCATCCGGACGACGGGGATACGATTGGTGCTGCAGCAGAGTACGAGCGAGCGACCATCGTCAAAGCGATCAAGGACGCCTACACCTTCGTCACCATCGTTTCGAGCGGCGGCAAGTGGCAGAAAGGCCAGCCGGTCTACATCATCAAAGTCAACGGAGTCGAATACATAAAGACCGTGGACAACGGACAGGCCGAAGACAACCTCGAAAACTTGCCGGAGTTCTGACCAGCGGAGACTTGAGCTATCTTGTTCGCATGGCTAATCCGCGACTGACGCCCGAGCAACTCGACCTCGCCCGTGCCCTGCTCGATGAAGTGCGGGCTAGGCTTGTGGAGCTGAGCGGCGACGACAAGGAACTGCTCTTTGCATACCGCCGCAAGATCTACAAGGAACTGATGTACGACGAGCGCAGCAAGCCAATGGTCCGGCGGCGCTTGAAGCAGCTCAAGTTGAAAGAGCAGGAAGGGCTCTGCCCGCTCTGCAACGAGCACCTACCCGAGCGTGGTGCGGTGCTGGACCGTACCCGAGCTGTCAATGGCTACACGTCCGAAAACACCCGCCTGATTCATGCTGCCTGCGACGTGGCTCACCAGGCGGCGAAGGGGTACACCTGAGACGGGCGCGTGCCTTGATAGAGCGCGGGAACACCCCATCCTGAACTGACGTAAGCGCCACAGGGGGTGTCATGATCGAGCGATTTCAAGGGGACGAGGGACGGCGGCGCTTGGTCGCGACCCTCACGGAGCATCGGCTGGTAGCGAATAGCCCCGAACTGGCAGAACGGCTCATTGGCGTAGGCGAGTTGATGGAAGTGCCCGCAGGTACAGCCTTCATCAATCAGGGAGACAAAACCTCGGACGTTTTCTTCATCGTCGCCGGCAAGGTCGAAGTGCGGGTCAATGGCAAGGTTGTGGCGAACCGTTTCCCGGGGGATTACGTCGGCGAAATGGCCGCAATCGAGCCCTCGCAGCCACGTTCGGCATCGGTTGTCCCCGTCGAGACAACTGTCTTGGTCAAAGTAAGCGAGGCTGGATTCTCGGCGGCTGCCGAGCAGTTCCCTGACATGTGGAGGCGGATTGCGGCAACGCTTGCCCGGAAGCTCGCGCAGCGGAATCATCTGATAACCGCGCAGCGGGAACGGGTGCGAGTCTTCATAGTTTCGTCGGCGGAGGCGCTTCCAATCGTGGATTTGCTCATCAAGCAATTCGAGCACGACCCCTTCTTGGCAGTGGCATGGAAGAACGGCGTGTTCCGGGCATCCAACTACACGTTGGAGGAGTTGGAAGCACAGTTGGACGATTCGGACTTTGCGATTGCAGTGGCTCAGCCCGATGACGTGGTCATCACGCGTGAGACCAAGTGGCCCGCAATGCGCGACAACGTGACGTTTGAGCTTGGCCTCTTCATGGGGCGACTTGGGCGGCGTCGGGCTTTCCTGATGGAGCCTCGTTCCGTGGACTTGAAGTTGCCGAGCGACTTGGCGGGATTGACCACAATTCCGTATCGCTATGAGAAGGGAAAGGATGCGGAGCATTACATTGCGCCAGCTTGCGCGAGGCTGCGTGAATTGATTATGGCCGCCGGAGCGAAGGACTAAGCATGACACTGAAAAGTGAACTTGAAGAATGGTGTGGCGACGTCTTCCAGTCAACTTGGGAAAAACGCGAAGGACAGAAGGTTCCGGATGACGACTCGAAGCTGGGTTTGAAGAATGAGGCCATCGAGATTCAAGGGACCGTTCTGTATGCAGATATGGCCGCCTCGACCGATATGGTGGACACGAAGACTGCAGAATTCTCTGCCGAGATTTACAAGACCTTCCTGTATTGCGCCGCGAAGATTGTTCGCAGTGAAGGCGGTGTAATTACCGCTTACGATGGCGACCGCATCATGGCGGTCTTCATTGGAGACAACAAGAACACAAGCGCTGTCCGGGCGGCGATGAAGATCAAGTGGGCGGTTCTACATGTCGTCCAACCGCGAATGAAGGCAACCTATACAAAATCCGATTTCGTTCTGACGCATGTCACTGGAATAGACACAAGTAGCTTGCTGGTGGCAAAGACTGGCGTGCGAGGCGCCAACGATTTGGTGTGGGTCGGCAGGGCTGCGAATCACGCCGCAAAACTCTCGTCGCTTTCTGCCGGCTATACCTACATCTCAAAAGACGTTCATGACGTTATGAACAAATCCGTGAAATTGAGTAGTGAGGGGAAGCCCATGTGGGAAGCGCGGACTTGGACGGCAATGAACAATAGGTCGATTTACCGCTCTAGTTGGTGGTGGTCTGTCGACTAAGGAAACGCCCACTTTGGCGCTTCGCCCAACAAGGAACGCGGCCCGAGGCGCCAGGCCCCGGAGGCCTTGATGCGCCCGGCCACGAGGTCGTCCAGCGTGTCGGGCCGCAGACCGTGTATCTGGGCGCATTTCGAGCTTGCGCTCAGCCATCCATTTCTGCGCAGACACTTTCAGCGGATCACATCCGCGCCTGGTCCGGGACGGTTGTGTTCGCGACCTCAATTCGGTTGGGGTCCCGGGCCGGCATCACTGCAAAGATTGGCCGCTTTGGGTCACTTGCTGACCTTGATCAGCACACGCACGTTGCTCAGCCCGCACTGGAATTCCTGTCAAAAGGACCCAGCGCTCGCAATCGGAAAGTCGAAGCCTGGCCGCGACTCCCGATCGCATCGAACGAGTTACTTGATCAGTTTCTCTGCGCGCATGGCTGCCTGCACGGCGGGGCGTTCGCCTACGCGTTTCTGGAACGCGAGCAGGTTCGGCAAGCTGGACAGGTCGAGTTTCACGAGGTGGGCCCAGTTGGTCACGGTGAACAGGTAGGCATCGGCCGCCGTGAACTGATCGCCGAGCAGGTACAGCTGCTTCGCAAGCACCTGCTCGATGTAGCCGTAGCGCTTGAGCAGGTAGTCCTCACGATCCTTGCGCACCTCCGGCGGTGTGTCGGAGCTGAACAGCGGACTGTAGGTCTTGTGCAACTCGGAGTTGATGTAGCCCAACGCTTCCTGCAGGCGATAGCGTGGAAAGCTGCCATTGGCAGGTGCCAGGGCGGATTCTGGCTTGAGATCGGCCAGATACTGGACGATCGCAGGCCCTTCGGTCAGTACCTCACCGTTGTCGAGCTGCAGAGTCGGCACATAGCCTTTCGGATTGATCGCGAGAAAATCTTCGCCGTGCTCGGTTTGCTTGGTCTTCATGTCGATTTTGACGAGATCGAGCGCAAGCCCAGCTTCCTCGGCAACGATGTGCGGCGAAAGCGAGCATGCGCCGGGTGAATAATAAAGTTTCATGGTGACTCCTCGTGGGGGAAATCGCGGCAGGTGCATGACGCCGGGAACGCATGCCGCGCAGGGGGTTGTTCACTCGTCGATCAAGGCATGCATGAGGTCGGCCGCACGACGGTGGCGCAGGTTGGGAGCGATCTGTCCGCACCACAGGGAGATCAGATCGTCGTGGCCTGCTTTCAAGGCGGCGCCACGCAGTTGGCCAACGAACCAGCCCTGCACGGGAAATGGCGGCAGGCTTTCGGCATTCCTGCCCATCTCTTCGGTCC
>Ga0209717_1004424_pt1 | contig 11590 bp, 10 predicted proteins | sample AD_UKC048_MetaG_FD_184418 | JGI IMG/M metagenome (GOLD analysis project Ga0209717, IMG submission 184418) | Active sludge microbial communities of municipal wastewater-treating anaerobic digesters from USA - AD_UKC048_MetaG (SPAdes) (version 2) | ecosystem: Engineered > Bioreactor > Anaerobic >... | reverse complement strand
CAGGTGGCTCGGGCCCGCGAGCTGATCGCGCGCTACGACGGCAAGGTCAAGCCCATCCTGACCGGTGGCTCGTACCTGGACCTGATGAAGGCCTGGCGCGTGCCGGTGTACTACGACCAGCAGGGGACGCTGACCCGCCGTTTCGGCATCAGGCAGGTGCCCGCCCTGGTCTCGCAGGAAGGCCTGCGCCTGCGCGTCGACGAGGTGCTCGTGCAATGACCACCCTGCCCTCCCTGATCCGCTGGCTTGCAGCACCGCGGATGCCCGCGCTTCGCCGATGGGCCAGCCAGGTGCTGGCCCGCGCGTTGCTGGCTGTCGCCCTGCCCTGGGTGGCGCCCGCGCAGGCCGCCGACAGCCTGACCTGCACCGGCCGCTTCCCCAACCCGATCACCGAGATCTGCTGGAGCTGCATCCTGCCGATCAGCATCGGCAGCGTCACCATCGCCAACCTCGATGGGCAGGAGGACATCCCCAACCCGTCCAACCCGGTCTGCAGTTGCGGCGTGAACCCCACCATCGGCCTGTCGATCGGGTTCTGGGAGCCGGCGCGGCACGTGGAGGCCGTGCGCAAGCCGTTCTGCCTGGCGTCGCTGGGCGGCATCGACCTGGACCCAGGCATCCCGGCGCCGGCGGCGGCACGGTTCACGCGCCCCGAAGGCGATGGCGACGGCGGCAGCTTCTACCAGGCGCACTTCTACGTGAACCCGGTGCTGTACTGGCTGGAGGTGGTGACCGACTTCCCGTGCCTGGAGCGGGGCTCGTTCGACCTGGCCTACCTGACCGAGGTGGACCCGCTGTGGAACGACGACGAGCTGACCCTCCTCCTCAACCCCGAGGCCGTGCTGTTCGCCAACCCGGTGGCGGTGGCCGCCTGCGCGGCCGATTGCGTGGCCGCGACCGCGGGTTTCGGCATCGCCGAGATGTTCTGGTGCGCCGGCTGCCAGGGCGGCATCTACCCCTTCGATGGCCACGTCCCGTACCACATGGGCGGGGTGCGAACGGCGGCCCTCATCGCTCAGCGGCTGACCGCCAAGATGCACCGTGAGCTGCTGGCCTGGGGCTGGCATGGCCAGCCGGGCCTGTGCGGACCCTACTTCCTGCCGGCCATGGACAAGACCGCCTACAAGACCCAGCTGACCTACCCGGTAGCCAATACCGCCAAGGACGGCGGGCGCTGCTGCCAACCCTTCGGCCGCAGCACGATCGTCTGGGGCGCAGGCAAGGAGTACCCGGTGCGCGGCGAGGACTTCGCGTTCATGCTGTTCAGGAAGAGGAACTGCTGTGTGGGCTACTGACAGGGCATCGTTCATCGGACGGACGCTCGGCGCGGGAGTCGCCGTTCTCCTTCTTGCCCGCAGCGTGCTGGGTGCCCCTGCGACGCCACCCGCTGTCACCGACGCCGACATCGAGCGCGCGCGCCAGCAGCATCGGATGCCGACCGAGGCTGAGCTTGCGCGGGTGCCGGTTCCAGCCGCACCGCGCATCGAAAACCTGCCGCAGCCGGTGACCCGCATGCCCATCGACCTCGAGGCCATATCCAGAGGCTTCGACCTGCAGAACGGAGCTCAGGCAGCGGCGATGACTTCGGGCAAGGCAGGGCCGAAGGTGCTGGTCTTCGTGAGCTTCGCAATGCCGGAGGCGACGCTCCAGCGCTTGGTCGACCAGGCAGCGCGGGCGGGCGCGACGCTCGTGCTGCGGGGGTTGGTCAACGGATCGATCCGAGACACGGTGACCCGCATGCAGGCGCTGATCGGCGGCCGCCGCGTTGCCGTTCAGATCGATCCGGACGGGTTCGATCGCTATGGGATCACGAGGACTCCGTCATTCGTCCTGGTCATGGACGGCGCCGGGACCGAGGCCTGTCCATCCCGCCTGTGTGGCTCGTCGGCGCAGTTTGTGAAGGTCGTTGGAGATGTGACCCTGGACTATGCAATGCGGTACCTGAATCGGGACCCCCGAGCTTCAGTACGTACAAAGCGGTAGTCCCCGCTCTCACCGCGCCTCACGCCCAAGGGCAGCAACCGGCCGCAGAAGACTGAACTGAGCTACTCGAAGCGAACCGGCCGAGCGGCAGCGTTGCCAGCCTGCGGTCACTCGCCCTTCGCCCTCTCGTGAGACTGCTTCACAATCACTGACTGCGCACGGCCGCACATCGGCGTTATCAACAGCTGCGAATCGTCTCGGTCAACCCGACCGCCCCAGCCACCGGCGTAGGTGTGCCAAAACGCTTTCGAGTGGCTGTATCCGTTTCGTGTCCGTGCTCGTAGATGCAAGCTGTGGATTCGAGCCCGACCCGGCCGCCGTCCCAGCGCTAGGTTCTGGCGGCACGTTGGATCGTTGGTGGTAACGCTGCTTAGCCAACCGATCTCGTTGGCGGCCGAACTCGATATGGTCGTCAGACATGTCGCTTGCCCAGGCGATCCGATTTCGGCGAATCACGTAGTGCGAGCGACAAGGCAAGCGCCAGTTGCCTATGGATGGCTCAAGTGTGACTGCCACGCCGTCGAAGCTCAGCCTCCAGTCAGTTGGAGACAGGGGCGTCACAACTTCGGAACCGCAGCCGCAGGCGCAGAGGTGTGCGACTGAGGCGAACTCCATTGAGACATAGAGCTTCCCCGTCTCCAGCTGTTCGGGAAACGACACAACGAAGACCGGCGCGAGAACCTTGATGGCGCTCATGACGCCTCAAGTTCCTCTGACGACGTGACCTTGTTGAAGCTGGTGCTGAAGGTACTGTTCAACTCGCCCAACTCGTCAGCCAAGAACCCCGCGAGTTTCTTCCACTTGAAGACTGCGAGTAGCGCGTTCATCGCATTGAGTTCGCAGATTTGGATGTTCTCGCCATACAGGTTGTCGGTCTCTGCGTCGGCCGTAGGCACCCTACGCGCGAGATGATCGTAGTGACCAGGGACGCCCGCGGTCACGCGGCAGGTTCCCAGGAGCTGCAGCGGATCGTGCGCGCGCTTAACGTGCATGCCCACGTCGATGAACGAGCGTTGTCGCGCCACTAGGCTGTCGATGATTAGCTTCCGGACATCGCCGCGATCGACACAGATGAAGACCACGTCGAAGTCATGCAACTCGTGGACGTTGGCATGGGTGATCCTGTAGGCATGCGCGACAAGCCCTCGGCGCATTACGCCATAGCGCTGCGCGAAGAAGTCCACCTTCATCGGTGCGGGCGCGTCAGCAGGCCAGGTGTCCGGCCCGGTGGCCCCTGGGGCGCGGAACGCGTTGTGCTGGTGAAACCGATCGCCGTCAAAGAGGTGGATCTCGGCTACGGGCGCCTTGGCGATGTAGTCGAGGACATGGCCGCCCGTGCCGCCAAGGCCAACGATCGCGATGCGCTGTTGACGGAGCCGCGCCACTGAGGCGGTGATGCCAGAGCGGGATGACGCCGTGTCTACGTACAAGAACACGGACTCGTCGTCATCGAGTCCGACTTGACGAAACGTCCGCGCATCGAATCGGGCTGGATCGACGGCTCTGGCTTCCGCGTTGATCATCTCGACATAACGCTTCATCTTGGAGTAGTAGTCAGGGTAGCCGGCAGAAGGCTTGTTGGAGAGCATGAACTGGACGCGAAGCCCCTCTGCAAGCGATCGCTCAGCGTGTTGGTTGATCACGCCGCTCAAGGCGCCGCCTGCCTTGCGGCAAGGCGCTTGACCGATGAAGTAGGCGATGTGATCGCTCGGTGGCTGTGTCCGGTCGCCGTTGAGCTGCAGCGGCGACACGACACTACCTCGATCGACGGAGCCGCCAGGGGTGACGTACCAGACATCGTGGACGATGACGTGGCCGCTGCGGACCTCAACGGCAAAGCCTTCGTCCCGGAGCCTCTGCAGGTCGGGGTTACGACTTATCAGTGAAGCTGACATCGAATCGCATCCCGTTCTTGATTTCCACGCTGTCTCCCTCGACCAGACTCCCTTCCGGATTGCGTGGAGGCCCTCGAAGGTAGTCCACCGTGTAGACGTAGTTCTCACCGATGGGCCCGTCGGGGTAGGCAAGCTTGACCACCTCCATGTAGGCCAGACGCCGCTTGGCCACCGTCCGCGGCCGCGTGTTGATGAAGATCGTGAACTCGACTGCCTTGGTCACGAATCGTTCGACGTCCGCCCCTGCCAGGCTGACCTGCTCATCGAGATCGATTACTCGGTCGCGCCCGCCCGGTCGGTCCAGCCACACGTCGAAGGCACCCGGGTCCTTGCGTGCCAATGTCAGAAGCGCAGTGCCGGAGATGCGACTTGCACCCCAGTCCAGCGCGCGCCCATCAAGCGTGAACCTATACAGGCGGTCGGTTCGAAAGACGACGAAGCTCTCAACTCCGGCCGTACGCAGGTCGGTTGTCTCGGTCGGGCGCAGGCTCTCGGTTTCGCCAGTGGCGAGGAGCTGGAGCACTTGGTAGCCCGACCGGTCCAACACGCCCGCGGCGTCGAGGATCTGGTCACCCGTGGGTGTCGGGTCAGCAATGCGTCGCTTGGTGAACTCCAGGCGCTCGTCGCCGATCCGCACAAGGTAGGGGCCGTGATCGCGGATAGGGCGGCCTTCGCGCAGGGCCACAGCGAGATCTTCTGTGCTGGTTGCGGTGTTTTCGGTCACGTCGCGCTCCCTTCAAAAAGTGGCGACAGTTTCCGACTCGCACTCATGGAATGTCAACTGGAAAGCTACACTCACACGTTTACATGGCAAACCTGCTTTCTATGCAAACACGCTTGCGGCTGAAACCTGTTTGCTTGGAAAACGCACCCGTGTATCCTCTGTACCGCGTATGAGTCCTTCAGACGAAGATGCGCTCTACAAGGCGATTGGCGAGCGCATCCGTCGTGAGCGGGAGCGTCAAACGGAGCCGCTCAGCCAATCGGCGCTAGCCAGGCACCTTGGGGTCAGTCGGGCTTCCGTGGTCAACATTGAAGCCGGTCGTCAACGAGCTCCGCTTGGCTTGCTGTGGAAGATCGCGTGTCAGATGGATGTAGAACTTGCGGCTCTCATCCCTTCTAGGGCAGACATGAACAGCTCCTCGAACGTCCCTCAGCTGACCGAAGAGATGCGGGACCAGCTGCGGAAGGTCACCAAGGGCGATCAACAGCTCGAGAGCGAAGTTTCAGGGTTCATTGCACAAGCAGTCGCACAGCTTGCCGGCATGTCCGGGCAACCGGTGCGGCAGAAGAGAAAGAGGTCTACATGAGCAACTCGTTGACCGAGAGGAGGGCCGAGCGGCTTCTCGCGGAAAGCGACAGTCTCAAGGTTCCGGTCGCTGTGGAGAAGGTTGCAAGACATCTCGGCCTAATCGTCCAAGCGCGACCTCTGGGCGATGCGTCTGGCGTGCTGGTTGTCGAGAGCGGACGCGGCATGATCGGCTACAACGCAAATCACTCGCAAGTCCGCCAGCGCTTCACCATTGCGCACGAGGTAGGTCACTTCGTTCTTCATGCCGCCGGCCAACAGCAGCGTCTCTTTGTCGACAAGTCGGTCTTCCGGCGCGACCAAGCTTCATCTAAGGGCGACGATCGCGAGGAGATTGAGGCCAACCAGTTCGCCGCGGCGCTGCTGATGCCAGAGATGCTGCTCCGGGCCGAGATTGAGAGACTGGGCTTGGACCTCGACGACGAAGTTGACGTTGGCGAGCTTGCGAGACGATTTGCGGTGAGCACCGCCGCCATGTCCTTCCGACTGGAAAACCTCAGGCTCATCCGGGGTTCGATGTAGCTCGACCGCAGGCGGTGAGTTGCCTTGCGCGCACCGAGTTCCGTCCTTCGATGTACGCCGCTCAACACGGCGGGACTGGCAACGCAGCACGAGGCGTGTGCCGCGCGCGCTTCTAGTCGGGGCGTCGACTCGCAACCTTTGGCAGATGCCAATGCGAGCGTCGGTTGCGTCCGGGCCCTTTCTGTCGGTTAGCGTGAGTTCGGTATCCGCTCGCGAATGGCCGCAACCGCTGCTGAACAGCCGTTCCCCAAGCGCTTGCCCAGCATCGAAACCCCACCCTCGTGCACCCCGTTTCCCCGAGACACCGACCGGACTGCCCCTGACCATGGGGCGTGCTTCTCCCCACCCCGCCCGGCCCCGGTAGCCACCACCCTTCCCCGCCGCCGTTGACGGCGAGCCGCGCCTCGCCGTGGCGCCGCCTCGTCGCCGGCATCACCACCGCCTGCTTTCTGACAACGCAGACAGCAGCCGTCGCCGGCCCGCACGAGGAAGGTGTTGCCGCCGGCCAGGCCGCGAACCCAGTGGCCCGCGGCAACGTCACCACCCCGGGCGCCACCGCCGTGGTCCCGGGCTACACGACCACGCCACCCGAGCGCAGCTACTACCGCCAGCCCAACCTGTCGTCGCAGGGCAGCGCGAGGCTGTCTGCCTGTGCACTGACCCCCACCGACCCGCTCTGCCAGGCGCAGCGTGGCGCCTTCTCCTCGGCCAACACGCCGCGCCCGACGATCGGCCCCGATGACCCTGCCGTGGCTGCCGCACGTGCAATCGGCCGGACGCCATCGGCCGAGCTGGGCAGCCTGGCCGCCTACTACAGCGGTTGCACCACCACGGTCACCCCGGTGCCCGCGGGCATGCAGCCACGCAGCTGCCTTCGCTATGTCGGCGTCGGCAACTACAGCTGCAGCCGAAGCCTGACCGTCAGTACGACGCGGACCATCAGCTGCAACCCGGGCGACTGGTTCGCCCACGCCGCCTCCGGCCGCACGGGTCTGGACGTCCAGTGCCTGCCTGACCGCGCCGTCACCGCGCAGCACTTCCGCGTCACCCAGGACGGCAATCCGCTCAGCTTCTTCGACGTGGACATGACGACGCCGGTCGTCTTCCCGCAGATCGTGTCGGTTCTCGACACCACCTACTCGATGATCGACGGCCAGCCCATCCGCACGGCCGTCTGGGTGGCCGACAAAAGCTGCAGCGGATCGACCTGCAGCGTGACTGCGATGGTGGCCCCGGAGCGCGCCGAGGCCTGCACTGGTGGCGGCGACTCCGGCTACAGCTGCACCAGCGTCGAGCCCTTCCTCAAGGTCTACGCCGCCTGTCGCACCGGCACGCAGAGCGGCGACAACATCCAGGACACCGTCTGCCAGGGCGACAGCGGCTGCACCACCACCGCCCTGGACGGCACCAAGTGCTACGCGCCTGCTCCCGGCTGGACGCCTTACGCCGGCATCGACATCACGGGCACCGTGGCCGGCACCTATTGGAGCATCGACGCCGACCGGGCCGTGATCGGCTGGGCGCCCAACCCCGCCTTCGGCCCGATTCCGACAATGCGGCTGTCCTATACGCGGCCGGCCACCACCGTCACCGAGACCGACCGCTGGGACGACCAGTGCCCGACCGTGGACGCCGGTGGTCGCTGCACCACGACCACGCCCGCCGTCTGCACCGATGGCCCATCGACCAAGGTCGTCGACGGCGTGGCCGTCACCCGCGACTGCTGGGAGTACCGGAGCACCATGTCGTGCAGCGGCGGTGCGTCGGCCGACCAGTGCGCACCGCTGGTGGCAGCAGGCTGCACGCCGCAGTCGTCGACCTGTCGGCAGACCAACGCCGTCACCGGCGTGTGCGAGGTGTTCGAGGACGGCTACAGCTGCCCCGTGCCCGCCGAGACCGTCACCACCGCCAGCAACTGCCCGACCAACGTCTTCTGCCTGAGCGGCAACTGCTTCGACATCGGCGCGCCGCACGACCCCGACTTCGCGCGCAGCATGTCGATGCTCGAGGCCGGGCGCGAGGCGGGCATCTACCTGGACGCCGACCGCATGCAGGTCTTCAAGGGCGAGGAGAACCGCTGCCGCGACCGCCTGCTGAAAAACTGCTGCTACGCCGACGGCGCCGGCGCCGGCATGACGAACCAGAGCATCTTCGGGGGCGGCTCGCGTCTGGTCTTCGACGTGCTGATGAACTCGCAGAACCAGCAGTTCATCTACCAGGGCATCTCGGCGCTGCTGATGGGCGGCGGCTTCAGCGGCACGTTCACAACCTACGGCGTGACGGTGGCGGTCAACGGCGCCGCCCTGCCCGCCGGATCGGTGGCCGTGTATGCCGGGGACAGCCTGGTCGTGGCCTTCGACCCGTGGACGCTGGCCATCGCGGTGATCATCTACATCGTCCTCTCGATGATGTCCTGTAACGAGGACGAGGGGAAGCTGGCGATGAAGGAAGGCGCCAGGCTGTGCCACACGATCGGCACCTGGTGCTCATCCTGTTTCCGGGTCCTGGGCGTGTGCGTGTCCTGCGTCGAGCACACCACCTCGAAGTGCTGCTTCAACTCGATGCTGGCGCGCATCGTCAATGAACAGGGCCGCGCGCAGATCGGCAAGGGCTGGGGCGGCGCGCAGAACGCCGACTGCTCCGGATTCACCGTGGCGCAGTTGCAGACGCTCAACTTCGCGGCGATGGACCTGTCGGAGTTCTACGCGTCGCTGGTGCCGACCCTGCCGAACGTCAACGCGCTGCAGGCCGGCAGCGCCAGCCGCGTGCCCACCTGCTACTACGGCCAGGGGAAGTGCCAATGAGGGCCAGCACCGTTCTGGTCGGCGCCGCATGCGCCTTGATCGCCAGCGCTGCCATGGCTCAGGAACGACTGCCGGTCCGCGATGCCAGGCAGCTGATGCTGTCGGCCCTGGACGCACCCGACGGCAAGGCCCACGGGATCCTGGTCGGTGAGGTCGCCGACGCGATCTCGAAACGCTTCAACGCCACGACGCCGATCTACATCGACGTGAGTACCGAGAAGCGCTACGCCCAGCCCGGCTGCAGTCGCCTGAACGTGCGCTTCTGGCAAGACGGCGTGCAGCTGCCGAACTACGGCGCTGGCGGCGTGCAGGCACCGCGGCGGCAGACCATCGACTTCGGCATCAACTACTGCCGTGACGGCCAGCCGCCGCGGTCGCTGTCGTGAGGAGGCGCCCATGACGCTGCGCCGCCCTGCCTCGCGCCAAGCTCGGCTCGCAATCTGCTTCGTTGCCATGCTCGGCAGCGGGACGATCGCATTTGCGCAGTTGCAGGACCCCGGACGGCCGTACTGGTCCGACAACTGGCGCGGCTGGCACTTCTACGAAGAGCCGGAGATCCCGCCGCCCGAACCACCGGCTTCCGCGCCGCAGCAGGCCACACCTGCATCGAGCGCCGCCACTGCACCCCGGCGGTTGCCCGCCAAGCCCCCCGAGATCGTCGAGTTCGAGCGCCTGCAGAAGGCCCTCGAGGAGCGCCGGCACATCGCCATCATGCGGCCGACCGAAGCCAACGTGCGCCGCTACATGGAGCTGGAGGCCCAGGTGGTGTCGCGCGCATCCACCTTCGCCGACGTGGCACAGCGCATCGCATGGGCCAGCCCGGAACTCGACCCCACGCTCCAGGGGCGCCCGGTGAACGCGAAGGCGCTGGAGGTGTTCGACCAGCTTCAGACGGCCCAGCGCAGCCAGTCCATCAGCGCCCTGGGCCGCGACCATGTCCTGTTCTTCTTCTTCCGCAGCGACTGCCCCTACTGCCATGCCTTCGCGCCGACGCTCGAGGCTTTCCAGGCCCGGCACGGCATCAAGGTGGTCGCGATCAGCGTCGACGGAGGCCCGATCCCCGGCTTCGCGGACGCCCGACGGGACAACGGGATCGCCACCACGCTGCGGGTGAGCCAGGTTCCCGCCGTCTACCTCGCCCAGCCCTTCACCGGAAAGATCACCCCGATCGGCTTCGGCGTGCTCTCCGACGCGCAGCTGGTGGAACGCATCTCGATGGTCGCGGCCGCACCCGACAGCGCCGCCACCCCGTTCCTGGGCGCGACTGGCGGCCTGCAGGCCCAGGCCCGCTTGACCCATCAGCGCTGAGGCGGTTAGCCCGTACCAGCGCAGACAGAAATCCAAAGGAGCCCCCGATGAAGCGTACCGACGCCGACCGGCCCCTGCACCGTGCTGTGGTGGTCGCCCTGTGCTGCTCCGCCCTCGCCGTAGGCCCAGCGCCACTGCGGGCCGGCGACCTGAACGCCGAGGTGAACAACATGTTCAACAGCCTGGGCGCCATCGGCAACTACACCGCACCCGGCGCGTTCCGCGGCCAGACCTTCAACACCTACACCGGGGGCAGCCTGTTCATGCGGGCACCGAACAAGGTCTATCAGCTCGCGGCGATCCAGTTTCCGAGCGCCCGCGCCGGCTGCGGCGGCATCGACGTGTTCGGCGGGTCCTTCTCGCACATCTCGGCGGCCGAGTTCAAGAACATGCTGCGCAACATCACGGCCGCGCTGCCGGGCATCGCCTTCCAGCTGGCGCTGGAGTCGGTCTCGCCGCTGCTGGGCGGGCTGACAAAGTGGGCCAAGGGCCTGGAGACCTGGATCAACAACGCGCGCATCAACTCCTGCGAGACCGCAAAGGCCATCGTCAGCACGGCCGCCGAGGCAGCAGGCTTCAGCTCGCAGGAGGCCTGTTCCGATCTGGCCATCGAGATGGGCCTGGAGACCGACCGGGACGCCGCGCGCCGCCGCTGTGCGACCGACCGCCCCGGCATCCTGGCCTCGGCCCGATCCTCGGGCGACGCCAACATCCGCAACAAGGCGCCCTTCGTCGGCAACCTGACCTGGAAGGCGCTGCAGCGCACCGGCACCTACCTCGACGACCAGGAGCGCGAGCTCATCATGAGCATCGTCGGCACGGTGATCTTCTACGCCGAGGATGCGGCGCGCGACCCCGAACCCGTGGCGCCGACGATCACCTCGATCAGCCAGCTGCTGTACGGCCAGGCGGCGGGCACCGGCACCAACGTCACGCAGCACCTGCTCCGGTGCAACAACTACACCGACTGCGACGTGGTGACGCTGAACACCAGCTACACGCACACGCCCTTCACCGCCCGCGTCGAGACCATGATGCGCTCGATCGCCGACAAGATCGCCACGCGCACGGCGATCCCGAACAACTCGGCCGAGGTCGGCTTCGTCAACCAGACCACCGAGCCGGTCTACAAGATGCTCTCGATCGGCGCGACGATCCCCGGCTCCGGGCTGTCCGACAGCCTGATCGCCCAGTACCGCGACGTGATCGCGGCCGACTACGCCTACGTCTTCCTGGAGCGAAACCTGCGCGTGGGCATGGCGGCGCTGGACAAGGACTACACGCTGCAGCAGACCCAGCGGGATCGCGCCAACCTGGTGAGGCAGCGCGCCCAGGCCATGCTGCTGCAGTTGTCGCAGGAGAAGAACCTGCTGTACCAGAAGGTCGGCTCGTTCCGGGCGGTGTCCAGCCACCTGGAGCAGCTCGAGCGGCAGCTGCGGTCGAGCATGCCCCAGCACGTGATGGACATGCTGGGGCAGCAGGCGGCCTTCCAGGCCCGCTGACATATCGGGCGGCAGGACCGATTCCGCGGGCACCGCGCCAGCAACCCGGAGGCAGGCCAATCCCCTGGAGCGACGCATGTGGGAGATCTACGCCTACCAGAACGCCGACAGCCTGTTCGGCATCTTCAACGCTGCGGCAGCCATCCACGGCTCTGGCGACTACATGGCGGCGGTCGCCGCCGTGGCCTTCTGCGGGTTCATCGCGGCGCTGGTGGCCTACGCCTTCGCGCCCGAGAAGCTGCAGGGCTGGAAGTGGCTGGCCACCGT
>Ga0209717_1004423_pt1 | contig 11591 bp, 8 predicted proteins | sample AD_UKC048_MetaG_FD_184418 | JGI IMG/M metagenome (GOLD analysis project Ga0209717, IMG submission 184418) | Active sludge microbial communities of municipal wastewater-treating anaerobic digesters from USA - AD_UKC048_MetaG (SPAdes) (version 2) | ecosystem: Engineered > Bioreactor > Anaerobic >... | reverse complement strand
TACACAGATTCTGGCAGCGTATTTTTTAAATTGCGCTACCGAAATCAAGTCGCCGAGTTCACCGTACAAGATACTGGCGAAGGTATAGCGCCTGAAAATTTAGATAGAATATTTAGACCTTTTGAACGCCTACGTCGCCCCGGCTCTACCGCAACAGGAACAGGGCTTGGCTTAACCATTACGCGCTTGCTCACTGAAATTATGGGGGGGGATATTTCAGTAAAAAGCCTACCCGGTGAAGGCAGCACCTTTAAAGCAAGCCTAATGTTACCCAGTATCGCCGCACCTCTTAGCGAGCCCATTCGCGCACCTGTGCAAACCATTTACGGCTACGAAGGTAAAGCGCGTACTATTATGCTGGTGGATGATGAAGAAACTCATCGCCAGTTAATGCGTACACTGCTTACACCCTTGGGTTTTAGATTAATTGAAGTGGATAACCCCCTAAATGCTTTAACAATTTTTGCGCAACAAATACAAGAAAATAATCGACCCGATTTAATTATGTTAGATGTTTCCATGCCTGTATTAGATGGCTGGTCATTAGCAAAGCAGTTGCGTCAAGCACAGTTTCACTCGCCGATTATTATGGTCTCCGCCGATGCGAGCGAAGGCCGTAATCAATTGCCCGACACACCGCTATTACACGATGCGTACATCACCAAGCCCGTGCAACTGCAAGCACTACTCGATCAAATTCAGGCACTGTTAAATCTTCAATGGCGCTACGAGCCAGTACAAGAATCACAACCACTCAGCAACAATCTTATCAACACAATGGAGTTACCTAGCGATGAACACTTGGATGATATTTCGCACCTAGCTCGTATTGGCCATAAGAAAGGATTGCAGGAAAAAATTATTCAACTTGAACAACAGGGCTTAGCATCTGCTGAATTTATTCAGCAATTAAAAACACTCACCAATAATTTTCAATTTGAAAAAATTATTCAGTGGGTTGATTCAGAACTTAATGACCCCTTAGAAGTTGTTGGCACCCTAGAGTAATTCACCATGAGCAGCAAGCAAGAGCGAAACGTCGTACTGGTTATTGATGACAGCATAGAAAGCATTCATATGCTAAACGATGTGCTTGAAGAGGCAGGCTTTACCGTATTAGTGGCACTCGAAGGTTCTCAGGCTTTAACCATTACTAAAAATATCAAGCCGGATATTATTTTGCTCGATGCCATAATGCCCAATATGGATGGCTTCGAAACCTGCAAACAATTAAAACATAACCCGCAACTCATCGATGTACCCATTATCTTTATGACGGGATTAAGTGATACCGAACACGTAGTTATGGGCCTTACCGCTGGCGGCGTAGATTATGTAACCAAACCCATTAACGCCGATGAAATTATCGCCCGTATGCGTGTTCACCTGACCAATGCACGCATGACCCAAAGCGCGCGTATGGCATTAGACACTGCTGGGCAATATTTATTTACCGTAGATTTACATGGACAATTATTGTGGGCGACGCCGCAAGTAAATCAATTATTAGCGGCTGCAGAAAGTGGACATGCCATAGAACCTTTGAGCTTACGCTTAGCTTCCGTATTAGCGGATTGGTTAAAGCACAAACCTGAAACAGGGCACCATTTAAAACTGCCCAATTTATTGCAGCCATTGACGATTGAAATGCTTAACCTTATTGATAACCGCGAATACCTATTGCGCTTATCCAACCCTCATAAACCCGCAGACGACACCCTCGCACTCAAAGAGCAATTTGGAGTAACGGGGAGAGAGGCTGATGTACTTTTATGGATTGCCAATGGAAAAACTAATCGCGAAATAGGCCAAATTTTAGACATGAGCCCGCGCACTGTTAACAAACACTTGGAACAGGTTTTTCGCAAACTTGGGGTTGAGAATAGGACGTCGGCTGCAGCAATTGCGATTAAATGCTTAGCGAAAAACTAAGATTCCATGGGCAGAGAAGCTCTTAGTGAATAACTTTTGTTAGGGTAATGATTAGCAGAAAACGCTACGCCTAAAGCACCGAATACTTAAGCACTGAATACCTAAGCACTAAAAACCTAAGTTACTACCAGTGTTTAGACGTAATGATTGTGTTCGACTATCTAACAGGTTGTTAGATGGGGCGTACTTTGTTTGCACATGGGCCTTTTTGACCTTGGCCAACATCAAACTCAACCGCTTGGCCTTCATTTAACGTGGCATAACCGCCGCCAGCTTGAATTTCAGAGTGGTGAACAAACAGATCTTTACTACCGTCTTCAGGGGTAATAAAGCCGAAGCCTTTAGTTGCATCAAACCACTTAACTGTGCCTTTACTCATAGATATTCTTCTTTAAGGTGAAAATAATTGCCGTATCCGCTATCACCATGACGAAAACAGTTCCGCATTCTTACACAGTTATTCATTTATCGGTAATTTAAAATTATGCCAATAGATATAAAAGGGCAGCCTGCTCGCACAGACTGCCCTTCTATGATTGAAACTTACGGTTAACTCAGACTTATTTCTTCTGATTCGCTTTCACATATTTCATTTGATTCACAAAGGTATCAACCCAGTAAATATTTTTATTTGCGGCCAAATATTTCAGCAATTCTTCATGCGCCTCAACAGTCACGCTTAAGTGATCGCCACCCACACCGTGGAAAGTGAAGTTCGCCATAGTGCCTTTAGCGGCAGCTTCTTTTACGATATCAATGAGTTGCTGACCCGTAACGCCCGCAGGAAAAGCAACGGGAACCGCATAGGGATCAAGCTTATTCATATCAGGCACTACGTTGCCACTCTCCAATTTGATAGCGACAAATTCTGATTTAACAGCATCAATATAATTTTGACCACCTGCTTCTTTATCAACACAGGGCGCCGTAAACGTGCGCTCGCGCTTACCGTCGATGGTGTACAGCATAGTATTAGACATAATCACTTGGTCCTTCATTTGCTCAACAGTCAAATTATCCAAGTTACGGTGCGAGCTAACCCAATCGCGGCCTGGTTTTGATTTTGAACATTGATGAAACAAGGTGTGATTACCTAACTCGTGGCCTTTTTTAGCCGCTGCGCGCCATTCAGGCAAACGCTTATCAATAGCCGCACTTGATAGCTGCAAATAGAAAGTACCTTTTAATCCGTATTTGTTGAGCGCAGGAATAGCATGATCCAATTGCGAATCTAAAGCGTCATCGTAAGCTAAGTTCACTGCAGCTTTTTGACCTTTGGGCCATTTAAATGCTTGCGCAGCATCTTCGGCACTTGTCGTTAGCGATGCAGAAAAAATTCCGACGAACATCAAACTTAGCATTTTCGTTTTTTTATTTATGTGCATATTTTTCACCTATTCCGTTTGACCGATTGTGAATGGACAGTTCAACACTTTGTGCAGCGAGCATACCAAATAAAAAAGGGAATCGTGATAGCTACGATTCCCTTTTCAAATATTAACACTCGTGAATTACTTCAATACTCTGCTAGCGCTCGCTGGGTGCCAAGGTTCTGGAACATAGAGCGTGCGCGCTAACATTTTGTAATACTCCAAATCATGCGCAGGCTTTTCGTAAGCATCTGGAATGGGGAGTTTTGAGATACTTTGGAAGTATAGTACACAGGAATCGCGCCAGCGAACTGCCTCACTTTCTTGGATGATCAAGAGCGCTTTAATTTGCGCAAAGCGTTCTGCATCAATCTGCCCTTCCAAGGCATTCCATTCTGTTTGCATAGCGCGTACTTGTTGTACGCCGGTGTAATATTTATCAACCAATTCCTCCCAGAGGGTGCGGCCTGATTTCATTTTATGATTCCAGCTCACATGATGGAACCACAGCATCAATTCTTCTGGCACTGTGTTTATATCTGCATATTGCGCGGCAAGCGCGGCAGGATATTGAGCAAGCGCCTTAGAGCCTGTCGCGGTGCGATTAAAACCAATGCCATCCTCTGCTGCGCGGTGATAATAAACTGCGTTCCAATCTGCGCGCTCTTTGTCTGCAGTCCAAGGTGCGGGGCCGTAGTGATCGCCCTGTGAATACAAATGGGTGAGACCTAGAGGCGAACGATAATTAACGCCCGCTTCGCGCGACATCATCATCATTTTTTTCACGGGGGCGATAAATTTTTCTTGATTAGAAAAAGTCATGCGCAACCATTCATCGGCAGCAGCATCAGCGGTTATCGAATAATCCCATGCCATACGACCAAAGGCATACCAACTTGATTGCACGAAAGGGTGACCCGTCCAGTTGCGATCTGTACCTGGGTTAATCACAGCCGCCATACCCGTACGCGGCTTTTTAAGTGCGGTTTTATTAAATTCGCCACCCAAAATATTGGCGAGAGTTGCACCTTTTTCTTTAACCAATAGATCGGTTTTTAAGGCTTCTTCAAATAGCGGGCCTTGATAGGCTAAATGAGTTGCAAAACCAAAATACTCTTGAGTGACTTGCACTTCCATCATCATGTTGGTTTTTTTCAAGGCAGCAAATAACGGTGAAATCGGTTCACGCGGTTGAAAATCGATAGGGCCATTTTTAATTTGCAGAATGACGTTTTCTTTGAATTTTCCATCAAGGGGCATAAATTCATCGTAAGCACCGCGAAAACGATCACCTAGATCGGGGTGATAGACGAACGCACGCCAGAAGACTACACCGTTAAACGGCTTTAAAGCATCTGCCAACATATTTGCGCCATCGGCATGATTACGGCCATAACCTTGCGGGCCTGGCTGACCTTCCGAATCTGCTTTTACTAAGTAGCCACCAAAATCAGGAATATACGAATAGATTTTTTCAGTGCGGGTTTTCCACCACGCTTGCACACGTGGATCAAGTGGATCCGCCGTATCCAAATCACCAAAGGCACGCGGCGCATTGTAATTAATGGAGATATACATTTTTATGCCGTAAGGACGAAACACATCGGCAAGCGCTGCAATTTTTTTCAAAAACTGATCGCTCAACATACGTGGATCAGCATTCACATTATTAATTACAGTACCGTTAATACCGAGCGATGCATTAATGCGCGCATAGTCCGTGTAACGTGTGATCTTTGACTCAGGCAAAGTGCCCCAATCCCACAGCGACAAGCCAGCGTAACCGCGCTCCACCAAACGATTTACGTTATCCCAGTGATTGACGACACGGTGCTGTAATTTTGGTGCACTGCTAATAGATATATTTTTCAGCGATTGCTCGGTTTGTAACAAACGTAATAGGTGAAAGCTGCCATAGAGCACCCCCAAATCGGTATTAGCGGCCACAACAATTTGTTGGGCGTTACCAATTTTTTGTTGCTCAATTAAGTAACCTTCATTGCCAACTACTCCTAGACGTTTTTTTAAGCCCATAGCAGCAATTAAAGGTGAATTTGCTGGCGTGCCTATCACAATACCTTTAGTAAGAACGCTTGACGCCTCTACGATGGGTTTTGCCAACAACCCAGACAAGCCTCGCTGCAATTCTGCAGCTGCAGCTTTAATTGTGGGCGACTTGCCCTCCGCAACCACTTGCTGTGTTTGTAATTGATATTCTTGCCGCAAGCTTTCATTGGCAACTGGCTGATAGCGCAGCCACATATCATAGCCATCTTCTGCCTGCGCAAAGGAAGCAAAGAGAAATGAAGTAAGGAGAGACCCAATACTTAAGGTTAAAAGCCAACTGAATTTAGGCATAAGTTATTCCACTTGTTTATGTGACACTGTCAGTCTAGGTTGAAACAACAAAAGGGCAATTTTTCCCCAAGTTTCACCCTTAAGAGTTATTCGTTGGCAACTATAACACTTGTATACAAGGCGTAATAAATAAAGAAGTGTTATTTTTCTATCGCCCTCAGTACACGACAAGGATTACCCACTGCCACTACCCCTTCTGGAATATCCTGCGTCACCACACTGCCCGCACCAATCACTGAACCTTTACCGATAGTGACACCGGCCATAATGATTGCGCCACCGCCAATCCAGCAGTCGTCGCCAATGACTATGGGCGCGCAAAACTCCTTGCCGCTCGCTCGTTCAACAGCGTCAAGCGGATGGGTTGTGCCGTAAATTTGCACACCGGGGCCAAAGAGAACTCTATCGCCAATATGCACCTCACCCACATCTAAAATCACGCAATTGTGGTTAGCATAAAAGCCTTCACCTAAAAATATATTGCTTCCATAATCGCAAAAAAAATTGGGTTCTATATAAGCAGTGGATACTTTGCCAAACAATTCTTTATAGATAGGTTTACGCGCCTTGTGTTGATCTGCGCGTAGTGCATTTAATTGTTGGCACAAGAGCTTGGCACGCTTACGCGCTGCGACAAGCTCGGGAGCAAAGGGATTTATTTCTGTAAAATTTTTCATTCGTTCTACCGTAAATGTGAATAGTCGCTCTGGGAGACGCTCGGAAAACAAAGATATATGTTTAAGGTGGCTTATATCTATAATGCCCGTCCAGCTTTCAACCGCTATAGAGTTATTTGATGAAATCAACATCTGGCCAAGTTTGGCTAATGGTTATTGTGAGTACCTTTTTTTGGGGTAGCAATTTTAATGCGGGTCACGCGGTTGCTGGTGATGTAACACCATTAACTGCAGCGGCTGAGCGCTTTGCTATAGCCCTAGTGTTATTTTGGGTGATTCGTTTCAGTTTTGGAAAAGCCGAATCACAACTCGCCATTAAAGATGCACTTATTTTAATACCCTTAGGCATTACCGGCGTATTTGGATTTAACTATGCCTTTTTTACCGCAATGCACACCACTTCAGCGCTCAATGCCGCGCTTATCATGGCGCTGTCGCCCATGCTATCCACGTTACTTTCTGTGATCATGCTCAAAGTGCGGATTCGCGCTTACCAATATCTCGGCATGCTAATCGCTTTTGTTGGCGTAGTCTTCGTTATTACCGGCGGACATTTCAGTTTACTACGGGCGGCAGTTGGCGATATTTGGATGCTACTGGCCTGTTTTGTGTGGAGCCTGTACAGCGTGGGCTCAAAAAAATATGCATCGCATATTCCCTCACTACAATTTGCACGTTGGACTGTCAGCATAGGCGCAATTGCGTTAATTATTGCTGCGTTATTATTAGAGCAACCACTTGCAGATATACCTCAGCTCTCATTAACCACTCACAGCATTTTAACTTACATGGGCGTATGTGGCTCAGTGCTGGCTTATATTTATTGGCTCAAAGGTGTGTACTTTTTAGGGCCAGAAAAATCGGCAATAGCATTTAATTTGGTACCGGTTTTCACATTGTTAGTGAGTTTGGCATTTGGATCAATTCCAAATGTGGTGCAAGTACTAGGCATGTTATTAGTGTTGGCTGGTGTATTAATATCGAGTGGATGGAAGCGAAAAGCGAACGTAAGTTAAATTCTAATAGCGTCGTTAAATTCGATAAAAAAGCCTCACGAATGAGGCTTTTCTTCTAAATACACCTTAAAGTCCTTGGGGCGTCGCAACATTAGTGCCGACACTGGTTGAGCCTCTGGGGCGAGTTAAGCGTTCTATTTTTGCACGCTCAGTGCTCTCTTTGAACTCTGCCTGACCTTTAGTAAAGCCGTCCACGTAAGCCACTGTTTTTGCGCAGCCCCGATCAGATTTCGCTGCTTGGCGACCCAAATCATAACCTCGATCATAAGTACAATAAGCTTCAATCCCTTTTAAATAGCCAGAGAAATAGACCTTATCTTTTGGCACAACATTTTCTAATTTACAATCTGCCGTATATTCATCGATCTTAGTAAATTCTTCACCGGCCATTGCATCGGCATGCCCCCTATCAAACCAATTAACTGACGCGCAATTCCTTAAAACTTCTTTAGGTTTCACCTCTGTGCCGGCGCAACCCGATAGACTCAAGATTATCGCAACACCTAAACAGCCGAGTTTGTGCTTATTCATATTTGACTCCTGTATATCCATTATAAGTAACGTATTACTGACTGAGCGGTACAGTTCGTGGATTATTATAAGTACGAGCTGAAGCTCTCTAACAAAAACGAGTTGCTGCACAAAAAATAGCACAGCCACGCTGCTAGGCAAAGTAAACCATGGTAAAAATTTTATTAATTAGCGACTGCCTACCGCGACTCACTAACTAATAATCACTATTCAGCTCAAAAGCAATAAAATTATTTTTTAGCGACTTTCACACCACTAAAATACACTTTTTGCTGGCTGATATCAGTTACATCGCCCACCACAGTAAATTCGCCCTTTGCGCGAATATCTAGCGATGAAGAGCCGATCATAACGTCGAATTTTCCTGGTTCTACAACATATTTCATATCCCTGTTGTAAAAACCCAGTTGATTTACAGCAAGACTAAATGTAACGACTGCAGACTCTTTCGCTTTCAAACTAATGCGTTTAAACCCTTTCAACTCTTTAACAGGACGCGTCACACTAGCAACTGAATCGTGAAGATAAAGTTGTACTATCTCATCACCAGCACGCTCACCTGTATTCGTCACTTTTACGCTAATCTCCACTAGCTCACCTACTTTAACGTCAGTGTTGCGAATGCTGAAATCTGAATAGCCGAATTGGGTATAACTTAAACCAAAACCAAAAGGAAAAAGCGCATCTGTTTTATCAAAAGCATAGCCTCGCTTGGCGGTAGGTTTATGATTGTAATACACAGGTAATTGCCCCACTGAGCGAGGAACACTGACCGGTAATTTTCCACCAGGATTCACATCACCAAATAATACGCGAGCAACAGCAGCTCCAGTTTCCTGCCCTAAATACCAACCTTGCAAAATAGCGGGTGCTGTCTCTGCAATTTTTGTAATAGATAATGGACGGCCACCAATCAAAATAATAACCGTTGGTTTTCCTGTAGCGAGCACCGCATCTACCAACGCTTGTTGCTCGCCTAACAAATCGAGACTGGTGCGATCCCCTAAATGGGTTTCAGCCCAAGCTTCACGCGAAGTAGCTTCGTTATCGCCTACCACTACGATAGCAACATCACTTTTCTTTGCAGCGGCTACTGCTTTTGCGATCATGCCTTTTGTGTCTTGCGGCTTTGCCAATATCACTTCATCGGTATGCCATCTTTCCTTTGATAGGCTATTCGCAGCAAGAGAATCAGCGAAAGGCTGCCAATGGTTTTGGGTCAACAGGGTGCCTTTTTCGTGACGAATAATTACATCAGCACCTAGATAATTTTTTAACCCTTGTAAAATACTAATAGTTTGCTTGGGTACATCGCTATAACCGCCCAATAAGGTTTCATCAACATGCGGCCCAATCAATGCAATGGATTTGATAGCGTTTTTATTCAGCGGCAATAACTGTTTTTCATTTTTCAACAATATCATTGATTTTTCAGCAGCAAGTTGCGCCAGCTTTCTGTGTTCAGCATTACCCACAAATTCATCAACGCCCTCTGTTTTCACATAAGGGTTTTCAAATAACCCCAACATGAATTTATCGCGCAAGACACGCGCAACAGATTGATCAATTACTTTTTCGCTAATTTTTTTCTCTTTTACCAAACGCTCTAATTCACCATAGGCTTTGACATTGGGTGTTTCCACATCAACACCGGCAGTCAAAGCCAAGGTTGCTGCACCGCCGAGAGAATCCGTTAAATGATGACGCCCCATTAACTCTTCAATTGCAAAATAGTCGCTAACAATAGTGCCATCAAAGCCCCACTGCTTACGTAAAATAGTATCCAGCAGATCAACATTCGAATGCGAAGGAATGCCGTCTACCTCATTGTAAGATGCCATCACACTGCGCACACCACCTTCACGAACAGCCGCTTCAAATGGAGGCAAAAATATTTCTTTTAACCCGCGTTCACCAACTGGAGTTGGCGCGGTATTTAAACCACCGGTAGGTTCACCATGGCCAGCCAAATGCTTAAGTGTTGCAATCACACGATTATTAGGAATGTTTTTCCCGTCATTACCTTGCAACCCTTTTACTTGCGCAACACCTAGTTCCGCAATTAAGTAAGGATCTTCGCCCATAGTTTCTTCAATACGACCCCAACGAGGATCACGCGCTACATCCATAATCGGTGACAAAACTTGATGCACACCGCGCACCCGGGTTTCTTCTGCAATTACGCGATTCACTTCATACAACAAGTCAGAATCCCAACTGCTACCCAATGCAATAGCTTGTGGGAAACTGGTGGAATATAAACCGGCGTGCCCATGCAAGGCTTCGTCATGAAACAAGGCAGGAATTCCTAAACGCGTGTTTTCAACTAACCACTTTTGCAAAGCATTAGTAAATAGCGCCGTCTGCAAAGGTGTTTTATTGGGTGTGTTTATGGCTTTATTTTCAGAAGGCCTAACCAGATGGCCCACCCCTTTACCCAAAATGTCTTTGGCTTTGTCAGGATTAAAAACACCTTGCTCGGTTTCCAAATCCTTACGTTTTTCCCATACGGACTGTAGCTGCGCTATTTTTTCTTCAAGCGTCATTTGTTTGAGCAAGTCGTTCACTCGTACGTCTATAGGCTGCCGTGAGTCTTTGTACAAATGCTCATTGGCTGTTGCAAGTGATGCAACGAGCAAACAACCGCATAAAATCGAATTAGCAGTTAACCTGAATAATCTCATTGTTCTACTCTCTGTTTTTAATGTCGCGCACTAAGATTTGTTGGTATAGCACTCACAAAAGCTTCGCACAAGCTGAGCGCCCATAAAAAAACCCGCCAGCCGCACTCTTTTGCGGCTGGCGGGTTTTTCACAAACAATTAACGAATGTAACGGTTAATCGTGTTTTCGTACAATTCTTGACGACCACTTTGCAAAGTAATTTCGCCACCAGCATTGCCGAGCTCAGCAAGTTGTTGCAAGGTTAATTTGCCTTGTTCATAAGCTGCACCATTGCCAGCGTCGAACGAAGAGTAACGGTCTTTACGCATAGTTTCTAAAGGTGATTTTTGAATCAAATCATCAGCAATCAACAATGCGCGTGCAAATGTGTCCATACCGCCAATGTGGCCGTAGAACAAATCGATAAAGTCTGGAGAGTTACGACGAGCTTTCGCATCAAAGTTAACACCGCCACCTTGCAAGCCACCGCTGCGCAACAATACCAACATCATCTCAACAGTTTCGTTGATGTTGTAAGGGAACTGGTCGGTATCCCATGCGTTTTGGTAATCGCCACGGTTAGCGTCCAAGCTGCCCAACATGCCAGCGTTTGCTGCTGCTTGCATATCGTGACACATTGTGTGACCAGCCAAAGTTGCGTGGTTGGTTTCCAAGTTTAATTTGAAATCTTTATCCAAACCGTGATGACGCAAGAAACCAATTACGGTTTCAGCATCGAAGTCATATTGATGCTTTGAAGGCTCCATTGGTTTTGGTTCAATGAAGAAAGTACCTTTAAAGCCTTGGCCACGGGCGTAATCGCGAGCCATAGTCAAGAAGCGAGCCATATGCTCTTGTTCACGTTTCATGTCGGTATTGAGCAAGCTCATGTAGCCTTCACGACCGCCCCAGAATACATAGTTTTCGCCGTTCAATGCGATGGTTGCATCCAACGCATCTTTCAATTGCGCACCAGCATAAGCTACTACGTTGAAATCAGGGTTAGTAGAAGCGCCGTTCATGTAACGTGGGTTAGAGAACAGG
>Ga0209717_1004422_pt1 | contig 11597 bp, 10 predicted proteins | sample AD_UKC048_MetaG_FD_184418 | JGI IMG/M metagenome (GOLD analysis project Ga0209717, IMG submission 184418) | Active sludge microbial communities of municipal wastewater-treating anaerobic digesters from USA - AD_UKC048_MetaG (SPAdes) (version 2) | ecosystem: Engineered > Bioreactor > Anaerobic >... | reverse complement strand
GTTCCTGGTCCTTGTTATAATTGTTGTCCATTCAAATGGGTTTGTATCAAACTGTAATATAAACGAAAAATCAGCTATAATCTTGCATAGGCTGGCAGCATTGTCGCCTGCTACCCACTGTTTGTCATTTTTACTCCGGCGCTTTCTTTTCAAACCAATTATTTTTGTGCAAAACAAACGATATGCTGCCATTAAAGGATGAGCTTAAACAAACGCAGTCAGCACTTATTGCCGTAGTATCTTCTATTCCCGACGATAAAATTGATGTCGTTCCATTTGAAGGAAGCTGGACTGCCGGTCAGGTGCTGGAACATTTATGCAAATCTGTAAGTACGCGGATACTAAAAGGCAATGTGCAAACAGTGAGCAGACCGGCGGATGAAAAAATCGCATTTGTCAGATCTATATTTCTTGACTTCACGAAAAACTATAGTGCCCCTGATTTTATACTGCCCCTGGATGCCACACACAACAAGCAAGAGCAGCTTTTATTGCTCACAGGGAAATTTGACCGGCTGATCGCAGCCCTGGACAGCTTTAACCTGGCAGAAGAATGTACAGATTTAACTTTGCCGGGTTTTGGCAATTTTACCCGGCTGGAGTGGATCGCTTTTCAAATGCTGCATACAAAACGGCATACAGAGCAATTAAGGAATATTGCAGCAGCCCTAAACAGTTTAACCTAACGGTAAGCAGTATATCGTTTATGCTTTATCAATTTTTACAGAAGTCATGGTAAGCGAACCACCCAATGCTTTATCATTGAAAAGGCTGGCTTTTTCTCCTTTGCCTTTTAATGCCAGCACATACAATAAGGGGAGGTAATGTTCGGGTGTGGGAATAGAAATCGCAAATTCTTTTCCTTGTTTGTTATAATCAATCAAAGGCTGATGGTCATCATTTAAAATACCCTGTTTCATTTTCTCGCTTGCAACGGCCGCCCATTCAAAGGCAAAACCGGGTTGGTTGAGCTTGTCCCAGGCCACCATGCCCAGGTTGTGCACCATATTACCACTACCAATAATGAGTATCCCTTTTTCTCTTAACACAGCAAGTTCTTTTGCCAGTTCATAGTGATATTGGGGTGTTTGATAACGGTCAAGGCTAAGCTGAATTACAGGCACATCTGCCTCGGGATATAAATGTTTGATCACACTCCAGGCCCCGTGGTCCAGTCCCCATTTGTCATCCAGCCCAATGATGGTTTTTGTAACAAGTTCTTTTGTTTGCTTTGCCAGGTCAGGACTACCAGTAGCCGGGTATTCAACATCGTATAATGGTTTTGGAAAGCCACCAAAATCATGAATGGTCCGTGGCTTTTCCATTGAAGTAACAAAAGTGCCCCTGGTTTCCCAATGTGCAGATATGCAAAGGATGGCATTGGGTTTTGTAATTTGTTTGCCAACCGTACGAAAACCTGTTACAAATTCATTCTCTTCAATTGCATTAATGGGGCTGCCGTGTCCTAAAAAAAGGACGGGCATTTTTTCTGTATTGCTGAAAGGGGCCGTCATCTTGCCCAACTCTTTTAATTGCAGCCCGGCAAATGGAAGTAAGGACATAGACCTGATGAATTTTTTTCTGTGCATGCGAAAAATATGAACCTGGTTTCAAAGGTATAAAAAAGCAGCGCCCCTAAAAAGGGGCGCTGCCGGATAACTGTTAAAAAACAACGTATATCTAAAACAACTTATAGTTTAACACCGATACCCAGCCCAACAATGAACGGATCAATTTTAACGCCACTTAATGTGGTAGCTGTATTTACTGTAACATCCGTTTTGAGGAAGAGCCTTTTAACATCGATATTGATGAACCATTTTTTATTAATGTCAATGTCTGCACCCAGCTGTGTTGAAAAACCAACAGCGTTTTTATATCCCAGTGAAACTGCATCATCCTTTACGCCATAGAAAATAGTATAGTTAACACCGGCACCAAAATAGGGTGTAAAACCACTTAAGGGAATATGATACTGCAGGTTTAATGTAGGAGGCAGTAACCATACACTGCCCAATTTGGCTTCTGTACCATTGGTGACAGTTTTTACGGAGTGTTTTGCGGTACCCAAAATCAATTCTGCGGCAAAATTCTTTGAAAAGAAATAAGTGAAATCAAGTTCTGGTACAAAAGCTGTAGATATTTTTACATCCGAACCTGAAAGATCGTAACTGGAAGAAGGTGGCATGATAGCTATAAGGCGAAGCCTCGCTTTCCATTTTTGATTGTCATTTTTTACCTCGGTTTTGTTTTGGGCAAATGTTACCAATCCAGCCATCACTATACAGCCGGCCAATAAGATTTTTTTCATAAATAAGTAATTTTTATACCGCAAAACTAAACTAACGACTGTTAGCTTTTTTGTGACGAAAGTCATTGGACTCTATGATTGATGCCGCGGTTTTGACAGTGAGGCAGAAGGAACTTTGCAGATTGTATCTAAAAAAGGCAGGCAAAACTGGACCGGCCTTAAACCGTTCCCTGCCTACTTCGCCATCCCATATCTTTGCCTTATGCTCAATAAACTTACTGGCTGGGATGATACCATTGTGGCGCTGGCAACACCGCATGGCGTAGGTGCGATAGGCATTATACGTTTAAGTGGCAGCCTGTCAATTCCAATTGTAAATGACTTATTCCCGTCTAAAGACCTTAGGGTTCAGCTTTCGCATACGATGCATGTAGGGTTGTTAAAAGAGAATGGCAAAATGCTTGACGAGGTGGTGGTGTCACTTTTTAAAAACCCAAGGAGCTATACAGGTGAAGATGTGGTGGAAATAAGTTGTCATGGTTCGCCGTATATACAGGAGCAGGTGATCAATGCCTGCATTGCCAAAGGAGCCAGGCTGGCAAGGCCGGGGGAATTTACACAAAGAGCGTTTTTAAAAGGCAAACTGGATCTCACACAAGCTGAAGCAGTGGCAGACCTGATTGCCAGTAATACGGAAGCCAGCCGCAATACTGCCATCCACAATATCCGGGGTGGGTTTTCGTCTGTTTTAAAAGAATTGAGGGAGCAGCTCATACAATTTTCTTCCTTGATAGAACTGGAACTTGATTTTGCAACAGAAGATGTGGAGTTTGCCGACAGAACAAAATTTTATACACTCATCGAGCACTTATCTCTGCAAACACAGCAACTCGTGGATTCGTTCCAGTTAGGTAATGTAATTAAGAATGGAGTGAATATTGCGATTGTGGGCAAACCCAATGCAGGCAAGTCCACTTTACTCAATACATTACTGAATGAAAACCGTGCTATCGTAAGTGAAATAGCCGGCACCACCCGGGATACCATTGAAGAAGTGATCAATATCAATGGTATTTTATTCCGCCTTATTGATACAGCCGGTATCCGGGAAAGTAAGGATGTGATTGAATTGATCGGCGTAGGAAAAAGCAGGGAGAAGATGAAGGAGAGTGACCTGGTGTTGTATTTGTTTGATGTGGTGGAAGAATCCCAGGCAGCCGTGGAAACTGCCTTGCTGGAAGTACAACAGCTCAATAAAAATTATATTGCCATCGGGAATAAAATCGACCAGATTGGTGAGGAAGCAGCACAGCAAAAATTTTCCGGCGATGGCATTTTATTTATTTCCGCCAAAGCAAAACAGCATATTACTATTTTGAAAGAGCGCCTGGTGGATAAAGTGGTGCAGGGCACGGTGCATACAGAAAGTACGATTGTAACCAACGCCAGGCACTATGCAGCCCTGAAGGAAGTACAACAATCCTTATCCGATATTAAAAATGGTATGGACAATAATTTACCCGGCGACCTGCTGGCACTTGATATACGAAGGTGCCTGCATTACCTGGGAGAGATCACGGGAGAGGTGACCAATGAGGATAGGCTGGATTATATATTTAGTAAGTTTTGTATCGGAAAGTAACATAAAAAATTTGCAAAAAGTACCGTTTTTCACTACCTTTTGCAAAAAATAACTCTTTTGAGTTTTGTCAGAACACATAATAGTTTAGAAAACTGGACAAGTTACCTACTTGCTCAAGGTAAATATGCTTTTGCATTGCACCAGCTTCGTTCCGCTTTTCCAGCACAATCAGCTGCTGCCAATAAATCGGCTCTTAAACGGCTGGTTGATAAAGAGCAGATCATTTCTATTCACAAAGGTTATTACCTTATTATACCGCCACAATACAGGTCAAAAGGCGTTCTTCCACCAGCCTTATTTTTAGATGCATTTATGAAAGAACTGCATCGGCCTTATTACCTGGCGATGTTGAACGCAGCGGCCTATCATGGTGCGTCTCATCAACAGCCGCAAGAATTTTTTATAGTAACCTGCTTTCCCGTGATGCGGTCTATGAAAAAAAAAGGATTGAAATTAAATTACATCAGCAAGAAAGACATTCCTGAAAAATTACTAGACACAAGAAAAACTGAATCAGGATATTTGAAGATTTCCAACCCGGTATTAACTGCAACCGATTTAATACAATATAACAAACGTGCAGGCGGCATTAACCGGGTGGTTACCGTATTGGCTGAGCTGGTTGAAAGCATACAACCGGATGCATTTGATAAGGATTTGCTGCAACAGGTTCCTGTAACAGCTTTACAGCGACTGGGTTATCTGCTGGATAAAAAACTTGATAACCAACCATTGGCCAACGCACTGTTCGGGGCTATCGAAAAAAACAAATCCGTTTTGTTTAGAATACCGCTGAAAGCCTCCGCCCCGGTAAAAGGTTTTGCAGCCGACGAAAGATGGAAAGTGATCGTTAATACAGAAATAGAAATCGACTTATAGCTAATACCATAAGACATAAAATAAAGATGAGGTGGATTAATTGAGTAATGATACCACAAGCATACATAATAGAATGGTCCAACCAGGTGCCCTGGCAAACCAACGAACAAGTAGAGCAAGACCTGGTAATCTGCCGTGCGTTGGTAGAAATTTTTTCTGATGATCTTTTGGCAAAAAGCCTTGCTTTCAGAGGAGGAACAGCCCTGCATAAATTGTATTTACATCCACAGCCCCGATACTCTGAGGATATTGACCTGGTACAAATAACGGCAGAACCATTTGGACCCCTGGTTGACAGGTTAAGGGAAAAGCTGGCTTTTTTAGGCGAGCCTGTACGTAAACAAAAAGAAAACAATTTTACCCTTCATTATCGCTTTGAATCAGAGTTTCCACCAGTGCAAAATCTTCGCCTGAAAGTAGAAACTAATTGCCGGGAACACTTTTCAGTATTAGGCTATCAGCACTTCCCCTTCCAGGTAAATTCTACCTGGTTTATTGGTGCCTGTAATATTACAACCTATCAAATGGAAGAATTGCTGGGTACCAAGCTAAGGGCGCTATACCAACGGAAAAAAGGCAGGGATTTATACGATCTATACAGGGCCTTGATACAGGTGCCACAAATGAATAAAGAAGCTTTGCTGCAATGTTATCATACCTATATGCATTTTGTAGTAGCTGAACCCCCGGCTCAAAAGGTCTATCTTCAAAATATGGATGCTAAAATGCAGGATGATGAATTTAGAGGCGATATAGCAGCACTTCTCAGGCCAACAGAAAAGTATGACCAGCAAACTGCTTATGAATTAGTAAGGAAATTATTGCTTGAGAAAATTGAAGAAACAAAGCCTGGAAAGAAAGAAGAAAAAGAATAACCTGTCTCCATCCCACTTTTGGCAATAACCATCCATTTATTTACTTTTAAAAGATTCAATACCAACCCAATTTACCTTTATTGCCAACATGACCATCGAACAGTATTTAGACAGCATCAACAAAAGATACAAACTCGGTAATGCAACGGAACATACTTTCCGGGGCGATTTGCAACAATTATTGGAAACCCTGGTGCCGGATATAAGGGCTACCAACGAACCCAAGCGGCAAAGCTGCGGCGCTCCTGATTATATCCTTACAAAAAAAGAGATACCCATTGGTTTTATTGAAGCCAAAGACATCGGCGATAAAGACCTGGAAGGCGCTAAGAAAACCGGCAACAAAGAACAGTTTGACAGGTACAAAGCATCACTCAACAATTTAATATTTACCGACTACCTTGATTTTTATTTATACCGGGATGGACAGCTGGTAACAAAGATTGCCATTGCACAAGTCATCAATGGAAGCATTGTTCCCATCACCGGAAACTTTGCCAATTTTACCAATCTCATAAAAGATTTTTGCGTCCACATCAGTCAAACAATCAAGAGTAGTAAAAAGCTGGCAGAGATGATGGCAGGCAAGGCCAGGTTACTGGCAGATGTGATTGAAAAATCGCTCAACAGTGATGAAGAGAACCACCAGAACAGTACACTAAAAGACCAGCTGGAAGGTTTTAAAAAAGTACTGATACATGATATCACAGCAAAACCCTTTGCAGATATCTATGCTCAAACCATTGCCTATGGTATGTTTGCTGCAAGACTGCACGACCCAACGCTGCCAACATTCAGCCGGCATGAAGCGGCTGAGTTGATACCACGAAGCAATCCATTTTTACGCAAACTGTTTGGCTATATTGCCGGTCCCGATATTGATGACCGCATTAAATGGATCGTGGATAGTCTGGTAGATATTTTCCTCGCCTGCAATGTAGAAGAGTTACTGAAGAACTATGGCAAGAATACCAAAACAGAAGACCCGATCATTCATTTTTACGAAACCTTTTTAAGTGAGTACGATCCCAAACTCCGTAAGGCAAGAGGCGTATGGTACACGCCGCACCCGGTGGTTAATTTTATTGTGAGGGCGGTGGATGATATTTTAAAAACAGAATTTAATTTACCACAGGGGTTGGCAGACAACAGCAAAACCAAAATAAAAATAAACCAGCAGGGAAGAACCATTGAGCAGGAAGTACACAAAGTGCAGATACTTGACCCTGCCACCGGCACCGGCACTTTTTTGGCCGAAGTGGTAAAGCATGTACATAAAAAGTTTACCGGCCAGGAAGGGATATGGAGCAACTATGTGGAGAATCATTTACTGCCACGCCTCAATGGCTTTGAGTTGCTGATGGCCAGTTATGCCATGGCCCATTTGCAAATGGATCTGCTGCTGAAAGAAAGCGGCTACAAAACAACCACCAACCAGCGTTTCCGCATTTACCTTACCAATAGTTTAGAAGAAAGCCACCCCGATACCGGCACCCTGTTTGCCAACTGGCTAAGCGATGAAGCAAACGAAGCCAACCGGGTAAAGAGAGATACGCCGGTGATGTGTGTGATTGGGAATCCGCCGTATAGTGGAGAAAGTGCTAATAAAGGAGAATGGATAATGAAGCTGATGGAAGATTATAAAAGAGAACCCGGGGGAGTAGATAAATTAAAAGAGAAAAATTCGAAATGGATTAATGATGATTACGTAAAATTTATTCGTTATAGTCAGCATTTTATTGAAAAAAATGGAAGCGGTATTTTGGCTTTTATAAATCCACATGGATTTTTGGAAAATCCTACATTCAGGGGAATGAGGTGGCATTTATTAAAAACTTTCGATAAAATTTATACAATTGACCTTCATGGAAATACAACTAAGAAAGAAACGTCGCCAGATGGCAGCATAGACGTTAATGTGTTTGATATAAAACAGGGGGTATCGATAAATATCTTTATAAAAAATTTCAAAAAAAGTGAAAGTCAGTTTGGCAAAGTCTTCCACTATGACTTATATGGTAAACGAGATTTAAAATATGATTTTCTTAAGGAAAACTCTTTGAAATCAATTCCTTTCAAAGAGTTACAACACTCTCCGCCAAATTATTTTTTTGTAGACAAAGACTTTTATTCACAAAACGAATACAACTTAGGATTCAGACTAAACGTTTTATTCATACTTAATACGATTGGAATAGTAACTGCAAAAGATGCTATACTAATAAGTCCAACAAGAAAAGTGCTATTGGAAAATGTTGGAAAATTTTATAATATAAAGGCTGATGATGCTTTGGTTGAACAATTATCTTATCGACCTTTTGATAACCAGTTTATATATTATGACCCTGAACTTTTAGAAAGACCGAGAGAAAAAGTGATGTTTCATTTTATTGGCAAGCATAATATCGCACTAAACTTATGTAAGATAGGCAGATCCTTAAATTCACATATTTACTTTCTTAGTAATCATATTACCGATAAAAATTTGGTTTCCTCGTTAGATAGTGTCAACACCTTTCCTCTATATCTCTATTCCGAAAATAATTCTCAACAATCCATTGAAGAATCTGCAAGTCGTAAGCCCAACCTCGACAGGGAAATTGTTGAAAAAATTGCAACAGCCATCAACCATATTTTCTTAGAAGACGAAAGCACTGTTTGTGATCTGGCAGCAGGAGTTGATGGTACATTTTATCCACTTGATGTACTCGATTATATCTATGCTGTTTTACATTCACCATCTTATCGTGAAAAATACAAAGAGTTTTTAAAGATCGATTTTCCAAGAGTACCATATCCAAAAGATGCAGCTACCTTTTGGCAACTGGTGGAGTTGGGTACGCAGATAAGAACTATTCATTTATTAGAAAACCCGGTAGTTGACAATTACATTACGCAATACCCGGTGGATGGTGATAACATCGTTACTAAAATAAAATACGAAAGGGTTGATGAGACTTCCGAAGTTTTTAAAACTTCGGAAGTCTTTGACGCAGCAGTAGGCCATGTGTACATCAACGACACACAGTATTTTGCTAACGTTCCTCTCACTGCATGGGAGTTTTATATTGGTGGCTACCAGCCTGCACAAAAATGGTTGAAAGACAGAAAGGGCCGTGTGCTGCAGTTTGATGATATCCTGCATTATCAAAAAATAATTGTGGCTCTTGCTGAAACAGATAGATTGATGAAAGAGATTGATAAAGTAAAAGTTGACTAAACATGATCAGAAATTTGAATATACAAACTCTACTTTTCGCTGCTGCTTAAATACCTACAATATGCCTCAAGATAGAATCGAAATACCAATATTTTATGGCACCTATTCGGACCTTACGAGAATTGACCTGAATTTTATGAATGGTAAAATTGTAACTTATAAAGGGAGGCATTTTCGTGATTACATTAAGAAAATGGTACATGATGATCAATTTCTGTGGTGTTATAACAGTGCAACTAGTGACTTGAAGGAGCGACATTTTTATGTTGATAATTCAATAAAAAAATATGCGATAGTACCAATTGATTTTGAAAAGCCATTTTTAACGGAACACTGGCAACATTTTCATCAGATGCTTTTATCAATCTACCCATCTGATTTTTCATTGATTGAAATACTTTACTTTAACCTATCAAAAGAAAAATATACGAGCGGAGGAAAAGCTTTTTTTTCTCTCTCACAATCGGGAGAGGGAATGTTTGATAATTTTATGTTTATTGACGGAAAAGAATTGAGGTTTGTCAGGACATATTTAAATAACTACTTTTTTTCTTCATTGCAATTGAACTATGTAAAGTATATACTTGGAACCTATATGAATTCCTATAGAGAGGCAAACCCAATTTACCAATATCTAAGCCTCATAATCTGCCTCGAAGCAACAATTGAAGGCAATGAACAGCTTTCATATAGATTAAAAAGGAATGTTGCATTGATTTGTGGAAGTAGCGTAAGAACCTGTAGAAAGATTTTTGACAATGTTGGGCAGTTATACAAATTAAGAAGTGCAATTGTCCACGGTAATATTAATCCTTCGTACAAAAATTTTAAAGAATATCATGATTATTTAAAAACCTTAGTAGGAAGATTAATTAGGGAACTGATAATCCATAATATTTCTAATTTACAATTGTTAAATGAAAAAGTAACAGAACTAGGATACGGCCAAGGTCATCTTATAAGCCAAAACTATAGTCCTTCAGAATATCCTTTTCTCGAAAACATAAGACTTACATACAAGGCCATACAAAAATACTAACGATAATTGGTGGTAGTTGTACCTTATTTGTACCCTCATTCCATATCTATTTGGTAATCAAAGGATGTTATATTTTGTATTGGGAAATAGAAAATCCTATCATAGAATTTTAGCATTGAAGGTTGGCTGCTGTGCAAGACGATTTGATGCATTGTCACGCTTCTCGTATCCTTCAGGAATGAAGCATGAAAATATTTAGCCTGGTCACTATTTAAACAGTTCATTTTAACGCTTTCGTTCTTACGTAACTTCTTTTGGCAGTTCAGCGGGTTTTGCAAACAGTGAAAATGCTGTTCTTCATTTTCATGAGTAAATTCCTTTTCATTCTGCTTTTTTTTTCCTGCCCCGAATTCTGAAATTGAGCCTTTATAATTAGATTTGGATAATGAAAACCATTCCGGTCAGGCACATAGCATCTGCACTGTCGCTGCACAGCGATGCCGGTCGGTTTAGTGTGCGTGACTTGCAGCAAGTGCTTAATGGTAAAAATCTTGTTCATGATCTGCATAGACATGATTTTTACTTTGTGCTGGCAGTAAAGCATGGAAGCGGTATTCACGAAATAGATTTTGTGCAGTATCCTGTTCAGGCAAATGCTGTCTTCATTCTCCGTCCGGGTCAGGTACATAAACTTGAACTCACTGCTGATACGACAGGCTTTTTGTTAGAGTTTGATTTATCGTTTTACCAACCAAAAAATACTATTGCAGAACATAGGTGGAAGAAAGCTTCCAGCAAGAATTATTGCGAGGTAGAAGCTGCAAGGTTTAAAAGATTACATACGCACCTCGCTGCCATCTTTAACGAGTATTCCCTTAAACAGGAAGGCTACAGGGAAGCTATAAAGGCAAATCTTGACCTCTTCTTTCTCGAGTACATAAGACAGAGCAAAAATCCAAACAGCATAGCAAAAAGCGAAAGCGGATATATTCAGGAGCGATTTGAAGAATTTGTTCGTTTGCTGGAGACAAACATAGTCAGCATGAAAAATGTTTCCGATTATGCCGATCTGTTGAGCCTTTCGCCATACCAACTCAATTCAATTGCAAAGACCTCTGTTGGCAAAACTGTATCCGACCTTATTAACGATCAAATTATCCTCGAAGCAAAGCGTCACCTGATTGCAACTCCTGTCCAGGTGAAGGAAGTAGCAGACCAACTGGGTTATGAGGACCCTTCCTACTTCATCCGCTTTTTTAAGAAACATACAGGGCAATCTCCTGAAGCTTTTAGAAAGAACTTCAAATAAGTCCTGTTCAACTTTACAACCGTCCTGCCAAAGCCCCTTTTGCCCGTTCTACTTTTGTATTCGATCAGTTAATCTAAAAAAAAATCGAGATGAAAGCGAAAGTAAGACTTCTGATGTCACTTAAAATCTGGCTGGTAATCTATCCATCCATCACACTATTCTTGTTCTTGTTCGGTCAGCAATTATCCTCTCTTCCACTGTATCAGCGCACATTCATTCTAACGGTATCATTGGTTCCCTGGATGATGTTTGTTGGATTACCGTTCGTGGATTTACTAATGGAAAAACTGTCAGTTAAAAAGGCTGTCAAACAAAGTGCGAAGTAACTAAAACCAACCATGATGCAACGCCGGGATTTTATAAAGCAATCGGGAATTGTACTTAGTGGAATGATGGTCCCGATCCCTTTGTTAAATGCTTTAAATAACAAAAAAATGAAACA
>Ga0209717_1004419_pt1 | contig 11602 bp, 9 predicted proteins | sample AD_UKC048_MetaG_FD_184418 | JGI IMG/M metagenome (GOLD analysis project Ga0209717, IMG submission 184418) | Active sludge microbial communities of municipal wastewater-treating anaerobic digesters from USA - AD_UKC048_MetaG (SPAdes) (version 2) | ecosystem: Engineered > Bioreactor > Anaerobic >... | reverse complement strand
AAATCGTCTTCGCGTCCGTCGTGTAATCGGTATTCCAAACAATTCGTGAATTTTTCACCACCGCATTCGCGTCTTTCAGATAAATCGCATTGTATGGCCGATATGCATTCAGAATGTTAATATCTTTCAATTCAACTTGCGCACCGACCGCCTTCACCACTCCGCTTTTGTCCCCCGAGGAACCGGTGAAATTGCCATGTACCAAATCAGCATGACACAGATTACCCGTGCCACCACTCGCTAGATCAATTATGCTCCAATAACATGAACCATTCAGACAATCAATACTCACCCGATTATCTGATTCACCCCAAACATTCAAAATACCCGACACATTAAACCCTGCATATGCTTTCATTTGCAAATTCGCCCCTGCTTCAATCGTTAATTTTTTCCCTGCGGGCACAGACACAATTCCATTGATATGATAGTCACCCGCATGCCAAATCGTATCCGTCGTCACCGTGAACATGTCGAAATACGCGCCCGAAAATGCATTATTCAAAAACTGATTATTCGACATGACTAAATCCGAACGCAGAGACTGCAGAGGACCGTCCGAATGCGTGAAGGAATCGAAAACCGAATTCGAAATTCGTGTCGTCACCCCAGACGAATACCCGCCGTTATAATAATTCTTCGTCGCAATATACCCCCGCGCAAATTGTGATTGATCGATAGTCGTCGATGCCGAATATGTCGTTTTATTCTCCGTCCACACGAAAGCCGAAAATTCCCTCTCATCCACATTACTCGCTGGCACGAAACTGTCACTCACCGAAGAGTTTTGCATTGTCAATTCCCCGCCAATATTTCGAATCGGTTGTGATAAATTTTTCCAGCCATATACCCAACCACTCTGCAGGACGAAGAGAGCTCCACCATAACGTAGATCTGTATAAGTCATTTTCACTTTACCACCTGGATCAATCGCGATCCGTGACCAATCACCCGCCGCTGGCGTCGCGGTCGCCGACACCCCAGACCAACGCCACGCACCAGGCGCTCGATCATACCGAGACGATACCAATATGTGATCATTTTCTGTACCATTGAATTCCACCGTACCTTTCACGATCAAACTCGCGTTTTTCGTCTGCCCATATATCTCCACCCCAGGTTCAATGATTAGTTTTTTCCCGACCGCAATCACCGCGTCCGAATACAAAACATACGGTGACAAATCTTTGCGCAAAGTAAATTCCGAACTGGTCGCGAGATGAGTATAGACGAGCCAGAAATCATTTGGGATGAGACCGTACCCGATATTGGGGGCGCGTGGTGTACCATAAATGTAACCTCCACCATAAGTCCGTCCGATCGCCGCTCCGAAATCCGATGTCCGCCAATTTGATTTCAGACTACCTTTTACCAGAGAATTGATTCGATTCATGGTTCGATATTTAGAATCAGCCGTCGCACCCGCATACCAACCGCCCGTCTGGCAATTTACCGTATCAACGATCGTACTCGAAGAATCTTTCAGTTCCAATTTGGCACCAGTGTTCACAATACCGGAAGGAATAGTAATGAAAGCATCGGCCGGTAGTTCAATAATCGCGTCATCATCAGTACGCTCAATTAGAAAATAGTCATGCGCGAGAATTTGAGTATTACGCAAATTCCAATCCAATTTCACTCCATTCAAATATAATCCCCAACCACTCAAATTAATCGCTTCGTTTGTGTTATTGTAAAGCTCAACCCACTCATCATTAATATTGTTTGGCTGTGCCGACGTGCCCATCCACGCAATTTCATTTATCACCACGCGTTTATCCCAATCGAGAGTAGTCGAGACGAGCGCTGACCAAGCACTAGTATTCGCGAACTGATCTGATGCGCGAGCGCGAAATACATAAGTCGAACCAGGGGTCGCCGTGAAATCATAAGTCGTGCTCACTGAACCAGAAATCCAATTTTGCCAAACCGGTTTTGTACTCGAAGTCGCATAATCAATATCGAAAAATATTTCGCGTGCAAATTCATCGGTCGATGTGACAGATACTCGAATGCGCGTCGAAGTAGGTGAGGAAATATCATCGGCAATGAGCGTCGGTATAGTGGGTGTAGTGAGATCGCGCACGAGTGTCACACTGGCAGGAGTAGAAGTATTACCGACTTCATCGTAGACGAAAATTTGCAATGATTTTTTTTCGGAGGATGTCGCGAACTCATATGTGAAATTCCACTGATTGGTGGAGGTGGTATAAATAATATCGATCGGAATGTCGATACTGAGACGCACGGTGTCTGTCGTCGCGGTACCGAAAACATTTACCTCACTACTCGTCGTGAAATATATCGGAAGAAAAATCGGATCTGGGGTTGGTGGGAGCGGTGGTGTGGTATCGACCGCAGGGGTCGATGTCGGAGTCAAAGGAGTGCTTGTCGGTGCGATGTCTGGCGTAGTGGTGGAAGTTTCAGGAGTGGAAGTTGGGGTCGAATCAGTCGATGTCGGGGTGACTATTTCTGGAGTGGCGGTCGGTGTGGACGTGGGGGTTGGATCTGGTGTTGATGTAGGGGTCACAATCGGCGAGGTTGAAGTTGTTGAAAGTGGCAGTAAAGTTGGTGGGGTTGAATTTCCACCCAATGACGAAGAACCACCGTTTGAAACTGGTAATGAATTTGTCTGAAGCACTGGAGATGGATTTGGCGGAGGCGGCGAATTTGTAATTGGAATTTGGTAAGTATTTGGATTTCGCATCGTTTCTTCATTCGAAATTTTTTCACCAAGCACAATTTTTGTCGCTTTTTTCACCTGATCATAAATATTTTCTGCACCCTGCACGATCTGCCCCGACGCGCCATTCAAAACACCTGTCAAACTTTGGCGAGAGGTTGCGAGTGGTTTTACTTTCGGATCAGTTTTTCCGACCTCATTGAAAAATAGTTTGATTACTCCGGCGGAGTATGAAATGGATTCGGGGATTAGGTGGGATGAGTAGGAGGTGAGGATTACCGGATCATTTATTATTTTTTTCGAACCAGTTCCAGACCACGAGAATGTTTCTTTCTCTAAATACAATTTGTTCAAATCATTATTTATTCTATTTTCTTTCAACAAAACATCCCCGCTTTTTCCTTGTTGGATAATACTTGATTTAGAAATAAATATTTCGTTATACCTATTTGAATCTAAAGTATCATCGCTATAAAAATTCGCATTAGAAAATTTTGCCAAACCATCAAAACCCTCCGACAATTTTGAAATATTTTTTACTGATACATCTTTTTTCACTATTGTCTCGAGAGAATTCCAATTACTCTTCACAAATTGTTCGAGACTATCCCCTGTCGGATGAATATCGAGCCGAGTATGTGCGGGCACCGCCATATCGGCGACGAGATGAAGTGTGTGTCCGAGCTCAGTCAGTGCCAAATCTTTATGACCCTTTTTCCAATCATCGACGGCTCTCTGCCAACTTCTATCTCCGAGAGCAAAATCTCTCTGCCTATTCGAATCCTCCGACCAGTCTTTCGCACTCAAATACTTGCCACCGAGACCGACATTGTTTATTGGATCATAGAAATGATTCATCCAACGCCATGGAGTATCTTCGTCCCGCGCTCCGCTCACTATTTTTTCTTTATTCGCCCCAGAAATATCTGGATCGAAATTTTTATTGTAAATATTCACCGCCTCGTTCGCGATACCTGGATGTGCCACATTTGTATCAAAACAAAAAGCTTGATCCGTCCACAGCGAAACCAAGCTAGAAAATATAATACAAAAAATAATACCAAAAATTACCCTCCTCATAAATGTTTGGTTATTTTATAAAGATTTTATTAACCAAACACCGTGCGAATCTTTTTCAAATTCGATAAAACCTGCCGCCTTACTTCCATCTTCTTTTGTTCCCGTATAATTATATGAAGCCATCGTATCCAAAACCAAATTTGGTTTAATCACCCCCAAATCCCCCACCATCAAACTAAGCATCCCTTTTTCCTTCACCATTTTGAAATTCTGTTCCATCTCATCCCACTTCCCCCGCGCGAAACAGCATTCCGCCGCCCCGCGAAAATCTTCTTTTTTCAAAGCCTCCATGAATTTCGCATGTGTCTGCTCCGGTGTTTGCGTCGTCGCCACATCTACATTCAAATACTGTGGCGCATTCTTCTCTAATTCCGCGACCGTGAAATCACGATACGGCCAATCCGCACTCGCTGCCCCGGTCAACACTCGCGCCTGTCGCGCATTGAACCAATTCATGTATAAAAAAAATCCGGCGACAACCACCAAAGTTATCCCGGCCAACGTCAAAATTATGCTCCTCCTCATAATTTATTATTACTAAATTAACTCAAATATTATCCCACACCAATTATTCTCGGTCAAAAAACCTGTGGATAAACCACAACTTTATTTTCGAACTACGCCCCACAATAAAAATAGATACGGCGAGACCGGCAAAACCCACCAAATACCCTACCCCAACATCACTCAAATAGTGGACACCGAGATACAGACGACTGAACCCGATCACTAACGCAACAATAATTGCAGAAAATACAATTAAGAAGCGATATAAAATATTTTTTGTATTTTTGAAAAGCAGGTACGCCAGATACCCATAAAAAGCGATTGCCACCGTCGCATGACCACTCGGAAATGATCCAGAAGTTTCGAGAATTGCCGCATTGAGCGGACGCGGCCGGTCAAAATAAATTTTGGCCAAATAGGTCACAACCATGCTTCCGACCAATGCCGACCACATACCGATGAGTGACCATTTTTTTTGCTTCCACCAGAAAAAAACAGACAACAAGAGAGCAAGCCCTAAAACAATTTTCACCTCTCCAATCTCCGTAATCACCGAAAGCAACTTAATCACCCCCTCATCACGAATTTGTAAAAAAAATGAATTGACACTTTTATCCAAATTCACGATTGTGTTCGATGCAAATAAACTATCTAATATCATACAAAAAAACAATAATGCTAACTTAACCATTTTAACACAATCCTGCCCATACTTCCACCCTACACCTCTTTTTATTTACAATCCCCCAATTTTTTGCTATTCTGTACTCACTATGGCGACACTACTGAATATCGAAAAATTATCCAAAGCCTACCACCAGCGTATAATTTTCAAAGATGTCACTTTTGCGGTCGATGAAAGACAAAAAATCGGCCTAATCGGTCGCAATGGCGCTGGAAAATCCACCCTACTTCGGATGATTATCGGACAAGAAATGCCTGACAGCGGAAAAATCATCAAGCACGACATCACCCGCCTCGGAAACATCGAACAACATGAGAAAATCAACCTCGCACAAACAGCCCAAAATTACCTCGAAACCCAAACCGGGCAACCAAGCTGGCAATGCGCCAAAATCGCGGGTAAATTTGAAATTACCCCTGACCACCTATCCCAACCAATTTCATCTCTTTCGGGCGGATTTCGCATGCGTCTGCGTCTCGCCTCGATGTTACTGAAAGATCCGAATTTATTTCTCCTCGATGAACCGACCAACTACCTCGATGTCCACACCCAAATCCTCCTCGAGAAATTTCTCCAAAACTACAACGGCGCTTTCATCATCGTCTCTCATGATCGCGAATTTCTGAAACGCACTTGCGAGCAAACTTTGGAAATCGAACAAGGCGACACCATTTTCTATCCCCGACCGATTGATGAATATTTGGAATACAAAAAAGCGCGACTCGAAACAATCCAAAATTACAATAAGAAAATCGACCGTGAACAAAAACACTTGCAAGATTTCGTCGATCGCTTCCGTTACAAAGCCTCGAAAGCGAAACAGGCTCAAAGCCGTCTGAAAGCAATTGACCGCCTCGAAAAAATCGATATCAATGACCCACTCGCAACAGTACATATCACCATTCCCGGGGTGGAAAATCGCAAAGGGCAAATTTTCCGCGCGGCTGATCTATCCATCGGCTATCCTGACAAAACCGTCGCGACTAATATTTACCTCGATTTCGATCGCAAAGAAAAAGTCGCCATCATCGGCGACAATGGTCAAGGCAAAACCACACTGCTCAAAACTTTCGCATCCGTGCTCGCCCCTCTCGGCGGACTATATCGCTGGACCCAAGACACCAAAATCGCCTACTACGCTCAACATGTACCCGCTGAACTGAATGACAATGAACAAGTTTGGCGATATATGCGCCGTTCAGCCAGTCACGATATTCTCGACGAAGAAGTGAAACGCATGGCGGGAAATTTTTTGTTCGACAAAAATGAATTGGAAAAAAATATTTCCATGTTGAGCGGTGGTGAACGCGCCCGACTCTGCCTCGCCGGATTACTACTGACCAAAAGCAATGTCCTCCTCCTCGACGAACCGACCAACCACCTCGATTTCGAGACCGTCGAAGCCCTCGGTCGCGCTCTCAAAAATTTTGTCGGCACCGTAATTTTCATCAGCCACAATCGCACTTTCGTGAATTCCATCGCGACCATGATCGTCGAAGTGAAAGACGGAAAAGTGAATCGCTATCACGGTAATTACGAAGACTACATTTACCACTTGCAAAACATTATTCAAACCGAAGACGGATCTGAAAAAGAAATCTCAACCGAAGCGACCACAGAAACCACCCCCGCTCAAAAAAACGATTCCCGAAAACAAAGACGCGAAATGAAAAAAATCGAAGAAGAAATCGCCGAACTAGAAAAAGAAAAAGAAATTCTCCTAAAAAAACAAGCCAAAAATCCTGCTAAATTTGGACAGGGTGGGTATGCTCGGCTTGGGGAAATTGTGGAATTGATTGAAGAAAAAGAAACTGAGTGGATGAAATTAAGTGAAGCGACTTCATAAACATATTACAAAAATCTCACCAAACTGGTGAGATTTTCTATGTCAGCCTTTTAAGGCAAATCAAACTCCCTCTGCCTCCTCCCAAACACGAAATACCCCACAATAACAAGCCCAAACACAATTACCAAAACCCTGACCACTGGCACATACAAATTCACAATCTCCCAAACACTAATCCATCGCACCGACACTGAACACTGGACCGTCTCCACATCCGCCAATAATTTCTGATCCTGATTTTCCAAATTATCCAAAGTTTGGTTTGTAATCGAAATTCCACTATCAATCAAACTGAGTTGGTTTTGAAACTCCACCTTTTCTTTATTAGTTCTTTGGACCAAATAATCTTTCCGCGCTGTGAGACCACTAATCTGCTCTGCAATTATTTTTTGTCGCGCCGTACTCGTCGTCACTTCTTGACGCAACTCACTAATATTTCTCAAAACACCCACAATCTCTTTCTGCCATTCCGCCACCACCCGATCATGATTTTCAGTTAAATTTTTCTTTTGTGTTTGCAAATCACTTAATCCCGTCAAATTATTCTCCGTATTTTTTTCAATATTCTGTTTTTGGGGAAGTAAATTATTTGACGACATGCTCTCATTGAAAAACCTCACCCCCACCATTCCGCGGAGCTCATTCTGAAATGTCTCAAGCGATGATTTCGGAATGACAAAGGAAATGTTAGCATACTTATTATTTGTATCCATTCTATCTACTCGACCTTCATAACCACGCACCATCGTCTGAATTTGCCGACTCATTTTTTCGACACCACGTGTCCGCATTTCTGCACGATAATTTGTTTTCAGAAATTCGCGTGTGTCCGTAATATCCGCTTCACCTACCGAATACCTCCCAATCCCAATACTATTCACCACCTTATTCAACATTCCACCCTCACGCTGTGCCGCGAGACCCGTACTCGCCCCGACATTATCGAGACCAAAATTTATCGCACCATCTTCCGCATAATCCATCGCTGGACTAGACATTGTCGATTCACCCGTCATGATTGGGCGAGAATTAATAAATATAACAACCACCGCCACACCAGCACACCCGGCGAGCGCAATTTTTAGAAACAGAAAACGAGACGGTCGAACTTTCGGACTGGCGACCGAATGCAAACTATCCAAAACTTTTTCTTTCACAATATTGTTATTCTCTGACACACCACGATTCTCTTTTCCCCACCCCATGAGAACATCCGCAATTTTTTTATTATTATATTTTTTCATATGCATAATTTATTCTAAATTCGCCCGCAACCGACCAATTGCCCGATGCACCCGCACCCGCGCGACCACGGTCGAGATTCCCAAAATTTTAGCAATTTCTTTGAAAGAAAAACCCGCAATATATCGCAAACGCAAAACTTCCTGATAATCTTCGGAAAGTTTTTGTAAAATTTCATCAATATATATTTTTTCTAAAATATTTTCCCGCACAATCGCCACCTTCGGAACATTCTCAAACCCTTCCTCACCCACCAATTCTTCTCGCCCTGATTTACGCCAATACTGCCGACACTCATTGCGCGCAATTGCAAACAACCAAGCACTGAACCTGACCCCGCGCGCCTCAAATTTCTCGAGCGCCGTAATTGCTTTCAGCCACGTATCCTGCAAAATATCCTCCGCCGTCTGCCGATTACGCACCGTATTCACGAGATACCCATACAATTTCGGCGTAATATCGTCCCAGAGCATACCCAAAGCCACCCGATCACCATTCTTGGCACGAGCGACGAGAGCTAATTCTTCGTCTAGAAGCATAAGTCGTTTGATTATTGCCTTACAAAAGGATAATACACGAAGATGGGTAAATGTTACAATAACACACTATTCGATGTTACACAACGTTGACAATCAACTCATTTTTTGATATATCTTCTATATCAAAACCCAGACGGAGGAAACCCCATGAAATTGGAACCAGTAAAACCCCGAGGTCGAAGATTCCCGATACAGTTCTTTGAAATCATGCGTGAGTTCGGAGACACTATTCCATGGCTCCGTGGATTGAACGAATTAAAATACGCCACAGACGGCGAATATTTCCACGATGAGCTCATGCGCAAAACCAAACAGAATGGTGCCCCGATTGTACCCTATCAACTCACAGATTCAGACGATGCTCACACCTACCTCGGAGGAATTATTTATTTCCCGAAATCACCCGAAACTCTGACAGACCCCCACAACCTCGAAACCGCCGAACGACTTGCCGACGAAGGTGCGTCCTTCATCAGTTGTTTGCAGGTGCGAGATGTGAAACGTGGTACAGGAAACGGCAGAGTGATAATGGAACGAGCCCTTCGAGCCATACGACACAAACACGGATCGGTCTGGGGAGTAGTTTCAGACCAGAGACTAATCAACTGGTACAAATCTCTCGGCGCCGAAATTCTGAGCCCACCAGAAAACAAAGACCAGCTTTGGATTGTTCATTGGAATGATAATCGGACCACTTGAAACGTATAAATGTATAATACACTCCGCACCGAACCACAGCCCTGATGGGCTGTTTTTTTATTGATACAAAAAACTCCCCTTCGGAAGTCTTTTGTATTTTATAGAACCGCTCGAGAATGTTGGTGAAGTTGTGAAGGTTTTATTTTCAAATTGCTACACTAAAGATTTCCGGACTAGTCGTGACTAAATTACCTATAGCTTCGCGCGAACTATTACCATTTCCAAAACCAACCATACCTTCTACAGAAGCGAAGTACTCACCACTTCTTTTTTCTATTTTTATTTTTGCTTTAGGACCTTCTTCCTTTGTGCCTTCTACAGGCATCTCTCTTCTTACCTCTGTCATATTTTTATTTTTAAGTATAAACCAATGACATTGTATTATATATAATATCATTGTGTCAATAGAGATTATAAAAATAAAAGGACCTCGCTGAAGCCTTGTCGAAGGCGGACGGGTTTTCGTGTACTTTCCTCCGCAAGAGAAAACAAAAACAGACCATGTTTGATCTGTTTTTGACTTTGCCCTGTGGATTTATGAGCCCAGGGCGAAGCTCTATTGCGGCGGTGTTCTTACTTATCGACGACCACGGTGTAGCTGTTGGCGGAACGCCACGGCATGTCGCAATCGTTGTTGTCCGGAGCGGTACGCTCCATGAAGATGACGTTCGCGACCTGGCGATGTTTCCAGCTCCTCGGACGAAAGACCGTTGTCCGACCACCACAATCGTGCTGATGCCACCCGATCCCGATCGAACCGTCGCCGTTGGTACCGGTGTATTCGATCTTGCCGACAACCGGCCCTTCCGAGCGGTGCTCGATGATCGTGCACCCGATCAACTTCTCGAACTTATCCATTGCAGTCCCCCAAAATTGTACACATTGCCACCATGGTAATGTGACTACTCATCCTACAATAATTAATTAACTTTGTCAACCCCCCGTACAGCAGAAACAAAAAAACGAATAGTAAATTGATATATTAGCTAAAACAAACAAAAAAGAATCCATTTTTAAATAGATTCTCTTTAAGTAGCGCTACGGAGAATCGAACTCCGATTACAAGCTTGAAAAGCTCGTGTCCTAACCATTAGACGATAGCGCCATAAATTTCGTGAATATTATACCCCGCACAATTAAAAAAGTCAATACCTAAAATCTGCTTTTCCACACCATATAAAAAGAGGGGCGGAACGAATCCACCCCCACCAAACCCGAACTACTCGAAATCACTGGCCCCAGTCATGGCAGTAATCACATCTTTCAAGATGATCACACCCACGACTTTACCAGCATCTTCAACAATCCCGACTGGCGCCTTTTTCAGTGTTGGGAAAATCGTAGTTATATAGGCATTTGCGTCCACATGGACAGTACCCTCACCTGCCACTGACAGATTCAGTACATCATCATGTGTCCTATACATCACATCTACCGCATCATCGGCTGATAGATGCCCCACCACCTGTTCTTTTTCATTGATTACGAGAACCGGCAAATCCTTTTTATCCGAACCCATAGAGGCGACCAGCTGACCGAGTTTCACTTTCATTGGAACACGAATACACTCAGACAATGGAACCATTAGATCTCGGACTTTTTTGTTGCCAACGGCGATCACACGCTCGATCAGATCAGCTTCACCTGGGGCAATCGCCTTCGTCTCCGCCGCCGCTCGCGCTGTCGCTATCACATGTTCCTCCTTGATCGGTACACCTTTGACACCAGTAAAACGATTCAATAAACGTAATAACCGAGTCACCGGCACGAACACACGCAATAACCAAACTAACACACAAGAGAAATATACCATGAACCAGACACGATGTTTGTACCCGAGATTCTTGGAAATAATTTCCCCCGCAAAAAATCTCACGAGCGGATACATCCAAAGAAAAACTCCGTGTGCCCAATTCATTTCCACATGCGCGAGAACGAATCCACTCAATAACGGCCCAATATACAAAACCGTGTCCAACATTAACAAGATGAAATTCACTGTCGTCATCCGATCAGCGATCAGTTTTTGTGCTAGTGTAATTTTACGCATCATTCGCTGGTTGCCAGTGCCGATCGAATTTTTGAAAGCCATTACCTCGATCGACGATACCGACCAAGCGGCACCTTCAGCAAAAGATACAACAAAAACCAAAATAATCGACCCGACCGCGATCAGGATCAAATTAACCCAAACCATAATTTCGGGCCAAAATTGTTCTAACCAACCTTCTGTACCCATTATTATTCCTCCACCAAATTAGGTTGAAATGAACCATCAAACGAACAGACAATACTATACCAAAAAGAGCCACCTTGTCAAA